>Ga0208315_1000607_pt1 | contig 24150 bp, 20 predicted proteins | sample MalvireepMed_215_FD_184239 | JGI IMG/M metagenome (GOLD analysis project Ga0208315, IMG submission 184239) | Marine viral communities from the Global Malaspina Expedition - Malaspina viral metaG DeepMed_215 (SPAdes) (version 2) | ecosystem: Environmental > Aquatic > Marine > Oceanic | place... | reverse complement strand
ATAACAGCACGGCAGAAGGGCGTGCCCGTAACCGCAGGGTGGAAGTGGTCATCCATGTGGAGTAGGGCGCACTAGCCAAAGGGTAAGCACAATAAAAAAGCCCGCCGGGGGGCGGGCATTAAAGGGCTTGGCTCACTGCAGCCCACTGACATCAGGTGAGGGGGTGGACATGAATGTCAGTGAGTACAATATAAGTATAGCTATTTATGAGATTTTGCCAAGCGCTTGTGCAATTTTTTGTAGGCTTTTAGGCCGACATCTTAAATGAAAAACTTAGTTCACCATTTTTGCACCTATTTGGTGCTTTTCTGATGCGCTTTTTTGGTGCTCAAGCCTTCAGCGCCCTTTCTTTGATTTTAAGTATTTGATTTATATTAGATGAACTTCATTGGCATACATTCTGCTTTATTGCTTATCTGAAAGAAATGCCTGCGTAACGGCTTTTAAGATTGCAATAAGGTGGTGCCATGACCGAACAGACTCGCACTGCACATACTCAGACCGAGTTGCCTGATATAGCGCTGTCGCCCGATAGTGCTGACCCAGCGCTTCAACCACGCTTGGTGGTCACTGACCTAGACGGTTCCTTGCTAGACCACCACAGCTATGACTTCTCACCGGCAGCGCCTTGGCTGGCGCGTCTAAAACAGCAGGGCGTGCCCGTTATACCGGTCACTAGTAAAACCCGTGCCGAGCTTATTTCCCTGCGTGAAGCGCTAGGCCTGACAGCTACCCCATTTGTGGCGGAAAACGGCGCTGTGATTGGCCTGCCACCGGGCTGGTGTCACGCACGGCTAGACCGCCCAGGTAGTGGCCTGGATGGCGTGGTGGTTAAACACACTGGAGTAGATGTGGGCTTTATCCGGGCACGGCTTAACGTCTGGCGCAAACGCCTGGGCGTTCGTTTTACCCGTATGAGTGAGCTGGATATTACCCAAGTCATGGCGCTTACCGGTTTAGATGAACCCCGTGCCAAGGCTGCCCGAAAGCGTGAAGGCAGCGAGCCGCTTATCTGGGAAGACGACGAGGCCGCGCTGGCAAACTTTCGCTTAGCGCTTGAGGGCGATGGGTTGACGCTGACGCAAGGCGGGCGCTTTTGGCACGTAATGGGCAAAGCCTCTGATAAAGGCAGCGCCGTTGACTGGCTGGTTAAACGATTTACCGCTTTACGGGGTCGTGCGCCGCTCTCATTAGGGCTAGGCGATGGCCCCAATGATATTTCCATGCTCGATGCCGTCGATCAGGCCGTCGTGATTAAAGGCTGCCACGACTTAACCGTCACACCCACGAACACAGCGCTTTATCGCACTAAGGAAACTGGACCAACGGGCTGGGCCGAGGGGGTAGCCCACTGGTGGGGGCGAGACGACCGCCGACTAGCGGCGGTACTCAGCCAACAACCAGAAACGGCCTAACCCAAAAGGGGATCAGCGAATGAGTGACTTTCATCAAAATGGCGTTATCACCGATTTTCATAACCTAACTCGCCGCCCGGTAGAGGCACTGGAGCAGGAGCTGAGTCAGTTTGCTAAGCGTCGCCCGATGGGGTTGATACTGCCGTCGCTGTTTTCCGAGCTGGAAGGTCCGGCGCTTTCTGCCATCGTGGATGAGTTAGTGAAGGTGCCTTACCTCAACGAGATTGTAATTGGCCTGGACCGCGCCGACCGTGAGCAATTCTTGTACGCCCGGGAGTTTTTCTCTCGCTTGCCCCAGCATACCCGCATTCTATGGAACGACGGGCCACGCCTACGCGAGTTAGACGCCGAGCTGGAAAGCCACGATCTGGGAGCGTTAGAACCAGGCAAAGGGCGCAATGTGTGGTACTGCGCAGGTTACGTGCTGGCGTCTGGCCGCTCGTCGGTGGTGGGATTACACGACTGCGATATCCTGACCTACGACCGCAGCCTGTTGGCTCGGCTCATGTACCCCGTGGCGCATCCACGTTTTAACTACCGCTTCTGTAAGGGCTACTACCCGCGCATCGCGGAAGGAAAACTGAACGGCCGCGTTTCTCGGTTGATGGTGACGCCGCTGCTGCGGGCACTAAAAACGGTATGCGGGCCGCTACCCTATTTGGACTACTTAGATAGCTTCCGCTACCCGCTCTCTGGGGAGTTCGCAATGCGCAGCGATGTGCTGGAAGGCATCCGTATTCCTGCCGACTGGGGGCTGGAAATTGGCGTACTCTCTGAGCTGCAGCGCAACTACTCCCACCGCCAGCTATGTCAGGTCGATATTGCCGATGCCTACGATCACAAGCATCAGCCCGTTAGCGAAGATGACGCCAAAGCAGGCCTTAACCGCATGAGCCTGGATATCGCCAAAGCGCTATATCGCAAGCTGGCCACCCAAGGCGTAAGCTTTAGCAGTGAAGACTTCCGCACGCTAAAAGCCACGTACTATCGTTTAGCACTCGATTTGATCGAAGCCTACGACCACGACGCCACCATGAACGGCCTGAGTTTAGACCGTCACTGTGAAGAGCAGGCGGTGGAGTTATTTGCCAGTAACCTGCTGGAAGCGGGAAACCTGTTTTTGGATAACCCCCGCGAACGGCCATTTATTCCTAGCTGGAACCGAGTTCAGGCCGCTGTACCCGACATACTGGCGCGGATGCATGAGGCGGTAGAGTTGGATAACCAAGGGAAGGTGTAACGATAGGCATCAGCGTAAGTTGCCTCAGTTTCTCGAAACCGCTGCACGGTGAGCTGCAGCGGTTTTTTTATACCTGTCTGTAATGCAAACCCTTTCTATCCACTGCTTAGAGGGGGCGCGGATTCTGACGATCTAATAAACATAAAGTAGAAACAAAGGTACTGTAATTATAAATTGATATAAATATATAACCATTATTGCGCTACACTTACTGTATAGATCCACTGTTAGCAGTCCATCCCCAGGAGGCTCCAGAATGCAGCGCCCTATCGTTACCCACTTCTTTGATGAACCAACCAATACGTTCAGCTATGTGGTGCAAGACCCCGATAGCAGCGCGTGCGCCATTATCGACTCTGTTCTGGACTTTGATTACGCGGCAGGGCGCACTGATATTCGTTCAGCTAATCAAATTATAGCGTTTGTCCGTGAAAAACGGCTGGAAGTGGCTTGGGTATTGGAAACCCATGTCCACGCCGACCACCTCTCCGCTGCGCCGTATCTGCATGAGCAGTTGGGAGGCAAAACGGGCATTGGTGCTCATATCGTCGAGGTGCAGGAGATTTTTGGTAAAGCGTTTAATGCGGGCACCGAGTTTGCCCGAGATGGCAGCCAGTTTGATGCGTTATTCAATGAAGGCGATACCTTCACGATTGGCTCGTTAGAGGGGCGTGTACTGCATACGCCTGGACATACACCTGCCTGTTTGACCTATGTGATCGGTGATGCCGCCTTTGTGGGCGATACCCTGTTTATGCCGGATTACGGCACCGCGCGCTGCGATTTTCCTGGCGGCGATGCTCGCACGCTCTACCACTCTATTCAGAAAGTACTGTCTTTGCCCGAGCAAACGCGGCTGTTCTTATGCCACGACTACAAAGCGCCGGGGCGAGACGCCTATCAGCATGAAACCACCGTTGCCGAACAGCGCCAGGCCAACGTCCATGTGCACGACGGCATTAGCGAGGAAGAGTTCGTCAAAATGCGTACCGAACGGGATGCCACGCTGGGAATGCCACGTCTGATTATTCCTTCGGTACAGGTCAATATGCGGGCCGGCGAGCTGCCGCCCGCCGAAGATAACGGTCAGGTATACCTAAAAGTACCAATTAACAGGTTTTAAGCGGCGGTGGGTTTAGTGTTAATCGTGCTGACCTTGATGGGCACGATTGGTGTATGGGGGTGGATAGGGGTCGCGCCGTTGGCAACGGGGCTATTCAATTTCTGCCCGGTGTATTCGCTCATGGGTATATCCACCTGTAAAACCAAGCGTTAGGCAACGAGCGTTGGGTAACATAAGGAGCTAGATGTGGACTGGATAGCGAGCCTGCACGGGCTAGTGGGCGGTGTGCTGATTGGACTTTCAGCAGTGTGGCTGATGGGCGCACTAGGCCGCATTGCCGGTATCAGCGGCATTATTGGCGGTTTAATTACTCAGCGGCCTAAAGGAGACAGTGCTTGGCGGGTAGCGTTTTTAGCGGGGCTAATTAGTGGCCCGCTGCTCGTCATGGCCGTTGGGGGTGGGCTGGGGAACGTGGCAGGCGTGCCCGGTGCGGTGATTGGTGAACCTGCAGGCGGTGTGCCGCTTATGTTGTTAGCAGGCCTGCTGGTGGGGATAGGCACGGGGCTTGGCAGTGGCTGCACCAGCGGCCATGGCGTATGTGGCTTGGCGCGGTTAGCGCCCCGGTCTATGGCGGCTACTGGAACCTTCCTGGTCGCGGCCATCGCGACGGTCTATGTGGTACGGCATGTCATCGGAGGTGGGGTATGAGCACACCGGCCGTCAAAACCGCAGCGGGATACCTCGCTGGCCTGCTGTTTGGTTTGGGGCTCGCGATTTCTGGGATGACCGACCCTGCGCGGGTACTCGGCTTTTTAGATATTGCCGGTGCCTGGGATCCCACGTTGATGTTTGTACTCGGGGCCGCCGTAGGCACCACCTTTGTGGGCTACCGCTTAGTATTCGCTCGCGGTACGCCGCTGTTTAGCGCCAAATTTCAACTGCCGACCAAGCAGGAGCTTGATGCCAAATTGCTAGGCGGCGCGGCGCTGTTTGGGGTGGGCTGGGGGCTTTCCGGTTACTGCCCTGGGCCTGCCATTGCCTCCATGGGTGGGCTAACGCTGCCGCTTCTTGCACTGCTGGCGGCGATGGTGCTGGGCTGGTTTATTGCCCAGCGTATCGCTCGCTAAGTGAGCAACTCCGTTCACGATGACGCCCTTACTTTCCCTGGTAAGGGCGCTTTTTTTGATCTGGTGCAAGGGTTTGGCCAAAGGGCTTAACGTTCGGTTAATGCACGTTTGTCATGCTGCTTCCATCACAAGGAAACCGCTATGCACGTCCTACTCATAGAAGATGATCCACTGGTGGCCTCGGGCATTCGTTCTGGACTGATGATGTACCACTTCGTGGTGGAGCACGTTACCTCGGTGCAGGCTGCGCGTCAGGCGATGCAAAGTGTCGCCAGCGACGTGGTGATTCTTGATCGTGGACTACCCGATGGCGATGGCTTGGCGCTGCTGCAATCCTGGCGCGATGAGGGCGTGACGACACCTGTGCTCATGCTGACTGCCAGGGATGCCGTGCGCGACAGAGTGGGTGGGCTGCAAAGCGGGGCCGATGATTACCTAGTGAAGCCCTTTGATTTAGATGAGCTGGTGGCAAGGCTACATGCGCTACTGCGGCGCGTAGCCGGGCGCAGCCAAGTGAGCTTCAGCTCGCGACGATTAGGGCACCTCTGCTGCGGCAGGCTAAGGGCGGCTTTCGCCGCCGTCGCCCAATAAATTGGCCTCCCACATCAGGCTCTTCACCCCTCAAGCAGTCAGGTGTGGGAGGGAGCTTCAGCTCGCGATGATGAGGGCACCACTGCTGCGGCAGGCTAAGGGCGGCTTTCGCCACCGTCGCCCAATAAATTGGCCTCCCACTGTTGAGTTTGCCGCTGTTCGATAAGTGATCTTATCTCTCTAGCTACTGGCTTGGGCCAATAATACTAAGCTTCTGCTGTGCAAAAGTTTTGTTCTGGTTGAGGCCAGTATTAGCTGAAGTAGGTAATGACTGTGTGGGAGGGAGCTTCAGCTCGCGATGATTAGGGCTCCAGTGCTGCGGCAGCTTAAGGACGGCTGACGCCGCCGTCGCCCAATAAATTGGCCTCCCACTGTTGAGTTTGCCGCTGTTCGATCAGTGATCTTATCTCTCTAGCTATTGGCTTGGGCCAATAATACGGAGCTTCTGCTGTGCAAAAGTTTTGTTCTGGTTAAGGTCAGTATTATCTGAGGAGTAGGTAATGACTGTGTGGGAGGGAGCTTCAGCTCGCGACGATTAGGGCACCAGTGTTGCGGCAGGCTAAGGGCGGCTGACGCCGCCGTCGCCCAATGAATTGGCCTCCCACTGTCGAGTATGCCGCTGTTCGATAAGTGACCTTCCCTCTCGAGCTATTGGGTTGGGCCAATAATACTGACCTTCTACTGTGCAAAGGTTTTGTTCTGTTGAAGGCCAGTATTATCTGAAGAGTAGGTAATGACTGTGTGGGAGGGAGCTTCAGCTCGCGACGATTAGAGCACCAGTGCTGCGGCAGGCTAAGGGCGGCTGACGCCGCCGTCGCCCAATAAATTGGCCTCCCACATCAGGCTTTCTAATCGACAAACAGCTGGTTGTTTACACTTGTATTCTAGGATGTGACTTATAGCCAAATAGCATCCCAATAGCTGTACTTTCCTATATCTTCGACCAAATTGGCTCTTAGAGGATTGGCAACGATATATCTAGCAGCTGCTTTTAGCGATGCTTCATCTTTAATCATTCGATCGTGAAAGCCATCTTGCCAAAGACGCCTGCCAATATTCAGCGATACGTAAGCCTTATAACGTCTCACAGCCTCAGAAAGGTCGCCATTTAGCTGAAGCAACCAATGGATATGGTCTGGCATAACAACAAAAGCAAAAGTTGTCGCCAGCTCGCTCACGCGAGGGTGGTAAAAGTGCCTGGATGCACAACAGGCAGTATGAAAATTAGTAAAAACCTGCTGACGATGGCGGGTCGTCGCAGTGACTAAGTAGTGAGCATTCGGGATTGATTGCCTCCCTTGGCGAAGCAGATGGCTCCTGTTCATTATATGCTCCCTATAATTTTTAATTAACTTAGCACATGCTGTGTAGCATTTTCTGTAGGAGGGAGCTTCAGCTCGCGACGATTAGAGCACCAGTGCTGCGGCAGGCTAAGGGCGGCTGACGCCGCCGTCGCCCAATAAATAGGCCTCCCACATTGAGCTCTTCACTCCTCAAGCAGTCAGGTGTGGGAGGGAGCTTCAGCTCGCGACGATTAGGGCACCAGTGTTGCGGCAGGCTAAGGGCGGCTGACGCCGCCGTCGCCCAATAAATTGGCCTCCCACATCAGGCTCTTCACCCCTCAAGCAGTCAGGTGTGGGAGGGAGCTTCAGCTCGCGACGGTTAGGGCACCAGTGCTGCGGCAGGCTAAGGGCGGCTTTCGCCACCGTCGCCCAATAAATTGGCCTCCCACATCAGGCTCTTCACCCCTCAAGCAGTCAGGTGTGGGAGAGAGCTTCAACTCGCGATAATGAAGGCACCACTGCTGCGGCAGGCTAAGGGCGGCTGACGCCGCCATCGCCCAATAAATTGGCCTCCCACATCAGGCTCTTCACCCTTCAAGCAGTCAGGTGTGGGAGGGAGCTTCAGCTCGCGATGATGAAGGCACCACTGCTGCGGCAGGCTAAGGGCGGCTTTCGCCGCCGTCGCCCAATAAATTGGCCTCCCACTTCTTTTGTTAAGGCGCTTCGCTACCCATCATCTCAATGAGGCGTTCTTGGCTGGGGAGGCCTTGGATTCGGTCAATACGCACAGTGCCGCCTTCAGCCTCACGTTGGAAAGCGCTGGTGGGGGTGGCGTAGAGGCCTAGCTCTTCAAAGAGCTGGTTGTTGGCATATACCTGCTCTTCGATATCCCGTGGCTGTGCGCTGGGGGAGAGCTCATCACCTTCACTGTGACGGTGCAGGGCAGCGGAGGGGTCGTCAGCGCCGAGAATGGTAGCGGCTAACGCAGGGCTATTGGGGGCGAGAATACCGACCATAATATGGCGTAGCTGAACCTCACCAGCCTCTACCCAGGGGCGTGTTTGTTGCCACAGCTGACGGCAGTAAGGGCAGTTGGCGTCGGTGAAGGTGTAGATGACGCGTGGGGCATCCGGGTCGCCATCCTGAATCCAGCGGCTCTCTTCAAGCAGCTTCCAGGTTTCGGCCTCTAAGGGTGCCCGTACGTGCTCGTCAAGCTGTGCTTCCGTCAGGTTGCTACCTTCGCTATCGACTAGCGTGCCGATAATGGCGTGCTCTCCATCTGGCGTTAAATAAATCGCCATATCCTGGCCCTGAGCGCTGGCCCCAAAGCCGCGCATTCCGCCCGGCGCATCAAACTGCCCATGGATCGTTAAGCCCTGGTTGGCCAGCGCCTGCACGGGGGCTGGTAGCTCGTCGGCATGGCTGGCTGCCGCTGCGCTACCCAGCGCGGCAAGTAAAGCGAAACGGCCAACATGGGGTAAGAAAACACGTTGCATAGCACTATCCTTATGAAAACGGCTTGGTGTGGGTGCCGCGAGGCAAAATATATTAGCGAATACGCGAAAGGCCATCTTGCAAAGTGGCGCGGGAAAGCTCGCCAAAATGGGTGCTCACGAGCTGTCCATCCGCGTTGTAGTAAAGCGTTGTGGGCATGGCATGGGCTCCGGTGGTTTGACCCAGGGCATTGCTCGGGTCTTGCCATACATTCTTCAAATCAAAGCCGTGTTCGCTCATAAACGCATGAATGTGTTGAAGGCTTTCACCTTGGTTAACGAACACAAAGGTAATGTCCTGCGCTTGTTGCTGGGCCTCTTCAAACACCGGCATTTCACGAATACATGGCGGGCACCAACTTGCCCATAGGTTAACTACCATGGGCTTTTGCTCCTGCTGAGCAAGTTTGGGCAGGGTAATAGGCTCGCCGTTGAGCGTAGCAAGCGGAGTAGTGGGCAGTGGGCGTGCCTGCTGTTCGATCAGTAGCGTACTGCCAGCTGTCAAGCCCCAGGCTAAACCGCCTACCAAAAGCGCCCCGGCAAGCGGTACTCGTTGGCGCGGTGAGCGCCATATTGCCCATCCAGCGTAGCTAAGGCCCGCCACTATACCACCGAGTATATCGAAGCCGCCATCGCGAATATCTAAGCGCGATAGCATGCTGTCATAGTCGCTCCAGTAACGCACAACAAAGACGAGGCGTGCGGCCACCAGCGCCACAAATAGCAGGGTAAATAACGTATCGCTGACCGCCACGCGATGCCGCTGGCCAATAAGCGCACCCGCTAGCAGGGCCAGTAAAAAGGCAAATCCAATCATCAATTGATGCAGACTAAACCCCATGGGGCCAATCGCAACACTTTGCTGCAACATAGTCACTCACGCTTTCACCAGTGGTTTAGCGTAAGTGTGTCAGAACAAGATTATTTAACGATTATCTCTCGTTGCCCTGAGTCGTTATGTCGCAAGCCTTATGCTTCAGCAGCCAGCCAGCGGACGGCATAGGGCGGCAGTGTTTCTTCGTGGTGAGCTGTCAGCGGGTCTAGCGGCTGCCAGTGGTACTGGGTAAGCGCTTGGTTCAGGGCATCGCCTGCGTGAGCGAGATCAAACTTAACATCGGTGACGTTATACAGCGCGAGTAGGCGTCGCCCGTTACGGAGTGGCCCGCGCTCAATGGCTAGCAGCTCGGGTGGCGTTTCTATCACGCGCTGCGGGGCGTTGGGGTGAAAGCAGGGCTCTTGGCGACGCTGCACTAGTAGCCGGTGCAGGGCATGGAAAACGTCATGGGTGGGGGTGGAAGGGCTCTCCAGCAGCAGTGCCAGCTCATCAAGCTGCCAGCGGCGACGGTTAATCGAGCGTAAGCGGCCGCTGCGCTCCACACCTTCGACATCATTTAGCGTGCCGGTGAGCGTATGGATATAGAGTGCGGGTATTCCTTGTAGGCTGAGCATGATCGCTTGGCTGCATAGAAAGCGCGCAATTTGCCACGGGTCTGGCCCGCGGCGGGTGCCGCACATGGCCTCAAACCAGGTAATGTTAATTTCGTAGGGTGTGTCGCTGCCATCAGGGTTGCTGCGCATGCTGACAAAGCCACCAAAACGATGCATCAGTTCCAGCAGTGCGTCGCGTTCATGGTCAGGCAACAGGCCTTCTAACGGCCGTACGCCAATACCGTCGTGGCTCGCGGTGAAGTTTAAGTAGGTGCACTGTTCAGGCAGCACCGGCAAGCTGTTTAACCACGTTTGTATCGTCGTCGCTTCGCCGCGGGTGAGGGTGTGCAGCAGCAGGGGCGGCAGGGCGAACTGGTACACCATGTGGGCTTCATCGGGCGCGCCTTTCGCTAATCGCTCCAAGCCAAAGTAGCTGATGTTTTCGGCATGGGGCACGTTGGTTTCGGTGATCAGCAGCGTGCCGGGGGCTATTTCATCCACGATGGCGCGAAGTAAGCGCACAACGGTATGGGTTTCCGGCAGGTGAATGCAGGAGGTGCCCAATCGCTTCCACAAAAACGCCACCGCGTCCAAGCGAATAATGCGCACCCCTTGCTGTAGGTAGAACAGCAGAATACCCACGAACTCTAACAACACATCCGGGTTTTCGAAGTTGAGGTCTATTTGGTCTTCCGAGAAAGTCGCCCACACGTGGCGCGTACCCCGGCGCGTAGAGATCGGCACTAGAAGTGGGCTACTGCGCGGGCGGGTGACTTGGGAGACATCGGTATCCGGATCCACTTCGATAAAGTAGTCGCGACCGGGCAGGCTGCCGGTCAGGTAATCCACAAACCAGAGCGACTCTCTGGAGACATGGTTCAGCACTAAATCAGCCATCAAGTCATAGTGGCTGGCTAGCGTTTGGATATGCGCCCACTCGCCCAGCTCGCTATTGACCTCGCGGTAGTGAATCACCGAAAAGCCGTCGTCGCTGCTCCAGGGGAAAAAGGGCAGTACGTGAACCCCGCTAATGGCATCCCCCAGATAGCGCTGTAGAAAAGTATCCAGCACCGCTAAAGGCGGCGTACCTTCATCCAAGATGGAGTCACCGTAACAAATGACCCACTGATCTTTTTCGCTCCATGTTGGTGCGTCGTGGCCCGCCGTGTTAGCGGGTGGGGAAGCCGTCGAGGCGGTACGAAAATTCGCAAGATGCTGGCCAATACGCCGCTGTACTTCCCCCGCACGGGGGCCATACAGGTGGGTAAGGTAGTGGTGAACGGTCTGCTCGAAAGGGGTCATAAAGGGCGTCCTATAAATCAACCTTCGACAAACGCTGCAGCTTGTGTGCCAAATCGTTACAATACCGTGTTGATACGCGTTGTATAACACAGCTACGCCCTAAGGGCAGCGATAAGGCTGCCGCTGACAATAGGCGATAAAACAGTTTATAAAATGGCGAATAACGGGCAGGGCATGAAGCCTTGTAGCGTTTTTTATTCGTATAGGCTGACACGCTGCACGCACAGCTACTAGTGCGTACTGATAATAGGTTGACTGCCATGCATTGCCCTTTTTGTGGTGCAAATGATACCCGAGTGACAGATTCCAGGCTGGTGGCGGAAGGCGACCAGGTGCGCCGCCGCCGTCAGTGTGCCAACTGCCAAGAGCGTTTTACGACTTATGAAACCGCTGAGCTGATTATGCCGCGGGTCGTAAAATCCGACGGCTCTCGCGAGAGCTTTAATGAGGCGAAACTACGCGACGGTATGCTGCGCGCGCTGGAAAAGCGCCCGGTAAGCGCTGAAGCGATTGAAGTGTCGGTAGAGCGTATTCGCCAGACGCTGCGCGCCCGTGGCGACCGTGAAGTCAACGCGCGTGAGATTGGTGAAGCGGTGATGAAAGCGCTGCGTAGCTTGGATCAAGTGGCCTATATTCGTTTCGCCTCGGTATATCGTAAATTTCAGGATTTAGACGAGTTCCGGGCGGAAATCGACCGCCTCTCCCAAGAGCCCACGGATGAGCCAGAGGGCAGTGGGACACAGCACGGAGCATCGTAATGGGTGAATTCTCCACCGCCGACTATCGCTACATGGCTCGCGCTATCCAGCTAGCCAAACGCGGGCTTTATACCACCGACCCCAACCCCAGGGTGGGGTGTGTGATGGTGCACTTTGATGGCAGCGCGGAAGGCAGCATTGTGGGCGAGGGATACCATGTGCGTGCGGGAGAACCCCATGCAGAAATTCACGCCCTAAAGGCGGCAGGCAGCGCCGCCCAGGGTGCCACCGCTTATGTCACGCTAGAGCCTTGCTCACATACCGGGCGAACAGGGCCCTGCGCGGTGGCGCTGGCGCAAGCGGGTGTTGCGCGCGTGGTGGTGGCGATGGGGGACCCTAATCCCCAGGTCAGCGGTGGCGGTATTGAGTATTTGAAAGCAGCAGGCATTCAGGTGCAGGTAGGCCTGTTGGAAGCAGATGCCCGGGCGCTGAATCCGGGCTTTATTTCCCGTATGGAGCGTCAGCGCCCCTTTGTGCGGCTGAAAATGGCGATGAGCTTGGATGGCCGTACCGCCATGGGGTCGGGGGAGTCCCAGTGGATTACCGGCCCGCAAGCGCGCACCCAAGTGCAGCGGCTGCGCGCCCGCTCAAGCGCTATTCTGAGCGGCGTGGAATCTATCATTATGGATGATTCACGCTTAACGCTGCGTGCCGACCAACTGGCACTGGATAACGCCGCCGAGATCGTGCAGCGCCAGCCGCTAAGAGTGATCTTGGATTCGCGCCTTCGTTTACCGCTTGCCGCGGCCTGCCTACGAGAGCCAGGGCGCACGCTGATTATCACCACCGATCAGCATAGCGAAGAGAAACGGCGTAAACTGGCGGCGGCGGGTGCTGAGATTCAGGTGCTGCCTGCCGAAGGCGGTCGTATTGCGCTGGCTGACATGCTGCGTTGGCTGGCGGATAATGAGCAGGTTAACGAGCTGTTGGTAGAGACCGGCGCAACGCTAGCAGGAGCGTTACTGGAGGCGAATTTAGTCGACGAGCTGCAGCTATTTGTCGCTCCTACGCTATTAGGCGGTGAAGCAAGGCCACTATTTGCACTGCCGGGAATTACCCAGATGGCCGATCAGAAACGCTTGACGATTAAAGAGTCGCGAACCGTTGGGCAAGACTGGTGGATCACCGCCACCCCTCACGCTGACTAGCGCAAGCCGTCATTGCAAGGTACCCTGACGCCCGAAATCGCATACGATGCGACCACATTTTTTGGAGATTCCATGGCGCACTCCTCTTCTGAGGGCTTATCCCCTATCGCTGAGCTGGTGGACGATATTCGCCAGGGCAAAATGGTGATTCTCATGGATGATGAGGATCGCGAGAATGAAGGTGATATCATCATGGCCGCCGAAATGGTGAAGCCTGAGCATATCAACTTCATGGCACGCTACGCGTGCGGCTTGATCTGTATGCCGATGACCCGTGAGCGCTGCGAGCAGCTCAACTTGCCGCTGATGGTACGGGACAACGGCTCAGGCTTTGGCACCAAGTTCACGCTCTCTATTGAGGCAACCGAAGGCGTCACGACCGGTATTTCAGCGGCTGACCGCGCGCGCACTGTGCAGGCAGCCGTTGCACCGAATGCCAAGCCTTCGGACATCGTTCAGCCAGGGCACATTTTCCCGCTGATGGCCGAGCCGGGCGGCGTGCTTCGCCGTGCCGGTCATACGGAGGCGGCCTGTGATTTGGCAGCGCTGGCAGGCTTTGATCCCAGCGGTGTGATTTGTGAAATTATGAACGATGACGGCAGTATGGCGCGTCGTCCGGAACTGGAAGTGTTTGCGAAGACGCATGGTATTAAGATGGGCACCATTGCCGATCTGATCCACTACCGTATTGTGAACGAGCAAACGGTGGACCATATAGAAACCTCTCAGGTGTCGACCGTTCACGGCAAGCTTGCGCTACATGTGTTCCGTGATCGTATTCAAGGTGCGCACCATTTGGCGCTGGTAAAAGGGCAGCCGACGCCGGAGCAGGCCACCACCGTACGTGTGCACCTTGCCGATACGCTGCGCGACGTGATGGGCTTAATGAAGGGTGAGCAGTGTCGGTGGGATGCCAACCGCGCTATTCATGAAATTGCCCAAGCCCAGGCCGGTGTGTTTGTACTGATTGATGATGGGCGTCCTAATCAAGATTTGAAAGACCAGCTAGATATCTTTCTGGATCGCGTACGCCAGCCGCGTACCAACGACTCAGACGGTTCTGGCAACTACTTAACGATTGGTACTGGCTCGCAGATTCTGCGCCACTTAGGCGTTGGTAAAATGCGGCTACTCAGCTCTCCGTGGAAATTCTCAGCGCTCTCTGGGTTTGGTCTTGAAGTAGTCGAGCGCCTGGGGCCCAATGACACGGCGTATGAGCCAACTTTTCAGCAGGAATAAATTGATGCAACCCCTTTCGCAAATTGAAGGCACTTTTGTAGACGTTGATGGACGCTATGTCATCGTGGTGGGCCGCTTTAATCACCACGTGGTCGATAGCTTGGTGGAAGGTGCCGTCGATAGCCTGACACGCCACGGTGTGGATGTGGAAAATATCCATATCGTTCATGTGCCGGGCGCGTGGGAACTGCCCCTGGCCGTGAAGCGTGTACTCAATGTGATGAAGCCGGATGCGGTGATTGCCCTCGGTGCGGTCATTCGTGGCGGCACGCCACATTTTGAGTACGTGGCGGGTGGCTGCAACACGGCTATTAACCATCTCCAACTTGAGTTTGATACGCCCGTAGCCAATGGCGTATTAACCGTTGAGTCTATTGAGCAAGCCATTGAGCGTGCAGGCACCAAAGCCGGTAATAAAGGCACCGAAGCGGCGATGGCCGCGATGGAAATGGTGTCTCTACTGCGCGCGTTGCCGGTAGGAGACTCTCAATGAGCGAGCGTCGTGAGCGCAAGCCCTCTGCGGCACAGCAGGGGCGTCACGCCGCAAGGGAGTTAGCGGTACAGGGGCTTTACCAGTGGCAGATGACCGGTAAGTCCATTACCACGATTGAAGCTGAGTTTCGTAGCCAAGTGGCTGACGATGACTTAGAAGATCATGAGAACTGGGTAAAGGTCATGGAAATCGCGGACAAAGCGCTGTTCCATGAGCTACTGCATAACACGGTGCGTTTCAAAACCGAGCTGGACCGTGAAATTGCCCCATTGCTTGATCGCCGTTTGGAAGATTTGGACGCGGTGGAGCTGGCGATTCTTCGTCTCGGCGCTTACGAGCTTTCCCGGCGAATGGAAGTGCCTTACCGCGTAGTGATTAACGAAGGCGTTGAGCTGGCAAAATCATTTGGCGCCACCGACGGCCATAAATACGTGAATGGCATTCTCGATAAGCTGGCAAACCGCTTACGAAGTGCCGAAGTCAGCGCCCGCCGCTTGTAAGCGGGCCGCCTGATCAAGCGTTTAAGGGGCCTTTGTGCTTGCCGAATTCGATCTGATTCGACGTTACTTTATGTCGCCGCAGGAGGCACAAGCGACAGATGGCGTTGCCCTAGGATGCGGCGATGACGCCACTCTATTGGTACCCCAGGCGGGGCAGCAGCTGGCGGTGAGTGTTGATACATCCGTCGTCGATGTTCACTTTCCCCACGATGCCCCCGCCTATGCGATAGGACACCGGGCGTTAGCCGTGGCACTCAGCGACTTAGCCGCGATGGGGGCTAAGTCGCGCTGGTGCTTGATGGCTATCACCTTGGATCAGCGCGCCTTTAAAGATGACACTGCCGCTGAGCAGTGGCTTGCCGATTATGCCAGCGGTTTTCACACGCTTTGTCAGCAGCATGCGACGACACTCGCTGGAGGCGATGTTACTTCTGGCGCGCTCAGCATTAGCGTCACCGTGATGGGCGAAGTGCCTACTGGCACGGCTATAACGCGTTCGGGCGCGCAGGTGGGTGATGTGGTGGCCGTGACCGGCGCATTAGGTGGCGGTGCTGGCGGGCTAGCGTTGTGGCAACAGGGTGAACGGGATCTGAAACACCCGTTGCTACAGCGCTATCTCTTGCCTCAGCCCCGGCTAAAGGCCGGCATTGCGCTACGCGGATTGGCCACAGCGGCGATGGATATCTCCGATGGCCTGCTAGCGGATCTGGCGCATCTGCGGGAAGCGTCCCAGGTAGGTGTCGCTTTGCAGCCCGACTCGCTACCCCTAGCCGAAGGATTAGCCGAAGTGCTGGGCAGCGAAGCGGCCTTAACCGCAGCGCTATCTGGCGGTGATGACTACGAACTGCTGGTGACACTACCTCCCTCCCAGGTTGCTCAAGCGCAAATGCAGCTGGCCGAGTTAGGCCTTTCGCTTAGCATTATTGGCCGCTGCACCGAAGCGCTTGGGGTGGCGGGAGTGCCTGTAGAAGGGGCGACTGGCTGGCAGCATTTTCGTGGGGGTGACCAATGAACCGAGCACCGGCGAGCGTCTGGCGGCGCCCCACCCACTTTTTTGCTTTTGGCCTCGGCAGTGGCACGGTGCCTTGGGCACCGGGTACCTTTGGTACTCTGGCTGCGATTCCTTTCTACTGGATGATGGCCGACCTGACGCTAGGCTGGTACCTAGGCATTGTGCTGGCAGCCTTTGTGGTTGGCGTATGGCTTTGCGATAAAACGTCTCATGACCTGGGGGTGCATGATCACTCAGGGATCGTATGGGATGAGTTTGTTGGTTACTGGATTACCATGGCAGCGGTTCCTTTCTCCTGGGAGGCAGCGCTGTGGGGGTTTGTGGTATTTCGCATCTTCGATGTCTTTAAGCCATGGCCCATTCGCTGGGCTGACCGCCGAGTAGCCGGTGGCTTTGGCATTATGATTGATGATGTGATGGCAGGGGTCTACGCCTGGAGTACTATGCACCTTTGGTTTTGGCTGCATTAAGTTAAGCCTGCGCATCAACTGCTATGCTTACTGTGTTGCACGCCTACTGCTTGTATGGAGCGAAGCCTTCTTGGGGAGGCTATTCAAGGAGATAGCATGCGCAAGGAACGTTTGATCGTGCCTATCCTCGCGGCCGTGGCCGTGATCTGGATGGTCGCGCAACTGCTATCCAGCGTTCTTTTTGAACGTAGCCTACGCCAAGCGCTGGAAGATCTGGAGGCGCGGGGCGAGTGGCGTGTCAGTCGAATTGAGAACCACCAGGGGTGGCTAACCTCCCGTGGAGGGCTGGTTCTTTCTCCTCTTTTAGGTCGGCCTTGGCGTTTGGAACTGACCTACCGGGCCCGTCATGGTGTGCTCAGCACGGATGTTGAAGGCACCCTATTGCCGCGCTTGGATAGTGTATTGCAGAAAGCGGTGGGTGAGGTCTCGGCGCCTTCGGTGCCACGCTGGCAAGGCCGCTACCAAACGTTGAGTGGGCACACCGAACTGCGTCTGGCCCTGGCGCCCTTTGTGATTCAGCAGAGCGGGCGTGAGCTGGCGGTTCGTGGTGCTCGCGTTCGGCTAGAGGGGCTGTTTGGTGACTGGCGTTTGCGCGGGTTGCTGGAACAGCTCACGCTGACCGATGGCCTTGCCCAACTCACGCTGGGGCCAACCCAGCTAGAAAGCCGTTATACCTATATTGAAGATGCCTACCATTTTGCTCAGCGCGACCATCTGCATATTGAAAGTTTAGCGCTGCGCTATCCCGCTTACGATATTCATGTCACACCCTTAGATGTGCATAGCCATATGGAGCTGGATGAGAGTGAGCTGCGCTTGAAGGGCGAGCTGATTATTGGCGATGTGCGTGTGCCTAGCGAAGCACCTGATACCTCGCTGTTAAGCGGCCGTATAGAAGCGGAGCTTTCCCGGCTAAACGGAGATGCAGTGCGGGCAACCATTCGTCGGCTGCGTCAGGAGGCTGCTTGGGGCGATGCTAGCCTGCCTATGGCAGAAGGCTTATTGTCACGCTTAGAGCCAAATTTGCTCCAGGTACTCAGTAATTCTCCGCGCTTAGATGTTACCACTATTGATATTGATAGCCCGTTGCTTGGCTTGCAGGTGGATGCCGAGGGGGCTCTGTTTTTTGATGCGCGCCGCCTGGATGAGTTAAGTATCACGGCTCTTGGTAAATCCGATGAACGTGCTCGCTGGCTAGAGCGCATCGACGGCGATTTTATTTGGCATGATGCCCCAACGGTTGCCGCCCTTTGGTTGGGCTTGCCTTTAGGCACGCGGGAGCTGCAGTTTGATGTGATTCGAGGAGTCTGGCGTGTGAATGGCCGCCCTATGCCGACGCTTTGGCCATGAATGCTTTCATAACCATTGGCTAAATTGCCTTGAGGGTTGAAGTTTTCCCTGTGTGCCCACATTCCTTTAGCAATGCTGAGTGGCCCAAGCCACTAGTGACTGTTGATGGGAGGGCGCATGAGCGACCAGGATTACGATCGAGAACACGAACATCAAGACTGGCTTACTGAGAGTGAGTCGCACGATTCTCAAGAAGATAACCCCAAAAGCAACGGTTACCGCTCTGATGGGGAGCGGGTAAATTCGCTATTGCCTGCCAGTGAGATGCTGCCCGAGCGCATCTACCTGCTACCGATTCATAACCGTCCTTTCTTTCCTGCCCAGGTTCAGCCGCTGGTCATTAACCGCGAGCGCTGGGAAGAGACCATGCGCCGGGTCAATAACACGCCACACCACACTATCGGCGTTGCGTTTGTTGGGGAGCATGGCGTTGAGTCGCTGGATCATGAAGTCTTCCCCGAGATTGGCACCGCAGTGAAGGTGCATAAGCTCAAAGGCGAAGATCAACAGATTCAGTTCATTGCTCAGGGGTTGCAGCGTTTTAAAATCCAGCGCTGGCTCTCCAAAGAGCCGCCTTACTTGGTGGAAGTGACTTACCCGAAAGAGCCGGTCAATGCCGAAGATGAAGAGACCCGTGCCTATGCCATGGCGATCATCAACGGCATTAAAGAGCTGCTGCCCATTAACCCGCTCTACGGGGAGGAGCTAAAACACTACCTTAACCGTTTTAGCCCCCATCAGCCCGGCCCGCTGACCGACTTTGCCGCCGCGATTACCTCGGCCAAAGGCCCAGAGCTGCAAGACGTGCTGGCAACGCTACCCGTTGCCGAGCGGATGCAAAAAGTGCTGCCGCTGCTGCGTAAAGAGATCGATGTCGCCCAGTTGCAAAGCGAAATCAGCGAGCAGGTCAATGCCCAGATGCAGGAGCGTCAGCGGGAATTTTTCCTACGCGAACAGCTGAAGGTGATTCAGCGTGAGCTGGGCATCTCTAAAGATGACCGCGAAAACGACGTGGATACTTTCCGAAACCGGCTGGAATCCTTGGTGGTGCCAGAGCGGGTTCAGGCACGTATCGATGAGGAACTCAATAAACTCAGCGTGCTGGAAACGGGCTCGCCGGAGTATGGCACCACCCGCAACTATCTGGACTGGTTAACCTCGCTGCCTTGGGGAGTAACCAGCCAGGATAAGCTGGATCTTGCCCATGCTCGAGAAGTCCTCGACCGCGACCACGATGGCCTAAAAGACGTGAAAGAGCGGATAGTCGAGTTCCTTGCCGAGGGCACCTTTAAAGGCGATGTAGGCGGCTCGATTGTGCTGCTGGTTGGCCCGCCAGGGGTCGGTAAAACCTCCATTGGCCGCTCCATTGCCGAAGCGCTGGGACGTAAGTTTTATCGTTTCTCGGTGGGTGGTATGCGGGATGAGGCTGAAATCAAAGGCCATCGACGCACCTATGTAGGCGCAATGCCCGGTAAGCTCGTTCAGGCGTTCAAAGAGGTTGAGGTAGAAAACCCGGTCATCATGCTGGATGAAATTGATAAGCTGGGTCAATCTTTCCAGGGTGACCCCGCCTCGGCGCTGCTGGAAGTGCTTGACCCCGAGCAGAACGTTGACTTCCTCGACCACTATCTCGACGTGCGGATGGATCTTTCCAAGGTGCTCTTCGTGTGCACCGCTAACACGCTGGATAGCATCCCCGGGCCGTTGCTCGACCGTATGGAGCAGATTCGCCTGTCGGGCTATATCGCTGAAGAGAAGCTGCAGATCGCCAAGCATCACCTCTGGCCCAAGCTGCTTAAGCGCGACAACTTGTCGAAGAGGCGCATTAACTTGAGCGATGCGGCGCTGAAGCAGGTGATTGACGGCTATGCCCGTGAAGCAGGCGTACGTCAGTTAGAAAAACAGCTGCACCGCATTGTGCGCAAAGCCGCGGTGAAACTGCTGGAAGAAGATGTTGAAACCGTCAAGGTCTCGGTCAAGAACCTGGAAGAGTTCCTGGGCGCACCGCTTTTCCGTAAAGAGAAAGTCCTGAAAGGCGAAGGAGTCGTCACAGGGCTTGCCTGGACATCCATGGGCGGTGCCACGCTGCCCATTGAGGCAGGCAAGGTGCATTCGCTAGATCGCGGCTTCAAGCTAACCGGCAAGCTGGGCGATGTGATGAAAGAGTCGGCCAATATTGCCTACAGCTACACCTTGGGGCATTTGGCGGAGTACGGTGCGGATGCAGATTTCTTTGACTCTGCCTTTGTTCACCTCCACGTGCCTGAAGGAGCCACGCCGAAGGATGGCCCCTCTGCCGGGGTAACCATGACCACCGCGCTACTGTCGTTGGCTAAACATCAAGCCATCACTCGCCCGTTGGCGATGACCGGTGAGTTAACCCTCACCGGCCAGGTGCTACCGGTAGGCGGTATCCGCGAAAAAGTGATTGCCGCACGGCGCAGCGATATCTTTGAGGTCATCTTGCCTGAGGCAAATCGCCGTGATTACGAGGAGCTACCGGATTACCTAAAAGAGGGGATGACGGTGCACTTTGCTAATCGCTACCGGGATGTTGCTAATGTGGTCTTCAAGTAGCTGGCCAGCATGATGGGCTTACACAAGCAATAAAATCATTAAAAGCGCCGCTCTGAAGAGAGCGGCGCTTTTTTACATCTGTTTACTGGTTAAGTGCCCCGCTAATTCTGGATAATAAAGAAAAATCAAATTATTAAAAAATGCCCCTGGGGAGCTTCTATGCGTAATAACCAGCCCGTTACCCAACGCGAATATGTGCTTGATGAAGAGACCGTGCTTATTTCACGCTCTGATTTAAAAGGTAATGTGACCTATGCCAACGCAGCCTTTGTGGAAGTCAGCGGCTATTCAAGGGATGAACTGCTTGGCGCGCCGCATAATTTAATTCGCCACCCCGATATGCCCGAAGCCGCTTATGCCGATTTTTGGAAAACCATTCAGGCAGGTGGCACTTGGCAGGGAACGGTTAAAAATCGCCGTAAAAATGGTGATCACTACTGGGTCAATGCCACAGTGGCACCTTTGAGAGATGGCGACCGCATTGTTGGCTACACCTCTTTACGCCGCAAAGCCTCGGATAAACAGATCGCCTTGGCAGACCGAGTGTATGCGGAGATACGCGAAAAGGGTAAATCCCGCCGCTATGCTCTCCACCAAGGGGCGTTAACGCGCCGAGGCCTTGGCGGTATTGTGGCGCGCTTTCAGTTCACAAGCTTAAAAGCCAAGTTAACCGGCATGGTTGTCGTTGCAGTGGTCCTGCTGGGTTTATCGGGCGGGTTAGGGCTGTATGGCTTAAATGCTTCTGGAGAGCGGCTTGAAACTCTCAACCGCGCAGGTCTTGAGGCAGTAGCTGACCTGCAGTTAATCGAGCGTCACATTGGTTTGGGCGTTGAGCAGTTGGAGCCTGCGGTAAGAAACCCACGTCGAGTGGATATGGACGCAGTGTCTGCCAGTCTCACCAGCAGCACGCAGACCGCTCAGCAGCTGTGGGAAGAGTACCGCCAAACCAGTAGTGCACCCGAAGAGAGTGTAGAAGCGTTTAATGCTGCCTTTAGCACTTGGCGTGATGGTGTTGCTAGCGCCATTGAAGCCGTTGGGCAAGCCAATGGGTTTGCGGCATTTGAATCGCTCAATAGCGTAGTGCTGCCCGCGACTACCGAGATTCGCGAGCTAAATAGCCAGTTGGTCGACTACGAGCGTGCTGGCGCGGTCAATTTGATGTCAGATGCTCGCCAGGGTCGCCAGCAGATGTTTATTGCGCAGTTGGTGCTGATGCTGATTGGCCTGTGTGTGCTGGTCGCCCTCAGCGTATTTATCTTGAAATCTGTCTTCCGCAGCTTAGCGGGGGCACGCTATATGACGTTCCAAATTGCGGCGGGTAACTTAGCGGCACGGGAGCGCCGTCAAAGTAATGATGAGCTAGGCGAGCTGCTCTATTCGCTGGATACCATGCGCTTTAGTCTCTCTAGCATCGTTGGTGATGTGGAAAACCGCGTGTCGGTCGTCACCCCCGCCATTCAGCAAATTGCCACCGAAAACGAGGAGCTGGCGACGCGAACCGAACAACAAGCGTCATCGCTGCAACAAACGGCTTCCAGCATGGAAGAGATGACCTCAACCGTTCAGCAAAATAACGATAATGCTCGCCAAGCCACAGAGCTTGCCCAACAAAATGCTACCAGTACGCGAGCTACTCGTCAGCAGATGGAGCAGTTGGTTGAACGTATGCAGCGCATCGCCAAAAGTGCCGAAAAGATGACTGAAATGATAGGGGTTATCGATAGCATTGCCTTCCAAACCAATATTTTGGCACTCAATGCCTCGGTAGAAGCCGCGCGAGCCGGTGAGCACGGGCGCGGGTTCGCGGTGGTTGCCAGCGAGGTGCGGGTGCTGGCAAGCCGCAGTGCTGATGCATCTCAGGAAATTCGCAAGATGATCGACAGCACGACACAGGAAGTGCAAGGGGGGCGTAGTGCGGTGGAGCAAGCAGAAAGTGCCATCGAAAACGTCGTGGAGCAGGTAAGCCGTGTGAGTGAGCTAATGGCCTCCATTAGTACCGCTTCCAGCGAGCAGAGTAGCGGTATTGGGCAGATTAATGCGGCGATTGCGGAAATGGATAGCGTGACTCAGCAAAACGCCTCCAAAGTGCAGTCTATCGCCGCGTCAGCAGACAACCTTGCCCTGGAAGCCTTTGAACTGGCTAACGTGGTTGATGCTTTCCGCTTGGAGGGAGCGCAAGCAGAGAGCATTAGTGCTGCCCGTGAGAAGCTTAGCAGCGTTCAAAAGGCGGCCAAGCAAGCAGCGCCTCGCCTGTCGAGCAGCAAATCTTCCAAGCAGCAGGCCAGTAGGCAGAGCACCAGCACGAGTGCTGATGAGTGGGATGAGTTTTAACCGCTAACCCCCGTTGGTTGTCCTCTACATCTAGTCTCAGCGGTGCGCTCATGCCACAATCTAAGGCCGCTGGATTCAACTGCCTGCTGCCACGTATGCGGCAGGCCATGATAAAGATGTAGAGGACACCATGCCTGAGTATCGCTCCCGTACCACCACCGCTGGCCGCAATATGGCTGGCGCCCGTGCCCTTTGGCGTGCCACCGGTATGAAAGATGACGACTTTCATAAGCCGATTATTGCGGTCGCCAATTCCTTCACCCAGTTTGTACCCGGTCATGTGCATCTAAAAGACATGGGCCAACTGGTGGCGCGTGAGATTGAAAAAGCGGGCGGCGTAGCCAAAGAGTTCAACACCATCGCCGTGGACGATGGCATCGCCATGGGTCATGACGGCATGCTCTATTCGCTGCCGAGCCGCGATATCATTGCTGACAGCGTCGAGTACATGTGTAACGCCCACTGCGCCGATGCACTGGTGTGCATCTCCAACTGCGACAAAATCACCCCAGGAATGCTGATGGCCGCGATGCGCCTCAATATTCCGGTGATCTTTGTATCAGGCGGCCCGATGGAAGCCGGTAAGACCAAACTCCTGGATCACGGCCTCGACCTCGTCGATGCCATGGTCATGGCGGCCGACGACAGTGTCGATGACGAAACCCTGGCCGAAGTCGAGCGCAGTGCGTGCCCTACCTGCGGAAGCTGCTCGGGTATGTTCACCGCCAACTCTATGAACTGTCTCACCGAAGCATTGGGGTTGGCCTTGCCGGGTAACGGCACCGTCCTGGCGACCCACGCCGATCGTCGCCGTCTGTTCGAGACCGCCGGGCATCGTATCGTCGAGCTGGCCAAACGCTATTACGAGGGCGAAGAGGCGCACCTGCTCCCCCGCGCGATTGGCAATAAGTCGGCGTTTAAAAACGCCATGACGCTCGACATTGCCATGGGCGGCTCCACCAATACCATTCTTCACCTATTAGCAGCCGCTCAGGAAGCAGAAGTTGACTTCACTATGGCGGATATCGACCGCCTTTCTCGTGAAGTGCCGCAGCTGTGTAAAGTGGCTCCTAATACCCAGAAGTACCATATCGAAGATGTACACCGCGCCGGCGGCATTATGGCCATCTTGGGTGAGCTGGACCGGGCAGGCGTGCTGGATACCTCTGTGCCCACTGTCTATGGCGATAGCCTAAAGGCCGCGCTGGAAGAGTGGGATATCATGCGCTCGCCTAGCTCAGAAGTGGTTGAGTTCTTTAAGGCTGGCCCTGGCGGTGTACCGACTCAAACCGCTTTCTCCCAAAGCGCCCGCTGGCCAAGCCTGGATGGC
>Ga0208315_1000606_pt1 | contig 24230 bp, 29 predicted proteins | sample MalvireepMed_215_FD_184239 | JGI IMG/M metagenome (GOLD analysis project Ga0208315, IMG submission 184239) | Marine viral communities from the Global Malaspina Expedition - Malaspina viral metaG DeepMed_215 (SPAdes) (version 2) | ecosystem: Environmental > Aquatic > Marine > Oceanic | place... | reverse complement strand
GCAACTGTGTCGTACTAAGCTTGCCCTCTAGCTGTCTAGCCTCTAGCTGTCTAATAAAAGCCTGTCTATCAGTACCTTTTATGTTAAAATCTAGCCTCGCCGCATCCCCCCTACCCTTCGTGGCTCCTACTAGTGGCTCATCCGACATTCTCTTACCCATGGCTAAATTAACCTTGTTAGCCAATATGCTGCCACCCTTTATTAAAGAACCCTTGTGTTCCCTTGGGTTCTTATAGCTATCATTAGAAGGCTGGGGGCTTAAAAATAATCCACCGTATTTTCCTGTAGCTTCAATTATCCCGCCCTTTCCATGCTTGTTCATTGCGCCAAGCTGGTCATACCCTAGCTTTTTAGCCGCGCTCTTTCTAATAACAAACTCGCCGGGAGTTAAAACTGCTGGAACAGTGTCTCTATTGCCCGTGCCGGGAACCACGCCACCTCTAGCCGCCGCCATTGGAGCCGCTCCCGCCGCAGCGCCCCTCATAAAACCGCCCATACCGGTAGCGATCTTAAGCGTGGCAAGAGTCATCAACATGGGGAGGATAGGTTCAAGAGCTTCGGTCAGCTTAATAAGAGCAGATGCAAGACTCATAGCCATCTTGAACATCGTCTTAAAGCCCTCGCTGGCTACCATCTTACGCATCATTGCGTGGAATTCTTCTTTAACCTTTGTTATCTGTACGTTTAAGGCTTGTTGAGCTTTTGTGGCGTCGTCAGTTAAAGAGTTTGCTCCAGCCTGAGCAACAGCATAAGCAGCCGTGGCCGTTTTAAATTCCGTAATCATGGGGATAACTTTACCCACCTGACGGAATCCACCAAGTTGCTCAACGATTGCGGCAAATCTAAAGTCTGTAGTTGAGAGTCCATGTAAAGCCACACTCAACCTACGAACAGCTTCCATGGGGCCAACAAAGTTTCCTTGAAGGTCTGTAAGCTCAACACCAAACTGCCTCAAGAATTTAATGGTTCTTGGGCGCTGAATTCTGGTAAAGATGGTACGCAGACCAGTAGCAATGGTCTCTGCGGTTTCACGGGTAGTAGCACGAACAGAAGTGAAGAGGGCTATAAGCTCATTAACTGATCCGCCAGCAGAGGCAAACACCCCACCGGTTCGTCTTACGGCGGCGATAAGGTCGTCAGATTCAACAGCAAATCTCTTGGAGACAGCATTGATAGCACCAAGCACCTGATGAAGATCTTCTGCCGCAATTTTGAACTGCCTCATTGCGGCTATCGCACCTTCGGCAGTTTTTTCTATGTTCGTAAAAGTGGGGGCCAACTCGGTTTGGGCCAACACTTTCATGGCTATTTTGGTATCTTTAGCAGTCATACCAGTTTGCGCTAAGATTCTGGTAATGCTCATGATACTTTTTGAAGCAACACCCAACGACATTGATAAATCTGTAACCGACCTTTCAATATCTCGAAGCGCTTTAACACTTTTCCCAGTAACCTGAGACAGCCTTACCATTTCCCTGTCAAACTCTATGGCCTGTCCCACGCCTTCCCTAATAGCCATGGTTAGTTTAATAAAAATGGCGCTGGCTACGGTGAACGCCAAGAAACGTTTACCGGCCATGCCAGCAAGCCGACCAAAATCCGCCATACCACCAGACGCGCCCCGCGCCTCATTCTTAACACGCCTTAAAGTGACTTCGGCCTTCTCTAGAGGCTTCGTGTCTACTATAACTCTAACCGGGATTGGTTTGCCACCCAACGTCTTTCTCAAGTGAGCAAGAGTACTTTGAACGCTACCTGTATGTAATTGCGTTTGAATGGTAGCCGTTAAAACAAATGGTGTGGCCATCGATAACCTCTATAAAAAATGGGTATACTGGTAGTGCAATAAATAACACTATCCAGTAACCCAATTCTACCCGTTATGTTTGTGAAGCACTCGCTTCTTCTTTTTTCTGTCTAGTTTTCTTGGTCTTTTTTGGCTCCTCCTCGTCTTTAATAACAAGCTCATTTCCATCATCATCTAGGAACGGCTTGACATCCATAATATAGTCTCCATCCTTATCCATAGGAGTACCATCCTTGTCTACAAAATTGCCATCCTTATCAATAAATCTACCCTCATCATTAATCAGTCTGCCCTCCCTGTCTACTGCATGTCCATCGTCATTAACTAGCTGAAGATCTTTATTGATAAAATCAAACTGCTTTAGGAACTTGTTCTCGGGAAGATTTGCTTCATACGAAGAGTCTAAACCGTACATCATTTCTGCAAGTCTTCCGGCACACTTAACTACATACTCTTCACTAGCACTTTCATCATACTTATCGACACTGGGTGCTCCGTCTTCATCTGCAAACACAGGCTTGCCAGAATCCGTATCGACAATGCAAGCGGCCATCAGGTAGTTAAACCTTCCGTTGTCGGCCTGTCCTTCTGCGGTATTACCGTCCATGACGGTTCTCTCCGCAATCAGGTCTCTCAGGCTGGCTCTTTTGTCGGACATCTCAATGGCTAAATCTTTCGCATCGCTAAGCTTGATTCCGCCAGCTTTAATCTTCTTTTCATCATTAATGATGGCCGAAGTTAGCTTATCATATTCCTTCTGCTTGTCATCATTCCATAGACCTTGCTCGGTCATATAGCCATCAAGCTTTTGCCTAAGCAGTGCTCCAGACTCAAGAGCATCCCTAAAAAATCTATTGTAGACCTTTTGGGCTTCTCTAGAGACCTTCGCATCGGGTCGAAGTACAGCAACTTCTATTTTTTTTCCATCGCTGTCAACAGACTTAATAATCTGCTTGTTATTAGCTTTTTTAGCTGGCATCGGTCTCCTCCTTAGATTCCATAGGTACTAGTGGTAGATTCATTTGATAGCGAAGCCATTTGACTTCATAATAAGATAGTTCAGATTCTAAATTTCTTATCTGATTATTTCCTTTGTCCAGAATTTCAGATCTTATCTCGTCAAAAATAGATTTTAGATGTTGTTGTTCGGGAGTTAGCTCTTCTCCACTGTTGTGGCCCCATAAAAACCCAAAATGATTTTCTACAGAGCTTAAAGCTCCTATCATCGTGGTTTCTATCTTCTTTTTGGCGATACTTCCGAGTCTTTCTTTAGAGCTATCGTTGTATTGTTTTTCTTTATCAGTCTTATACTTTCTTGAAGATCTGATAAGATCATCATAGTCATATTCCTGTTCTGTCATACCCTATCCTTTCTTATCGTTTGGAACTGCTTACCTGCTGTTCGTTTGCTTGCATCATTAGGTCTCTCTTGACATCTATTAAATCAGCGTGCTTAACCTCTCCCGCTTCCTGAATTTGTGCATGTCTTGCTTTAACAACTGCGTCGTTACCCTGATCGTTTAGACCTTGTATATTCTCTATCTCTTCTGGTGTTTCCGCTGGAATAAATATGTCGTCTGCCTCCATGTCGTACTTCTCTCCTGCTCTTTTCTTTCTATCGGATTCACGTTCTCTTCGCTGTTGAGTCAGCCAACCATCAAGGAGATCGTCGTCTTGTATAACATCGTCTGTTGGACAATCTGGTGATTCATGCAAGCTGTCATATAGCCCCGACCACATAACTAAAGACTTTTGTTCGTAGGTAAGTTCCAAGCCGCTCCTATTAAATACCTTTTTCCTGCCACCATGCCATATCGATCTAAAAGGTTCCGTTTTTGCTATCTCTCTTAGCTCTGTTTCTGAGAGCCTATTTTCGTGGTAATGATTCATTATTTCGTTAAAATTTATTGCGCTCCAATCGCACACTGAACCATCTTTCATTCGGGTGCAATGTTCAATTTTCCATGTGGTCCTAACATAACTCGCATATCCCTCACATGTGCTAGACTCAAAAATATATCTTTTTGTCGCAACATCTTGGTGCTGTTTTTCTACTTGCCTAAGATGTTTACGCATATTTTTTACTTTATCTGGTCTCAAAACGTTCTCATACATTTTTAATTTCAACTCTTCCATTTCTTTTGGAAGTCCTTTAAGTTTCGCCTCCTCTTTATCTGACCACAACCCTTTGTCTCTCATAATTTCAAGCATTTCCTCGTCAGTATATATCTTATTAAAAAGGGCGTCCTGATACGCTTCCCTATATTGATCTTGAGCATCATATAGCTCTTCTAGGGTTGGCTCGTGTATGTACAGGATTATATCTTTTTCCTTATACTTGATGTATCCTAGTCCAATCCTGTATATGAAAAATTCCCGATCTCGTAATTCCATTGCGTTAAAGCGCCATATGAAATTCAAGCGGGAATATACTATCCTTATACATTCTGTCTCTCCTATATAAGCCTAAAAAGTCAGCGCTGTTCACTTGCCTTTTAACTATCCTATAGACTGCAACGCAGAGGCTATCGCAAAATAACGCTGACACAGGGGGGACACCGAAGCGTCCCCCCAATGTCTTTCAAATTCTTAGCCATTCGTTGGGTTACGAACTTGGAATATTGTCAAATCGTTAAATGTGGAGTAAGAGAATGAGGTGGTGGCATTTCCACCGCCAGTATCCGCACCACTGTATGAAACACTCGTTAGCTTGTTCTTGCTGCCAAGATCCAAAACCAAACCAGCACCGCCACCGGCAGAAGCAACACCAGAAAGATTAATTCTGATTGTTTGGTCGCTTAGATTGGTTGCATGCGGCTGAGCGTTAACAAAGTCGCCAGAACCGGTTACAACTTCAATCTCACAAGTAACTTCTACGGGCCAACTAACAAATCTGTGAAATGGATCTTTATGACCTAGCTCACTAATGGCTTCTCTACCAAGGTCAGCACTTACCGAAACGGTCTGAATATGTGCATCCGGGGCATTTTGAATATCTCCATCTCCGCTATCCATCTGACCATCAGAGCCTACACCGGGAATATCCGTGGGTAGTTTGCTCGCTGTCAAATTGATATGCTGGCGTCTTGTAACACCAGACGGGGGAGACTCTGAACCAAAACCAAGGTTTACTGCGGGACTGCCCAGTACGGCTGATGACCCAGCATACCACTTCTTATGGTTTCCAACCAGAGTACATGATTCAGTAGCGTTTCCATCTACTGGAATAGTGTAACCAATTGAAGACACGTACATACCAGAGCAGTAAACTTCAGACTGGGGACCAACGGATCCCGCTTTAGTCGCCGTGTCTGAATAAACACCCATTCGTAAATCACATCTCTCAGTTGATCTACCCACTAGGGAATCAGTGCCAGTAAGGGATGGGTTACTGGTGGCCAAGTGGTAAAGCAAGGGATAGCCATCGATAACCTTTTCAAGCGTGACTTCAATGTCTGGAACTTCTTCAAGGTTTTCATACAGGGACAATTGACCCATTTCAAAGACTTGCTCAAGGTTAAACGTGGTGGTAATCCCAACAGTTTGTAAGCCGTGAACTGGATTTAACTTTGTTTTATTAGCATAGGGCCATGTAGTATTAACACTGGTTTCGCCCACTTCGCCAATCACTACGCCTTGTACGGCCCAGAATACTCTTTTATTATTTGGCATTTGAAAATCTCTCCTTGTTTGATTCTGAATATTCAGAAATTGCTAGCTATAGTATTATACACCAAAAGCATTAAATTCCCGGCATTATTACTTCTGCTGAACATCTCACTAAACCGCTATATAAAGACGGAGTAAGTACACTCATCTGCTGACTTCTCATACTGGTAAACCTTAGCCGGTCGGGTCTACCATTCTTTGTGTCAGATCTAAATCCGGCATTAAAAGTTCCATCCCCATAAGCAGAACCGCTTGGTCTGACCAGATCCGGGTATGTCAAGGCTCCTGAAGCCTTTGCCCCCCGATAATCAAGCGGGAATCTGTTGTCCGTTGTCATTCTATTGGTATCGAACATGTATATTGTTTTGTCGTCTTGTAATGCAACTATGTCTACCAATTTGTCTCTCGTATATTCGTCCTCGGCATAAACATGGAATAAAATGTCACTATTGATAACCTGACCACCACCCAGTTGATATGGCTTCATGGATCTAACCGGAACCATCTCAATAGCTATGGCGGGTAATTGAAATCTAGAACCGCCTAGTTGTGACCAGTCTCCAGATGCATCCTGTAAAAAATGGCCGCTATCTACACGATGTGACCTAGATTGTAACTCCCTAAACCAAGGCACGCTGTTGGCATATGTAACATTAATCCACTTGTGACTGTATTCCATAGTAACGGTACTACTCGTGGAAATAGCACTGTCAAAAATTACTCTACCCCAAGGATAGTTAACGTGGTGGGCATAACTACCAGTTGTGGTTTTTGGGTAGAAGGTTCCACCCACGTATACTCCAGATATATTAACTGGTGTGTCAGCTTGGTCGATCCCGCTTTGCCACACCCAGTTTGATTTGTACGACTCCCATACTTGACCCTTAGTATAGTTAGGGTCATCTACTAGTCTTAGTCTGTGTCTATCGCCCCCATATTGACCGGATGTGGGGATAGATATATTAAAGTATCCACCCTTATTAAGAAGACCCCAATCAAAAAATTCTATGACGTTGTCTTGCAACATCGACGTAAGGGTGTTATCCCCTATTTGAGTGAATCCTTTTAACTCTGTATAATCAGGCATAGTTAGCTCTGTATAGCGTTAAATATAATTCTTATCATGTCATCTGTCTTGTCGTCAAACGCTCTGGTAATAAAATTGTCTTTTCCCGTACCGCTAAATGCTGGATCGACCCTAAACAGCCCCGGCTTAATCATATGTGCTTCACCGGTTCTACCGAATGATCCATATTCAACGTGGTAATCTCTAACGATAATATCATCGCCTCTCATTAATAGCCACTCTAGCCAGTCCAGCTTGGCCCCCTTTTTGGTAATAATTGTTTCGCCAATTCCTAATACATTAGAAAAGTCAAGAGGTTGAACAGCTATGGTTAACACTTGCCCGGTCAAGGTTCTCCCCAAAGGTTTGAACATCACGGTAACAGTTCGGGTAACTGACTCAACTATATTGGAAACAGAAGCGCCGGGAGAAGGAATACCAAAGTCAGCCATTAATTGTCCACCAAGTAAAGACTGTATCTCGTCAGTAGCCATTAGCCACTCAGATACTTGAAACTTTAATCGGCTGATAATAGTGGGCTGGGCCAGTTGAAATTTGTGGTTTAACCATGTCTGCATCGAAGCCATCATTTTCAATTGAATATCTTTGTCTGACTCCTTAAGATCTAAAACAAGCCTAGCTTTAATGGGGGGAAGTGACGCCATTTAAGCCCTCCTCCAATAGGTTACAATGTATCTGTTATGTTGCAAACCGTTAGTGATTGATTCGCCAGTTTTTATATATCTAAGTATCTCATGCCCTTCAATGTTCTTGTTAATCAGCACCTCTTTAGCTTTATTGATTTTGGGCAGGTGTTTCAAATAGGTAATGGTTTGTACAACATTGTTTGGAACATCCAACTGGATTCCTGTATTAACCCAGTCTCTTTTACTCCAATAAACCCTCATGGTAATTTCATCGGTGTTCTCCGTGGCTTTAAATCCCTTTCCATGACAAAGAGGACACATCATACCTCTAGCAAACGGAATTGGACCCCCTGTTCTATATCTGTTGCCAGATTTTCTACCTATGGTGTCTGTAATACAATTGGTACAGGCCACTTGCTTCTCTGGATAAACCAAAGTGCAGGGAACCCCGAACTCTGTTATCATTGCATCAACAGCTTCGTTAAACTTTGTATAAACACTCTCTGGAATATTTATAGCCATGATTTCTCCAATTCACACTAACCGGCTGCATCGCCTTTATAGTGCCTAATGTCGTCGTTTCTGTCACCAAGCTTGCCGAAATACGTAGCGTCTATTCCCGATGCTACGTAATAATCCCGAAGCGTTTTTTTATTCCCATGAACATCTACGCCTGTAGTAGCACCAATCTGGCCTCTTACCCCAGATCTAGGTATAAAAATTACGTCATCAGCCATAATGATATTCCTTTAAAAATCCTACGTAACAGCATCGCCAGTATAATATCTAGGATTGTCAAATCTAGTATTATAGAGTGACTGTAGGGCGCCAGAACTGTGGACGTTTAACCATTGGAAATGAGTTTGTCCATCAGTGCCCAAACCGTATCCCTGAGACATGCTTGTAAAGCTTGTAGTGATCTTGCCACTAAGCGGGTCAATTGTGTTAGAATTACCGAGAGGATCAACCCCGGTCACAACTGTGCCATTCTTTATGGCGTTAGCCGTTATAATTTTTTTGACAATGGCCATTGTTACTCTCCGTCTATATCTTGTGTAAATATAAATTGTTTACCGGTCAAATCTTCTATGGCTCTAATTGCTCCATAGACATCTACGTTAATTTCTCTTCCAACTGCATGATTAATGCCGTAGTATGACCAAGCCAAAGGATCTGGCTGATCAAACATTTTGAATACGTGGGGGCTAATAGCACTCTGGTTTCCACCCTCGTCAAAGGCATAAAGTTTTACAACTCCTCCGGTATCTTTGGCAAAAAGGCCAGCAGTGTTAAGGCTGGTTGCTAGCGCGTTTTGACCATTGTCCCCAAACACCAAAACCTTCGTAGCGGTTCCCTTGATTGTTTGTGGTATCTCGCCAATTCCCACGTTTCCTGAAGCATCGATAGCAAAGCGGGTTCTACTGGCCGTTGAGTCTTGAACAACAAAGCATCCGCTGGCTTTGTTGGCTGGAGTTTCTAGAGCAGTAGACTTGCCGTGAGTACTCAGCAGCGTCCACCTTCTGCCTCCCTCCCCAGTATTACTTAGATTTAAGCCAGAGTGACCAATCCCACCATGCGAAATGTCCACTATTCCATAAGGAGTTCTAGTACCAAATCCAACATGTGTAGAATTGCGAGTGGTATTGGACTGCACCGCAATAATATTTCTTTTTGCTGGATATCTAGTGTCCAAAGTTAGATAGGTGTTACCTGATTCAGTTGCTGGTTTTGAAAGCTTCCAATCAAAATATGTGTTAGATTCTACAGTGCCTAATGACAAGGCTACACCACTAGCTCCGCTATACAGCCCTCCAGCAGTAATGTGAAGTTTGCCACTAGGAGCCACGCTGCCTATACCTATATTTCCCGATGGATCAATATAAAATCTATGAGGTTTTTGTGGAGCGTAAAGATCCTGTATAAAAAAGTTGTGTTTTGAAATTGAACTGTTGCCAGACGAACGAATATCTGTACCCAGAGCATATATATCTTGTGAAGTTGACCGTGAGCCGTCTTTAAACCCCTTGAAAAGGATTCGGCTACCGGTTCCCATATTGTTATTATTGGAAGAATTTCTGTTATTTTTATTCTCAAGGTGTAGCTCTGCCCAGCCAGAGCTTTTAACAGCATAGCTACCCTCTCTTGAAATGATAACTTGGCCTGACCCATGCAAATGCAGGTTGGGGGTAAATATATTGCTCGCGGTATCATAATGACCAAAACGCATCGTTTGACTCTGAGGAGAAGCCAAATGGTTGCCATAATCATGATCAATAAATATTCCAATGCCACTGTGATGAATTCTGTTATAGTGAAGTCCTATATGGCCTACTCCACTACCAAGGATCTCAAATCGACCATCGTGTCTAAATTGTGCTCTTTTATGCAGGGTGTAAGGCCATTCATTACCGGATGGAAGAGGATTACCAGAAGCGGCTGTATAAAAAGCTATCCCACCAGTTGTAGTAGATGTGGGACCAGATGTGAACTTAATCGCAGATACGTTGTTAGAGTTCCACTGGCCGGTAAGATTGGCTATGGTTCTATTGGGAAGAATATCTCCACTTGGCCTGAAATCTACACTAGTACCAAAAGTTGAATACCTATTCGAAAAATATACATCAGTGCCACTAGCCATAATAGGAATGATGGAGTCTGCCGTGTTAGTTAAAGCGTCTCTTACGTCCTGAGCAGATATAGCCCCGGTGTCGTTATCGGCTAAATTAGCATCGTATTCTGCCTTGAGAGAGGCTAGATTTTTTTGTGTCATTTATCCATTCCTATTCGAAGTATCCAGTTCTGGTATTATGTCCTTCCCCGTGAACTACCGGGAAGTTTGGAGATTCGTATGGTGTAAGAATAGCCTTGCCAGCAATACTGTTTCCAGCTTTATATTGGATCTTGGCATCTTCGTATCTTGCACACATGCTTTTACTAAGCGCCTCAAAACCCTTCAAAACACCCCCAGTATCGATAGTAGAGGAGCCGTCGCTCACCCTTACTGCGTCTAGAGACTTGGTTCTCAACTCGCTTGAGGCGATCAAGCATGCTGACTTCAGAGAGACCAAGTTGATAAAAGCGTCATCTTTAGTTGCCGCTGTGGGGTCTGGGCTGATACCAGACGTGCTTACCGTTACTGTATAAGTTTTATCGAAATCTATTTCATTTAAAACTAACTGGGCCGCAACAACAATTGTCTGTTTTACTCGCCCATTAGAATATGAGTAATTTGTGGAATCAAGATCATTTATTAAATACCTGACTATAACAGGCATGTCATCGGTCCAAGCCATTGGATAACCCCTCTAAAAAAGATCTATTTCTAAATCGCCAATATTAAACGCAAAGGTTTCACCAGTCCTGATTGTAACGGGATTTGCTAACTTTCCGTGCATTAACACTTGACCTGTGCCTATTCCAGATTTATTACAAATGGCTATACCAGACATAAGGCCCCAAGCGGTGTTGGAGCACGCCGGAAAGCTTAATGTACTAAGATTATTAGTAAAACCACTGCTGCTAACTTGCCTCCATGTGGCGTCAGCAGGAGATCCTAAATTATATCTTTTATACCCATTTGAAACCCCAGCTACGCCACTAGCTATTTCTGGAATAGTAGCTCCAGTTTGATGGTCTTGTGGAACTCCAGAACACAACGCTATGGCTAAATTGCCCGGACGAGCAAAGCTATTGGTGTTACCTCTGAACAAAAAATTTATCACACCCGATTCTAAATAATCAGATATTCCTGTCATATCTATCTCCAGAGTGGCATATACTCACTATATTATACACCATATCCTTATAAAAAAACCGCCCCGTGATATAAACCACGGGACGGCTTCTTGCAGCTTTTGGCCTTGGCCAACCTTAGAAGGATCCGAGAAGGACTCGGCGGTTGTCTAGAACGGCAAAGCCTAGCTCGGCCCAACCATAAAGACCAGCCTTCTGATGACGATGAAGGTTGTCGTCTTCGAAGATCTGCACTTCTTGCTTCACAGGCATGATGAAGGAGTCTCTGTTGCCAAGATCAAGTCCGACAACTAGCTCTACATCACTACCTTGGAGGCTTCCGCTTAGTGAGTTGACAAAGAAGTTTTGATACTCCTGACTCTCACCAAGCTCGTCGATGTCGTGCAAATTAACTTGGAATAGACGAGTAATTCCACCGTCAGCGGCCAAGAAGATCTCGCGGCGGGTGATCTCATCAATTTGATCCACCTGCCAGTTGCGAATATCCTCTAGGGCTTCAGGGCTAAGGTACAGGTCGCTTAGCTTACTACGGCTAATCGACGCTGTGTTTCCGCCACCGTTACGACGCATGACAGTCTTCATCAAGGAAACTAGACGCTTGGTGAACTGACCAGCAGTTGCATCAGCATCATAAACCATGATATTACGGTCAACTCCAGCGGCCAAGACAGTATGCCAGCCATCATCATTCATCTTCTTGACGAATGAAGCTTCCAACACCTGCATTGCGCGACCAACAATATCCCATCGGGCTTCACGAGCATAGCGAAGTAGCCAGTCGATTGAAGCACTAACGCTGTAGGTCGGGACCATTACGTAATCGCCCTCAACCTGACGTTCTGGAATACGGCCATGGCCGGGATTAGTATAGGCGACGAATTCGTCTTCTTCGCCCGGAGCAAGTAGATCAAGCGGGAACTCGGATGTAGTACCCGGCTCCATGACTACTCTCTCAAAAATGTTACCGAGAATATCGCCAACAAGAACACCCTTTCGAAGAGGTTGTTCGAGAGCCTTGGCGATCTCGTGCTGCGCTTCTAGGGCAACAGACTTATCATTGCTACCAGACTGTTTGAGCAATCCAATAAACTGCTCGTCTGGTCTCTGTAGTGAGTTAGACATTTTTAGTTATCTCCTATATAAGGCTTACTGGTGAGTTTGGTTAGGAAGGTTAATTGAGACCTTAGCATAACCATCCTCGTCCTTCTTGGAGAGGAAACGACCAACAGCTAGGTTGGTTGGCATGCTTCTGTCAAATTGACCCTTGGCGGCAGTAATAACGCTTGAAATGTAACCACTGTGGTGTACATAAGCTACGTTGCCTACAGCAGGCGTGTCGCCGGGGTAAATTCTATCAGTGACAACCCAACCCTGCGTAAGCAGAGTAACCTTGCCACCCTTCTGAATCTCATCCTTATGCCAGTTAATATGCTGGCGAGTCTGGTCAAGGTTGACCATGTCATTCAGAAGTAGGCCAGCGGGAACTGAGCCTGAAGGCATTGCTTTGTAGGTTACAAGAGCCTTGCTACTATCCATCGCTGCGCCTGAGCCAGCGGTTGAAAAAACGGCAACACCGCCTCTAGTAGCTACTTCATTCATGAAGAAAGAGATGTCGGTTTGCAGTTCGTGACGATCAGCTTTTAAAGCCATTTTATGTACTCCTAATTAAAGATATTTTACTCTTGGATGCTAGCTGTTGACTTAAGAACATTCTTACTTAGCCAGTCGCTTGCGGCAGACCTTGCCTCTTCGGCAGAATCAGTTTCACCAGCGTCAGTTAAGCTGGCTTCGACTTCTTCTTCTACAGTTTCTAAAACTTCTGCGTCGGCCTCAGTCTCTGCTTCGTCTGAATCTTCATCAGCTTCATCAGATTCTGTAACTTCTGCTTCGGCTTCTTCTTCTTGAGCAGGCTCATCTTCCGCGTCGGCCTGTGAAAACAGCGAGACAATCTCATTGAATATCTCGTCACTAGCTTCGGCAAATTTTTCGAGCTTCTCAGCAGCGGCTTCCTCATCAAGACCGGCTTGGATAAGGGCGGCTAGTCTAGCAGCCTTATGAGCCTCTGTCTTAATAGTGTCAAGTTCTGACTTGAGCGCTTCGAGTTCCTCTTGGGTTTTCGTCAAGGCTTCCGTTAGCTCAGCTTTTTCAGCATCAAAAGCTGTAGCGGCCTCTGACATAGAAGCGATTGCTTCGTCTCTAGATTGGATTTCGGCCTCCAAAGCTTCAACCTTCTCGGTAAAAGCCTTTTCGTCCAATTCCTTTAGCCGGGCCTCTAGAGCTTCTTCACGCTGCTTAGCTTCAGCCAAGTCAGCCTTAAGAACATCTAGTTGCTGTTGCATGACATTGTCATTAGACATTTTATTTGTCTCCCTTATGGTGGTTTCTTCTATTACGCATGCTTGAGTAGACTTAAAGGGGTCAGTCTCTTTAAGAATTACACTATGCGGATTGGCAGGATTATTTACCAATCCTTTACCTGAAAATGAAATATTCCTAAGCAGTCGTCCTATCGTATATCCTTCATACAGTCCTTCTCCTCCGTAGGCTTTTAGATGTTTGGTTAAAAATGCTGAAGACTCGTTTCTTGTCACAATGTTGTGGTTGCCATCAGGAGCGACTACAGCGTAGTCAAACCCTTTAAACAGACACTCCATAGAAACAAACCATTGTCCTTGTTCGATCTCGGCAATTAGCTGGTTTATTCTTTCTCTTTTTTCTGGGTCTGACCAGCTTCTATAAATTACAGCGCTGGTGACAATGTTAAACTCCTCTGGTGCGTCTTGACTGTCAGCGATGACTTTACCATCGGCGTTCAACACACAGTTACCGGTAATATGTCCGATGATATCGTTTTCATCGTGCATATAATTAAACTGTTTGTCCTCTGGGGTTTTTCTAGCAGCCCAAGTCTCCGCTGCATTAAACACGTCATCGTTCTTGTTCCACCCAGTTGAAACAAGGACAGAATTTAGGTAATAAAGATCAAGTTGATCAGGATTACTTTTAGCCTGTGTGTTCAATAGCTCAAGCTTTGCCAGTTCTTCATCGTTCTTTGTTGGAGCAAAGGGCGCCGCCAATGAAGAATAGGCAATGCTATTATTGGTCTGAATAAGCTCTGCTAATCCAGAATTTATTTCTGATTGAAAGATTGGCATTGTCATGTGTCTTACCTCATAGAATTATACACCAAAAGGACTGTACAAATCAAAATTGTGTTTTACAGGTTGGTCAAAGTGCGCATAGCATACGCCGAAGATTGAATATTGCGCATTTCTTCAACGGTGGGTTGTTTACCGTTTACAGACACAAACTCCGTAACAAATTCTCTTCGGGCCGCAGATAACGCGGTGTTAGTGGCGGTATTAGAGTTTTGAAGTAGCTGTTGAATAACATCAATATCTAATTCCACATAAGGCTTCAAACCGCACAATAGACAAAACTTAATGTATTCAAGTTCATCCATTTGGCTTTTAGTCAAGCTTCTTATATTCTTCTTGTCATAGTGAGCAAGCAGTGCTGGATGAACAATTTCCGCTATTTGTTTTTGAGCGTCGTTGGCCCACAAAAACAGATTAGTGAAATCACTAGCGGCGCTTTTAGGCACTACGCGCTTCTGCTTCCGTTTCTGTTCATCTTTAGCGTTCTTTGGTCTGCCGTCCTCTGGTCTACCAGTAGGACCGAACTCTTTTTGTTGTGGAGGTTGTGATTGCTGCTTTTGATCCATTTTTTTCATCTCTCGCTCGTCCTGTTTATCCTTCTTCTCCTCCTTCTTCTCCTCTACCACTGCGGTATCGCGCCTGTCTTCTGGTTTTGTAAACGGGTGATTCCCAGTTTCTTCAGATGGAATCAAACCCAGATCCTCTGCCTCTAACAGGTCTTTACCCAAGGCTATCTTCTCCAGATCGTTTCTATGCTGTGGGTTGTGATAAGGACCGGATTTCTGTGGCATCTTTTCGTTCTCTCTATCCTTGACTTCTCGCTTAATTCTAATTCTCTCAATTTCTGGCAGTTCTCCAAATCTAGCCTGTACAGTTTCGGCGCTAATAAGATCCCGGTCAACAAGCTGAATCAACAAGTTCTTTTCAGCCGCCTCATCAGAGAGAATCATTTGTTCAAAATGGATCTTAGCAGGAAATCTAAAGCCCATAGCCTTTTGAACAGCCTCTATCTCCGCGTTCCAAAACGAAACAAGCAAATCTCTGCCATACTCCAGTCTCTCGATGAGAGTCTTGAGAGAAACAAAGTTGTTAGTAAATCCACCGCCAGAAGAATTAGAAGCCCCGGTGAGAGTGGGTGGAATACCTAAACCAGCATAGATACTGGTCAGCACCGGCTGATATTTTTCTGCTCCCAAGAATTTGTGGACTTCAGTGGCAGACTCTTTAAAGTCAAGCTCTGGACCCCAAACCAAATCCATGGTCCCGCCGCCAACGTTGCTCGCCAAGATATTTCTTAGCTTGTTAACGCCAGTCTTGGTGGGCAAAATTTTGTTGTCTAGGTCACCAAGCTTCCAGAGTCGTATATTAGAAATAGCCCCATCCAAAGCAGACATATCGGCAAGCTTCATTTTTTCAAGCATGACAACATCATCTAACACAGATAGTATCATGGGGTTGGCCCATATCTGCCAGTCATCTTTCTTGTAGTAATGAATGGACGTTTTATCAGGGTCTAGGGGAATAATGCTATTACCATCCCTGATAGACTTAACGAGATCCTTGGGAAGCTTGGCTATAATTTCTGGGTACTCGCTCCCGCTGAGAACCATCTTCTTAATGGTTGCAGAAACCTTAAGACCTAGCTGCGGGTCTCCTGCAAATATAGCAAGTTGCCCGCCTATAACTTCCACCGTAAGAGGATTCAGAAAATCGTACCTCCAAGGTATCTCTCTCTTTGTTACTTTAGGAAGCAAGATTTCTATATCAGGAGTTGATCCTTTAGCCAGTTCCTTCTCTAGCTTTTTTGACAATTTCGCATTTTGGCGTTTAACTACGACATTCCCACATCTATACAGGTTGTTTAGAAATCTTTCTGAGCGCTCTTTGCCAGAAACTTTGTCAAACCATTTCTGAAAGAATCTTTCAATTCTCTTGTTGGGATGAACTATGCTAATTCCCTGAGTGGCAAAATCCCCCATTAAATCGATAACATTTCTAATAATGCCAACCCTGTCATAAGCATCCATACACTTAGCCATAATCTTCTTTTGTTGTCTAGGAATGGCCTCTCTAGATCGAAACCTGTTATAGTCGTCTCTCTGATAACCCGTTCTAACAGAAATATTGCCTTCAACATCTAGGAAAGATCGATGTGATGCAGTAGAGCTACCAATACCATCATAAACCTCCACGGCGCCAGCGGAGGCGGCTAGGGCAGCGGCCTTTTCGTCATTATTATCCCATGTCACAAAAGCCGGTTCTGGAATGTGGTCTTTGATAGGGTTGTCTTCTTTTTTTGATTTGGCCATCTACACACCTGTAATAGGATTGTAATTACATTGAATAGGAATTGTCTAAAATATTATACACCAATCTGCTAGTAAACATCTTTCATACCTTCGGTAAACCATGCTGGACCTATATAACTGGGGCCATCTTGACCTTTTGATCTTTCTGCAAACCCTCCGGTGGGGTTGTAATCTAGAGGCGCGGGCGTCCTGTGCATCGTTCTAGCAGACATATTACACATAAGCAGGGCACTATATCTATCTTTCCGCAAGCGATCTTTTCGTCCACCCGCAAGTTTAACTTCTGGAGTGTCCCATTTGTCTCTACCAGCAGCAGTTTGACTGATAATGATCATTGACAACTCATCTTTGAGTTCTTCTAGCTCCATAACGCAATCTTCTAGGGTGTCGTACTTTCTTTTAGTTATTTTGTCTTCGGAAGCTGCCAATCCGAGAGAAACAGCATCAAAAAATGGGAACAGAAGAACTTTATCTTCAAAGTCCTTTCTCATACCGTGATTAGCCTCAGAAAGCCAGTCTGATTTAGCAAATTGACACATCTCTAAAATATGCAATCCCGGATTTCCATCAGTATCTTTTTCTTTGTTGTCATCTATAATTTCCCATATTGGAAGCTCTCCTTCGTGGATTTTATCTGGATCGTGCAAAGCCTCCATTACGGCTATGCCGCCACCTTGAGCGTCCATAGAAATTCTCTCACAGGGAAAGGTTTTCATAAGATCGCGTATTTTTCGCGCACAGTATGAATAAAAATCCATTTCGCTAACGACACCCATCTTGACTTTTTCTTTGTGCTCTGACCTATTGGTGGTCCAGCAATGAACAATCCGGCTGTGGTCTTCGTGTAGCTCCAAAAGTACAATGCTGAAATTATCAACTTCTGAGGCTGGATCTACCCCATATACATATCTGCAATTAGGATTGCCCCTAAGAGCAGCCTCAAACGAAACTTCCCCACTAGGTAATGATATATCATTGTTATAAGAAGCAACGCAGGACTCTATAAGAGATCTCTTGAAAAACCCCTGACTGTCTGTGCTAAAGCACGCCCCAAACTCCATCTCATAAATACCTGAATGGACAGTAGCCTTAGATCTTGCCACTTGCGCTTCATCCATAAATCCTTCTGGAACAAGCTCAAAAGGAATTCTAATTATACTATACTGCGTCCAATCAAACCCTCTGGGTATTTCTTCCGTACCAAATATAGCCTGAAGTCTCTTTTTGCGGCCCTTGCTCTGTATAATGGTTTTCCACTTTTTCCAATACTCTGAAAAATGGTTAAAATCATAATAAGCCGTACCAGACAAAATTATCTGGTTGGAACTTTGAATAGGATCTTCTTCAGCGTCTTTGGCGTCGTCCCCAAGCTCTAAGGCTCTCTTTTTAGCGGCTATTCTCTTCACGTTTTCAATTGGAGATGCGCTTACCGCAGCAAATCCAGCTACGACGTTTTCAAAAATTTCTCTGGGAATTGAAGCAAATTCATCAGCAATAATATCATTAGCTCGCTGGCCTCTGATCTTTGACCCATCGCCTAGCGGTAAGCACACTATAGTGCTCTCGCCTATGGTCATTTGACATCTATCTACATCCCTCCTTGGGGTACAGGTTACCATGTCTCTCAACAAGGGGGCGTTCTGATAGATAGTTTCCATATATTCAAAGAGAACTTTAGATTGACGAAAAGCTGCACCAACAACAACAATCTTTCTGGGAGGTAAAAGAACTGCTCTCATCATCGCATACAGGGAGAGGATAAAGCTTTTGCCAAATCCACGAGAGGCAATGAGCATGGGAAACTTACGAATCCACATCTCTTTAAGCATTAGGGCTTGAACAGGCAGTAAATCAATATTGAATATCTCCTTTACAATAAAAGGAAAATATTCTGGGTTGGACATTATCCAAGCTAAACGGGTCTCGAAATCGTCTGGATCACCGGACGAAAAAAAAGACATCGGATTAAAAAGGTCTCGCTCGTCTACCTCTATATTTAGCCAAGCGTCGTCTATTGCTGCTTGCTTATCCATTTTCTTTCACGACTTGTTGAAATATTTCTATAACCTTTGCTTCCGCTTCCGACTTGTCCTCGCAAAATATAAGTTTAACCCCGTATTCTTCTTCATATTCGTATAATTTTTTCCTCATATACTTCCCGTTCATCCTAATATACTTCTTTATACGCTTGGGAATTTTAGTATTATGAGGAAACTTACGTAGGTTGTCTTCGCTAAATTCACATACGATATACCTATGTTCAAACTCTCGCATTCTTTCGAGTTCGTTTTCAAATCTTTCCCGAAATTTGCCAAGATTAGTTGCAAGCTCGGCCGCGCTTTTCTTTCGCTCTATACAAACAACGTGCTCATAACCTTCGACTGTGTAGTCGCCTGTTTTAAGAGTTGCTATCGATATCTCGCAGTCATAAAAGCTAAAATCAAAAGGGCTTTGTTCTCTAGTGTCTTGGATTATCACCATATGTTTTATCTATTATACCAGTAAATAGGCGCTCATAGTGAGGTTCATTAGTTGTAACCGTCTTGTGACAAAAAAAACACAAAGTAATACCATTAGACTCTTCATAGCGAAGGGATGGGTAGTCAGCCCACCGTTTAATATGATGAACCTGATTGTTTTTACCGCGCTTGTTACACCCCGGCATTTGACAACGGTGTTTGTCTCTGGCTCTAACTCTACTTCTCCACTCTTTATAAAGCGGATCTTTATAATCTCTGTAGGACATTACACTTTAACTATCTTAACTATCTTCATTTTCTTTTTAACAATTGCAGCAGCATCTTTATACCGAGTGCTATCCCGCTGTTGAGATATCATCTTGTAAACTTTTTCACCTGCTTCTGCACATGCATCATCTGGATCTTCAGAGTTAGTAGTAACCCAAAAGGTACTTTTTGTTTCACTTAGACCCAGCTTCTCCAACTCCTTCAGCGCCGTGCTTATGTCTACTTTCACCTTGTATTTCTTTTTGGGCATCTAATTTTTCCCGATTTTTTTGTTCAGCACACTCTGGGCAAGCCCACATAGGGTGCTTATGAGGTTTGGCGTAATGCAAAATCCTAACCTCCGTATCCATGATCGTATACAGCCTTGCGCTGTCACTCTTCATAAGAAAATAAATGTCATCGGCGTGTCCACTAGTTTCCTCCCTCAAAGAGAGAATCTCACTACGAAGCAGAGAAGTATGATAAACCAACACTGCTAACGTAAGCGTAGCCACTACGGCTAGAAACGTAGTTTTTTTACTCATCCTGCTGTCTCCTGTTCCTTGACTTGTTGAATATCGTACTCTACCATCCTAGAAACTAGCTGGTCGAAATCCACCTTCGGATCCCAGCCCAGCACCACCCTTGCTTTGGAATAGTTACCCTTTAAGTACGGAACTTCTGAGGGTCTCATAAATTTCGGATCCTGAACTACAAAATCCATATACTCCTCTATTCCAATTTTATTGAACGCCGCTTTCAAAAAGTCCCTAACAGAATGTGTCGTCCCCGTAGCTATCACATAATCATCCGGTACGTCTTCCTGTAACATCAGCCACATAGCGCGCACATAGTCTTCGGCGTGTCCCCAATCCCTTTTGGCGTCCAAGTTTCCTAAGTGTAGCTTGGGCGCAGACTCGATATCACCGTCTTCTTCAAGATAATGATGTAGCTTGGCGATATATTTTGTAATCTTCTTTGTAACAAACCTTCCGCCTCTTCTCTCGCTCTCGTGGTTAAACAAAATTCCACAACTAGCATGTAATCCATAAGATTGTCTATATAGTCTAGTTGCGTGATGAGCAGCAAGCTTGGCTATGGCATATGGAGATTGAGGTCTAAATAGAGTTTTTTCATCTTGATACTTATCACCACCTATTTGTGTTAACGCATCTCCAAACATTTCACTGGAAGACGCTTGATAAAACCTTGCGTAAGAACTGTGCTCCCTAAGAACTTCAAGGATATTTAAGCATCCCTTTCCAGTGACATCAAATGAAAGCAGAGGTTGGTCAAAGGATGTGCCAACATGGCTCATCGCTGCAAGATTATACACCTCTTTTGGCTCATACTCTTCAATAATACGCAAGATGCTGCTGTAGTCAGTTAAGTCGCCCTCTACTAACCGTAAATGCGGGCAGTCCATGAGGTGTGCAATCCGGCCCGTATTGCCGGTACTAACCCTCCGTGTCACTCCGATTACGTTGTAGTTCTTGCCCAATAAGAGTTCTGCTAAGTATGAACCGTCTTGGCCGGTTATACCGAACACAATTGCGTTTTTGTTCATTAATTTTTCTCCGGTAGTTTAGACGGTGGTAGCTCATGAAAGATAATCTCGGGACTATCACTGAGGCTACCGTCGCCAGTTCCATTTCCTTGTCCTTGCCCCTTTTTGCCGTCTCCCTCTCCTTCGCCCTCTCCTTCACCCTCAGAACCCCCGCGACTACCCGCGACAGGCTTTCCCTCCATAATCATTCCGATGGCTTTCTGGGCGTCCTCGTGTTTCTCGCGGCTGTATTCAGACCTGTAGGCACGAGGCTGTTTCCCGTCCCCGGCCAAATCCGTTACCCACAGATATATCCCGCCCTTTTCATTATGATCCGTTTTGCTTGGCTCCTTGATAACTATCCAATGCACTCTGAACTTATTTGGAAGCTCGTCGTCCGTAGGCCACCCTCTCACGTCTTCCATGGTCTGTGACAGGAATAGGCTGAAACACACCGTCATGGTGATGAGAATCATTTTAAGCGACCAGTACCCTTTAGTTCCTATTACGAACCAGAGTATTAATCCCCCAAGCAGGATAAAGGTGGGAATGATGTTCATAGAGGAGGTGCTCGATTTGCGTGGGCTAAGTCTTTGGGTAATTCATTTACGTCAATCACGTCGCCATTTTGATTCACAGTGAAGCGAAAGGCTGTTTTCTCTTCTTCTTTAACTATTAACGTGACTTCTTTGAGGGCTGCGGTCTTGTAAGGGTTAATTTTATCAAGCTGAAGAGTGACGGGGCATGGTTCTTCAGAGTTCATATGGTACATGTGTACATTTACTATATATTCACCGGGAAGTATACCGCGAATGGAGACAATCTCCCTGTTTTCATTATACGTGATGGGGCCGTCTGGTGTCTGGATAGTATCGTTTCTATGTCCCAAGTCGTCACGATCTAGATGCATAAGGCCGTCTTCTCGACGGGAGAAAGAAACAAGGTGACCTTCCGGGTCTTCAACGTATACGTCAACATCGTTATCCTGTTCGTGTGGCCAAGTTACGGTAATAATGAACTCAGCTTTTGATTCCGTGTTAGCGTTCTCTCTAGATGGGTTGATCATTACGAAAGAAAGAGTAAAGAGGGCGGCGAAACACAGGAGGGTGTTAAACAACAGATCTAGAAATGCTACATTTGTATCGTATGTGCGTTTTCTCATGACATCTTAGCCAATATACGAGAGATACCTTGGTTAAGATTGAAATACTGTACCTTTAACAAAGCAGAACAAACAAGTCCAACTAGGGTTGTGTAGAGGGCGACAGACATACCGGAGCCTAGATCTTTGATAAGATTTTGGAGAGTGGCGGCGTCTGAGAAGTCAACGGTAAAGAAGCCGCCGAGCATCATGATAAAGCCAACTACGGTTCCGATCATACCGATGCTTAGACACAGGTCGGATACGAACCAGCCGACTTCGGTTAGGTGTTCGATTCTCTCTACGATTACAGAGTTGTTTTCTTTGTTTGTATCGTATGTGTCTAGGAATTGGCTAAGCTGCCACGTTTTGACTCCGCACCAAATAGACATGTAAGTAAAGAGGGCGGCGAGAACGACACTTAGCTTGGTGAAGTCAGCTTCATATACTTCAGCAAACACACCGTTTCTATAGCCAAATATAGAGGCGATAAGAACGATGCTCATGAAGAGCCACCATTTTAGGAATATTGTATGTTTAATCATCTTTGGCTGTCTCTGGGGTTAAGAATGGTTGGTCTATGCCACCATCTTCGTATTGGTGATACTCAGATAGGCGGGTCTTTTCTTCATCCGCAGCTATCCGCATTTTCTCCATTCTGAGGCCAAGCTCTCTGGAGTGTGATGGGTCGTCTAGTAGTCTCTTGATCCAGCCGACAAATGTCTCTTTTGAATCTTCTAAGCGTTTAATGCGCTGCTCTCTCGTAGCCTTCATATCTCGGAGCATGACGGCTTTCTTTTGACCCAAGTCCTTGTAGTCTTTATTGAGCGTTTCTTGAGCGGCTCGCAGGACGGCGATCTGTCTTTCCATGTTAAAAATTGCATCCATGTCCTGATCTTCGAGGCTTTTTCGCTTTTCATCTGTAACCAGTCTCTCCATGTTTTCGACATCCTTCATTCCCTTCTGCTGCTCTTTCAATGCCCGGTTCATAAGAATCTCCAGCTTGATCGTGTCAAGAACTTGGAGTTCTTCTGTGGGTAGCACATCGTCTCTAAATTGCCCAATCATGCGCCCCCAATGGAACAAGATCATCTCTAGCTCGCTAGGATTAAATTGCTCCTTTAGATCTTTCCAGTAGGGGCGTCTCTTAAGGTCGTATTCAGCCTGTACGGCACGCTCTTGTTTCGATGAGACATCCTTGCCCAATTTTGATTTAACGAAGCTCTCGACGCTTTCTGGGTCTCTGTCAAGTTTCGTACCCAGTTCCTCATAAGAAAGATGTTCACAGTTAGATTTTATGAAAGCAATCTCTGATTTAGAGAATCTACCCTTCTTCATCGGCGTGCTCCCTGACGATATTCGTTATCGTTTCGATGATTTGCTCACGTCGATGCTTTGGAACATATACTTCGTGAAGCATGCGCAAGTAATCAGATCTCATTGAAACGTCTAGGTACTTATCAATAACGCTTACAATTTCTTTGGTTTCAATATCAGCGATAAAGTTGTCGTCGGTACTCATCCCCGATTCCTTTTCATCACGAATCGAAGATATATCAAGTGGCTCCATCAAGAACCTCTTTGTGTCGTTTAATAACCAAGATGATCCACTCGCTGAAATGGATTCTTGGCGACAGAAGTTATCACGTTTAAAGTTCTTTAATCGATTAGAAACGTGTACGGCTAAAAAGTTTTCCAGAGGTCGGACGCCATCGTAACGTTCGAGACCCTCCATGGCGATTATGAAACCCTCTTGACAGATGTCGTCGTAATCATAATAGCCAAATTTGTACTTATTCGCCGTCCGGTACACTACTTTCTGTATCGTCTGAAGAACTTGTTCTTCCGTCATTCCCTTCGGTACTTTCATTAGCTTCGCCGGATAGGATAGCTTTTGCCTCGTCTGTATCGGGATCTTTTGCCTCAAGGTCTTTTTCAACGTCACACTCAAGGTCAGCCGTAGCCTTGATATACATTTGCAATGGAATCGCATTGCCTTCTTTGAAATCGGTCATGGGATTGTCCTGCGTTAAAAGGTGGATACATTAGTATTATACACTGAAAGGAGAAGAAAAGCATGCCTTTAAGCAAAGCAGAGAAAAAGTTCGTTAGTAAGCTGGCGAATTTTAATACGGACGAAGAGATTATGTACGAAATCAATCGTATTAGGTGGGAGTGTGGGCGCGAGGGGCGCGTTAGTATCGATATGGTGCAGAAGGAGCGCCATAAACAGGGGATTAAGAAGTTTGGGGGGAAGAAGAAAGGAATAAAGAAGGGGCCGAAGGGGAAGGATTAGCTAATACATAATGAGAAAGGGCGGCTTATTTTGTTTGTACCACCCCGGCATTTTAGGTAATATAGGGGGTATAGGTAAGATGAACAGACTAGTGGGGGTAGGGGGTATAGGG
>Ga0208315_1000604_pt1 | contig 24363 bp, 26 predicted proteins | sample MalvireepMed_215_FD_184239 | JGI IMG/M metagenome (GOLD analysis project Ga0208315, IMG submission 184239) | Marine viral communities from the Global Malaspina Expedition - Malaspina viral metaG DeepMed_215 (SPAdes) (version 2) | ecosystem: Environmental > Aquatic > Marine > Oceanic | place... | reverse complement strand
GTATTATTGGATATAGAGATAATCTTGTTTACACAAAGGTGCGCCACTTCTTCCGCTGTAAAGCCGCGATTGTTTGTCGTATGAACCTCTACGGCATAATCGGAAGGAAGATCCAGCTTTAATGCGTCTATCATTGTTTCGGCCTAATAACCATACCGGCCCGATAATCTTCTGTGACTTCCTTGGCTTCTCCAAACATTTTCAAGGCCACCATTGCTTCGCCAAATCGTTTTTCATACTCTGCCATTAAGTCTTGTTCCCCTTTCATATAGGTATAGGCTTCGGTTAAACACCCATATAAAAGAGCCAAAGTTGCGTTTTCACTTAGCCATGTCGTACCGCTGTCTCCGGCTGCGGTTAAACTCGCCGGTCGGTAAAAATAATGCAATTCTGAAGTGTATCCACTATCCGGGGTGGGTCCAATAATAAAATTGGTTATATCAAATATGGCGTAGTACCGAGGTGTTCCTGTAGTAGAACTGTTTGGATTAAAGGACTGTACATAATTTACATCTTTAAATTGCAAAAAAGTTTTTACACTGCTGCTGGTTATAGATAAGGAAAAAGGGGCTAAAAAATCACTGGGCATTGCCAGATATTGATTAGAAGAGGTCATCGTCCCGGTTGTATTTTTACGGAAAAGTTGCAACTGCACATTTTTTAAAATCCGTTCTTCGGACAGCTTTATAAAGTCGTCCATGTGCGTCACGAATGTGGTTTCCGTATTTTCCGTATAATCCTCTATAGCGGTTTTTAAACTGGAATAAGTAAAACTCATGTGGTTGTCACCGTAACGTCCCCAACCTGACCCACAGACATGATTGGCTTAAAATCAGTTATCTCAGGAATGATCGTATCCACATAAACCACCATCGGTTCAATTCGATCTGGACGGGGGTTTTTCAAAGCCTGTGGATCTACTACTTTGTGTCTTGGATCTAACTGGGGTTGTTTTTGTTCCCATTCGTCATATCCAACAAGGGCTCCTGTCCACTCCTTCTTCATACGCCTGAGTAAATAGGCAAATCCAGATCGATCTGAAATCCCCAACGCACGTTTTCCAACTGCATAACGAGACATCAGTTAAATCTCGCGTACTCTAGACTAGGCACGACATTAAAGGAGGCTCTGTCACGATCTTCTGTCATAGCCCGTTCCATCTCTTCTTCGTATAACGGTTTTAATATCTGGATACGATCAGGTGCTCGTTTTAAAGCAATATAATAAGCCAACCCTGCTGCTAAAGCGGGATAAAACCGAAAAGGTACGCCAAGCGTATTTGTAAAATCATCTCCATCATCTATTCGATAAAGGCGATCAAAAATAAGAATATCCGTGCTGTTTTCAGGAGCGGGCCAGATTTTTAAATTAGGCGTTATTTGCCTATCTAAGAAAAACTGAGAAGGACGGCCTGTTTCCGTTTTATTGGGAATCGTAATATAACCGTCTCGACTTAAACGGGCTGCGGCATAACTATTGTCGTCTCGTTTAACCACTAACGATAAAATATCTATAGTGGCCTGAACATCCGTTAAATCAACCGCAGCGGAAAGTGTAGTGGTGGCTGCGCTGGTTCCGCCCGTAAGGGTTTCTCCACTGGTAAAGGTACCTGTGGGAATAGTGATCGCCATTGAAGTAGCGGACGGAAGGTTCGTAACAGAGGCTGTAGCTGCGCTGGTTCCACCAGTAATCGTCTCAGACACACTAAAACTAGAGCTATCCCCCACTGTCATGGTTAAGGTTCCCCCCGGATACTCCGTAATATCCGCAGCAACCGTTATCGAGGACTGTTTAATGGTCCATTGATTTAAACCACGGTTAGCCCAATCCGCTAAAAGCAAATTCATGGAACGCTTCGCAGTTTTTAAATCGTAGCCTGTACGAATCTCAAGACCGCATCGTTCAAAAGCCTCCTCAATATAATCACTTACATCGAGTTCGAAATTTGTGGAACCTGAAGTAGCCATTATCTCTTTCTAATGCCTCTTTTTTTCACGCCACCGCCCCCACGCATCTGCTTTGGCATTTTTTGGGGCTGCTGCATCTTTGGCATCCCTTGGGGCTGCTGCATCTTTGGCAATGGCTGCTCCTTCCGGAGAGTTTCAAGCTCCTCCCCCATAGCAAGTCGTTTACGTGGGGATACAAAATTAGGATCTATCATCCTTTAACCTCCTATACATCTCGATTCGTTTTTCATAGATACTATGATTTCCAGTATACCTGTCGTAATAACCCAGAGCAGCCAATTTTTGAGAAGCCTCCTGTAACTTACTCAAACGCTGAACAAAAATCATCGCATATAAAGTGTCTACCTGTTGGTCAAAAGTACCATCGTCAATGAGTTCATTGGGCTCGTCTTCAGGATGGAACCCCATTACCCAAATATCCTTATCTATAAAGCCACCTTCCGCTATATCCTCATTCACCTGTTCGAGTTTTTGATGAAAAGATTTCGAATGGGGATAAAATAAATCCACCAAAAGGACAACATCCTGCGTGTCCTCAAATTGAGAAATTACATCGTAAAGGGGCTGATAAGAAGCGGAAGACTTAAAAACAATAGAGACTCTATTGTCTTCCCATGCTTTCTGGGCATAGGGGCACGGTGAAAAGCCATTAAAATGTGGGCTTTTCTCTTCTAAGGCATATGCCGACCAATCACGAATTTCGTTGCATATGTCTTTTTCAAGTCCGATATAGGCTTCATTCATTTAAGCATTGCAGCTACAACGGGCCATATTCCAGTCTGTTGAGTCAGCAATATCACTACGCCACCAAGCAAAAACCACTTTATCTGAAACAAGGTACGTTTTATGTCTTTAACGTCTGGCTCCAGTTGGTTTACTTTATCCAATATGTAATGTTGCTGTGTAGCGTAATGATAAAACTGCGTCCGCATTTCCTCCAGATCTTTAGGAATTTTCGCAGGTTCGTCTTGCATGTGCATAAAAGCTCATTCAGTAATTCTTACAGATCCGTATATTCCTTGATACAGGTAATGGTTAAAGTATAAGTTTCACCGCTTCCTGCCCCCACTGTGGTTAATAGCACATCTCCATTTTTTCCAGAACCGGAATAATTTGGAAGACCGCTAAATGCGGAAAAATCAAAAGAATCACTATAATTGGCGGGAAGTTCAATGGCTAAGCGATTAGCTGTAGCATCCCAAAGCAGTTGGACACCCATGCCAACAGTGGAAAAAGAAAGGCTTTCAATACGAACACCTGTGCAAGTGTCTCCGTCTGCACTGGTGCTTAAAGCACTTACGTCTATCTTCGTGACAGCCGATTCGCCCGTACTGTCACTAATATTAGTGAGATAGAACACTGCTTTACGAGGACCATCAATAATGGTCGATACATTTACTGAATCTGCCATTTGATACTCCTTTATGCGTCAGCAAACGGAGTAACCACTGTACCGGAAGCAAGCACTGTCCCACTAACCACGTATTTTGCACTAGCCGCCGCATAACAAGTGACCACTGAGCCAACAATACCGCCCTTGGTGGAACCATTCATCGTGATGACATCATTAGATCCGCCAGACATAAAGGTCTTGCCCGCCGCATCACTCTTACCAAGATAAAGTCCACCGACAAACTTGTCTGTTCCATCGGTCAAAATATCCATATCCGTAGCTGCGGTAATCACTAAGAAAGTGAAGGTTGCGCCAAGGTTGTTAAGCTGAGTGGGATCTGTCGGATCACCGGGCGTTGTAACAACAATCGAGGGCAACGTAAATTTGCCATCGGCATCGTTAGTTAACAGTAATCTTCCTGCGTGAGATGCAACGGTCATGGTCGTATCAGCCGTTAAACTAACGACACCCGTTGAACCAGCATTAATGAATCCTGCGAGAGATCGAACTGGACCTGCAAAAGTAGTTTTAGCCACTTTATTACCTCCTTACCAAAGGTTTTGCCCTAGAGTCTTGGTAAGCGTCTGCTGGGACAGTCGCTAGGGCTAATTTTCCCAGAAAAGCAGAGGGGCGACAGAAGCCACCCCTCCATTCCTTCAGAACGAAAAATTACGCTCCGGGTGTACCAAAAACACCACGCCAGTCAGAAACACCAAAGCTGTAACGCTCCCGTGCCTTAAAACGCATGTTTCCAGTATCAAAATCACCCTCCATCGCGGTACGGATCGGCGTACGTTGAAACAGCTTAAAGCCGTTTGGCGCATCCGTTTTAATGAAAAACGCATCCGTATCAGTCAGGAAATGATTGACAGTAGCTCCTTCGGGCAACATCCCCATTGCTTTCATGGCGTTAATGTCATTATCCGCCGTTCCTGCACGTAGGGTTGAATTAAGCACCCGCTCGGCTATGAATTGCAGTTCCTTTGGAATGAGCAATTTCATTCCACGAACCGCAACCTTCAAGCCACGCTCATCAGTCAGTCCGGCAATATCGATCAGCATCTGCTCAAGAGAAGTTTCGTTGAGATCTGCTGCGGTAGACAGCAGATTACGCTGATTACCGGTAAGCGACGGATGTGAAGACGAGCAAAGAGCCGCGCCATCCCCGATGGGATAAGAAGTGCTAAAAGCATTGTTCAAAACCGCAGCAGCTTTAACCTGCTTCGTTTGTGACATTGAACGTGCTAAAGCGCGTGTATACCGAGAAGCCAAACGATCATACAGGTTATCTTCGATAGCCTCTTCCGTAATGCTAAAGGCAAGAGCAATCGTTTCCATCGTATAACGGGCAGTGTAAGTTTCCTGCGCGTCATCGAAAGTAATTGCACTACCTTCACCTTTTACCGGAGCCGTTCCGAAACCGGCAAGCATCACTTCCTCTTCAAATGCACGATCTGAAGATTCTTCTTCGTAGATTGCTGTATGTTCTTTGTCGTAACGGTCGTATTCAAGCCCGAACAAGGCATTAAGGCCGGGTTCAAGCTCTTTCGCGAGTTGTGCGCGAGAAATAGCCATATCAAACCCTCCTAAACGCCGGTTGTCGAAGGTGTCCCAGCAGCAATACTACCTTCCGGTGAGTTAAAGCTGTTGTTCAACCTTACGATGGCCTTGATGCCCGCCGCAGTAAAATCTGCATCAGAATCATCTTCTACCCAACCCATAATTCTCAGATGCAATGAGTTGGTAGTTGCAATGGTGCTGATTGCAAGTGCTGCGGAGGAACGACCTGTTTTAGTGGAGCCACTGGTGCCACTGCTAAAATTTGCATTAGCAAAGACAGCCGCTCTTGCTGTGGCTTTACTTGTCCACGACGCATCCGTCCCAATTATGAATAACTGGTTTGGATCATCGGCGACAAAAGCCTTTACAGGAAAGTTGCTGTCCGCCCCGGAACCGGGCCAATAATTTGACCAAATGGTTTTCGAGGTAGTGCTGGATACATATTCACACCCTACGAAAGCGCCTACCAAACTAACCGATCCACCAGCCGCAGCGCCTACCAGTGAAATATATCCCGTAGAAAGGGGGATAACTGGAGAGCCGTGGTAGATGGCGGTTGTGTTGCCATTTGCAATTTCATACGGAGTGTAGCCTGTAATGCCAGTGGAGTTAGTGCCTTGACCTAATTTAGCAATGGGTTGTAACCCCATTGCAGAATAAGTATTAGCCATTGGTTCTTACTCCCAAATGGAGCAGTTCACGATTTTCGTGGACCGCCAAAAGTTACACGAGTCTGACGATTTGGTCTATCAATCGTCATTGTTGAATGAGCATTCTCGCGCATCATGTCGTGATCGACTGCGTCCATCAAATCTTGGCTTTTACTAGCAAAATAATCAGTACGTTCCTTCACTGTTTCCAGTGGAATCCGCGCCAGAATCAATCCGCCAACGCCAAACACACCTTCATATCGACCTGACTCCATAACCGGAGCTTCAAAATCAGGATACTCATCTTTTCTAACAAACTCATAGCCTTCGCGAAGACGTGCTGAAATGTTTTGACGATCATCAAAACCACGTACTTCCGCTCTTAGCCAACGATGTTTATATCCTTCTGGTGCAGGTGGTGCATCCAACATGGTGGGAGGAACCCACGGCTTACGCTGCGCCGTTTCTTCCCTCGTCTTTTTTGCGCGAGGAGAACGATCAATGCCTTCGAAGCGGTCTGTTTCTACTTCTTTGGTCATTTTCCTACTCCTTCACGTATTTCGCGTATTCTTCAAGCGGCACACCCAATTTTTTAGCAATAGTTACTTGGCTAGGGGTGAGTCTAACCTTTTTCTTTCCGCGCCCGGACGAAGAAGAACGAGATACTCCAGCAACTGTCTGGGCGGCGCGTTTGCTGGTCCCATTAAATTTTTGCGGAAACTCTTTATGTAACCGCTCATCGAGTTCACTATAGTATTCCTCGCTCTGAGGGTCAAATCCCTCACTTTCCACCATTTTTTTATGGATCCCAAAGGCCGCGAAGGTCATAGCCTCATCCTGTCCAAACCACTCATTACGAGCGGCCCATCTTTCCGCTTTTGGATCAGGGATGGGGGGAGCAACTTGAGGTTGCGCCGGTTGGCTTAAGGCTTGTGCCTGTTGCGTATACGCAGCCTGTTGCTGGGCCAAAAGCTGGTCCTGCTGTATCTTGGCCTGTTCATAGCGATCCTGGGCTACAGCCAATTGAGTCATGGCTTTTTGTGCAGCTACCGTGGCATCCACATCCCCCAATTCCACCGCTTTCTTTAATTCATTTTCGGCTTGTTGCTGCTCGGCATTAATTCGGTTGCCATATTCCGACACATAGCCTTGGTCCAATTGCTGCATTCGCGCCTTAAGGCCTTCCGATTCATGTTGGACGTTTTGAGCATATTTAATGGCTTCTTCTCGTTGTCTTTCAGCTTCCCGCATTTTTTTCGTTAAACGATCAATGCGTTTTTGAACCGTGGTCCCATACTCTTCTTGTTCAGTTTTCCCTTCAACTTCAATAACTTGCTCTTCAGCTTCAGGAGAAACTTCAGGAGAAATTTCTACTTCTGTGGCTTCTTCATCAAATTCCAAGGGAACCTGCCCATTGTCAGCTTCGTGTGCCTTTTGCTGTGTTTCTGCCATAACTGCTCTCTTTTAGAAATTAAAAATGTCGTCTGGGTCAAGAATAGTGGCTAAAACCTCATCATCATTGATGATTCGAACCTCGCCACCTTCTATTCGAAGCCTGGACCCCGCGTACCTAGCAATAACAATCCAGTCTTTTTCCTTGCACCAAGCCCCATCGGGATATTTCTCTTTATCCTTATAGGCCAAAGAACCCTGTTTTAAGACATAGGCAACAACCGTTTGTATTTGACCCTCTTCAATGGTTTTGTCCGGTAGGTGAATACCTCCGTCCGTCGTACCTTTTCCACGATATGGGAGAATAAGCATTCTCCAACCCGTAGGGCTTGGCATCCTTTCCAAAAGGGTATGATCAAGAAGGGTGGGGTCCAGTACGCGGATATCTTCCTTGACGTACAGGTTGTCTACATTCTGAGCAGCTTCAGTCATCCATTTGCTCCTGTTTTTCTAGCAGGCCCGAGAGTTCCTGTAAAACGTAATTTAGGGCGTTTAGTTCACCCATGAGTTCCCTATATTGTTCTATAGATTTTATACCATTATTTTCTAAAACATCCAGAACAATCGTCTTTCGTTCCCTAATCGTCCGTTGTATAAACTGAACAATATCAAATGAATCCATTCCTTTAAGCCTCCTTTTTTACCCCTAAAGACATATTAGCGGAAAAGGACCGACGCTCACCTTCACCATAGAAGGGATACGCTGCGTGAAATAGATAGGAAGGGAAAATATAAAGATCGCCTATTTCAGGCTTGAGACATAAGTTACCTGCACAACATACCAGCGAAGTCCCATAAATAAAGTCCAAATACCCTTCGGTAACGGTTTTATTGACGTTCTTGCTATTGGTATCAGAGATGGTGTCTGGAACCTTTAGGTACAGTACGCAGGAATAACTCCCGCTTGTATGCATATGCGTAGGGTTATAGTCGTTCTCAAATGCGCGAACAAACCAACTTTTATGAACAACTAAACTTTCAGGAACTTCTGTCTGCTCTTCCTTACGCTCATTAATAAAGTGTTCATACAAGCCTTTTGTAAGTATGAATAGCATATTTCCAAAATCGGGCACCTTCTCAAGATTGAAAGACCACTCTTCCTGAACGTGCCCCACTAAGTCTTTGGAAATATCCAACTCCTCCCGATTCTCTGTTTCCAAAATCTCTTCACAATATGAATTAAGCGTATCCAATATGTTTGGAGGAACGGTTGCTTTCAAAATGCGCGGACCAAACGGTGTTAATACCTGTGCCTCGATTTGATGTTCTTCCATTTATTCTTCACACATCATTTCGTACGATTTTTTCTGCGTCTTATCCAACCGATTTAACCAACCCCTTCCAAAGGTAGCAAAAGTGGATAAACGTCTGTAAAACATTTCCCTTTCCTTTGCATATCTATGGATCAGATAACCGGGACCACGATCATCAATTGCCTTTAACGTAATCGGACCAATAGCGCCGTCCTGCGCGACATTTATTATCTTCTGTAGGGTTTTAACAGCCCTTGACGGACCAGAGTTCACGGCCCAGTCAAAAACACTGAAATCCAAGCCTTCTGGTAATTCTTCTCCGCACACCTTGTCCCAGTAACTTTCCTTATAAATCTCTTTGGCATGTTCGAGCGGCATTTTCCTCATGTCTTCTTCCGTTACAGGACGACCTAAATGGTTTTCATAAGCAACCTGTGTAACACCCATGTTGGTACGGCCACCGGGATCTTCAGGATGATCTACATAACCCCCTTCATGTTTCAAAACCTGTTCCAAGCATCTGTCAAAATTGCCCTTCACTTATTTAGTAAGCCCTTTCATTTTTTCAAACGTGCGAAGTCCACCAAGGCCCAGCATCCCCATCAAAACCGTCATCAGACTGTTCATGTCAAAAACCGGAAGCTCCGGCACTTCTGCACCGGACCATGCAATAAAAAATATAGTGACCGGCACACCAACAAAATGCCACGCCAAAGCAACACCACAAACCCAGCCAATGAAGGGACGCCATCCCGCCACGAAAACAGTTCGGTGTTGGGCTTCTTCCTTGTTGACCTCAACCTGCGCTAGATTAATCTGCGCCGCATTTTCAAGTAAGGCGGTTTCAATAGCCCGTTGTGCTTCCGCCGCTTTCTCTTTATCAGGGAAAAATCGGTCCAGTACATTCCCAAGAATAGGCGCTATTTGTGGAATAAGTGCCGAGATCATGCGCGTTTCCTTTTTTTACGACGTTTCTCGGCGTTACGCATCGCAATGGCTATGGCCTGTTTCTGCGGATAGCCTTCCTCCATCAGCCGTCGAATGTTCTCACTGATGGTCTGATCACTGGAACCACGTTTAAGCGGCATGGCTATGCAATCGTAAAGCTACCGCCTCGTTGTGCTGCGCCCATACCACGCTTTTGACCTTTCGTGATTTTGGCCTTTCCTATGTTCGGAGTTTTTCTTTGCGTGGCTTTGGGATAGGGAATACTGCCCTGACCCTTAATGACCGCCTTGTTCTCCGGTTTTGGCGCTTCTACCGGGCCGCTAATGATCTTTACTACACCCATGCTATTGCCCTCTGTTGCCTTGCTGCTGTAAACGCATTATCTCACGCTCACGAGCAGCATCAATACGGGCTTTCGTTTGACCCTCCTGACTCGTGAGGCGCTGTTGAAACTCCTGACCTTTGCGAACTTCCTTAGTTTGGTCAAGCTGCAATTCGGCTTGATCCTGTGCAATATCCGCCTGACTCTTTTGACCCTTGATCGCCAGTTCCTGCTCTTTCAACGCGATCAACGGATCAGGGCCTTCCTGTTGACCCATGTTCGCAATTTGATCACTTAATGCCTTCAGGTTTTGCATTTCCTGTGCAATTAATTGTGCTGTTAGTGCTTCCAGTTCATATTGTTCTTGACCTTCAGCGACTTGTCCCTGCTGTCCCCCAGCTTTCTGTTGCTGCTGGGCATACATAATCGGAGCCTGTTCCTGCGCTTTGAGTTTGGCATGTTCCATGATGTGTTTTTGTAGAGAAATAGATATCGCAGGCATTCCCTGTACAGTGCCTGAAGTTCCAAAAACTAAATGCGCCATAATATGAGCATCGTGTTCCTGTCCTTCAAATGCCCTCAACTCCGTATTTTCAAGCGCATCAATATTTTCCTGTGCCGGGTCTTTTGGCTCCGGTTCGTCCGTAGAAGGTGTGTTTAACAACTTCTCAATATCCCGTACCCCCATCGCCTCATACATACGTCGAAACGCTTCAAACATGTTATGCATTTCGGGAGCCTGCGTAGCAAGCTGCATTTGTGTTTGCGCCAGCGTAATCCGTTGTGCCTGAGAAAAAACATTGGGGTTGGATACCGGCAAAATATCCACCCGATCATCAAAGTCTTTCGCCTTAATATTTTGATCAGCGTTCTCAACGGCATAGGGATATTCCGGCGGTAAATAATCCGCCATGACTCGCGCCAGAAGTTTAAATTCCTGTCGCATGGCATAGTGCATTCGTTTATGCACCGCACTCATCACACGGGTGCCCTGCTCCAGCATGGCAATCGTCGTACCAACTGCCGCACCTTGGTTGCCGTCTCCAACCTTCAAATCCGTAATCGTGGCAAAACGCTGGCCGGCTTCAACTACAAAGCCCAAAAGCTGAAACAGCGTGGCGTCCGGCCCCTTGAAGGGAAGCGGCATCAAGCTGTCACGAATAGCGCCCCCCGGCGCATCCACGTCTCGGAACTCTCCAGGCTGTAACGGGTCTTCGTCGTCCCGGATCCGTAGGCCGCGAGCCTTGAATCCTGCAGGAAGGTTCGACAGCGTACCGGCGTCGATAAGTTGACGCAGTGCAGCAGTGGCTGTGCGGGACAGCCCACCAATCGTGTGAATCAGGCCCAGTCCATAGAAACCAAATCCAGGTAGAAACTTGTAATGTACAAAGTATTGGATCTTTCGTTTCTGTGGATCGTCTTCCTGATAATTACGTTTAATTGACAGCACCTGCCCATTATCTTCACTAATGGTAACTAGATAAGGTACTTTTATTCCGGTGGGTTCTCCGTCTTCTCCGATTTCTTCATACCCCGGCAGATCCAGGTCCACGTGGCATTCCAGCAACGTACAATCATAGTCGATAGTCGATGGATGAACGCCTTCAAGATATTCCAACTCTTTGGATATACCAGAGCTTTCAGACTGCGTAGGATGGACCGGGATATCTCGATAAAAGCCAGAAATTTGTTTTTTACGCAAATCGTTAAGGGGTGTTCGCACAACCTGCGTAATATTCGGGCAAGTTTCGAGGTCACTCGCTTCAAAAGGGACGACAAGGTGTTCAGCAGGGACGAAACTGCTGACCGCACGCTCCAAAGTTTCATCGTAGTACACCTTTTTAAAAGTGGAACCCGCCAAGGGCAGGTAAAAAAGCATCTGATCAAATTCCGGCGTGTATTCCTCCATCACATTGGTGATGTAATAGTTCATAAATTCCTGTACACGCTTAGACTGCTGTTCTTTTTCAGCGGTCAAATCGCCCATAATGACCGTTCTTACAGGACCACCGGGCGGCAGCATTTCATTAAACGCCTGTGCCTGAAATTGCGTGGCTGCTTCGGCCAGCAAGGGGTGTGTGACGCCGGTCGCACCACGGAAAGGCTGTGTTCGCTCCTCGTAATGGAAACCCAGTAATTCCAACCCGTTGGCATAGGCATCTTCCCAATCCCCACGCGACGTTTTGTTGGCTTCAAATTCAGCGGTCAATTCGTTGGCAATGACGCCCAGTTCGCGGTCATCCAGTTCTTCTGCCAGATTATCGAAAAAGTTTCCAGACCCCCTTTCCCTGGAAGCACTTGGATCCAGGTCAACAATAACCCCACCATCCTCTATCTCTTCAATAGAGATACCCTCCACAACAGGTCTTCGAGATGGGAAAAGTGTTCCCGGCTGCTCGATTTCAATATCCAGTTCCAGTTCCTTGAGATCAGGATTGTCGTCCTGTCGCTCTATCAGCGATACGCGAGGATCGTTAGCCATGCTTTATGTCCTGATTTTTGAGCATTATACAAACATTGACCGTGCGGTTTCGTTCAACGAGTTAACCCCACCGCCATTGGTATAGCGGGTCATGTTTCGTGCTATTCCGTTAAGGGAATTGACGCCGCCCCCACCTGCATATTCCGCTGACCGGACATCTTCTTTTCGTACTTTTATGTGTGTGTCTGTTTCAGCCTCCCGAATCAGTAACCACCCATTAGGAAGGGGTCTTTCAAAAAAGAACCTACCCGTAGCATTTGCGACAGACACTTTTTGACCCAGCTTAAGTTCTTCGGGGGGAAGTGGTGGTGTTTCATCTCTTGGATGTAAGCCCCGTTCCTGAATTGCTTTACGAATATTTGGGGGGACTTCCTTTTCAGGACCATAGGTGTTTGTTAAAACATCCAGCATTTTTTGATCAGCGAGAGGTATACCATCTCGTGTAAGAACTTTAGCTCGTTTTGCTAAGTCCTCGAACAGCACCATGTTACGGGTGCCTTCTCCGGCTGCTCGACTTCCTTGATCGTAGTATTTGATGCCGGGGATGCCTAGCGCATTAAGATACTCAGACGCAAGTTGTTGTGCGCCGCCGGGACGACCACCGCTTTTATCAATACCAACTTCGGCAAGTAATTTTTTACCATGAACGCTTGATAGTCTATCAACTGCACGCTGATGAAAATCAGCCCCAGTGAGGCGCTCCCCATACTTATTATTAGCAGGCACATCACCGTCATACAGTCCTCGAACCGCGCTTTGCACACTCTGCGGCTGCTCACTCAGCGGCGCATCCCAATCCAGCATCTTGGCTATATCTCCATCAGGGACATCTATTTCGTAGAAGTGACCGCTGCGCTTAACTTCCCCCTTAGTAACCATGTTAATGGCGTCTTTAACTTGTTCGTTTGCTTTTTTCTGCGCTAGATTCTTGCTGTAACTTCTTTGTTTCAACACATTTTGCAAATGCTCTAACGCATTGTCACCATGTTCATCAACTGCTGTTTGCGCTATCCACTTAGCGTCAAACTCAGTTTCAATCGGTTGGCCTTGCATATGTCTTCCCACATAACTGCGGTCTGCAATATACATTTTTGCTGTGTCTGGATTCTCAGCTACATAAATCCCATGCCCATAAGCCTGTGCGCCTTCACCTGTCCCTATCTTGGTTGGATCTAAGGCGTCAAATTTATGCGGGGAGCCTTGGTAGACCACCATTGCGTCATCGAATGCCGCTTGGCGTTGCAGGGCTGCGGCAACCAAGCCACTCATATCGTCAGCAGCACGTCCGCCTTTAGCTATCGGCCTCAGGGCTTGTGATGCTGCCAGCATCCCGGCAGGGACTGCGGCTGCTTTGAGGAAAGGCGCGGCGGATGTGGCTGCTTTTAAAGCTGTCCCCGCTGGAACCGCAGCCAACAGGTCTACGATCTCGGGATTGATGAGAGGATCGTTTGGGCCTCTGCCCGTGTATTGGTGCGGGTAGCCTTCCCCCATAGCCCTCGTTTTTTCTGGTGAGCTACCGACAGCCAGCCGCTCCAGGAAAGAGCCATATGGATTATCTTTCGGGAATATATCTAGCACGCGCTCCAGCATAGGATTGAGGAAGCCGCCGATCCGCATTGGAATCGTTGGCCCCAAAGCCGTCGCTTTCCCCCTTGTCCGATTCGTTAAAGACCCCAGCCTTTCCTTAGGACGAGTCATGTCCCGCGCTGTTCCGTTCAACGAATTAACGCCACCACCGTTGGTGTAGCGAGTCATGTTTCGTGCTATTTCAGCTAAACTGTTAACCCCGCCACCCGCGGCTTTAAAAGAAATTAATCGTTCAATCCTAGCCTGCCATTCAGGATTGTTGTCTAACCAATCCGATGGAATTTTGTTTAGCTTTAGACGTGTAGATACTTGCTGATACGGATCATTTTCTGCTTCTTCAATCCACGTTTTATATTTATTGGCCTTGGCAATAGCGGCACGGGCATGTTTTTCCTCTGCAAGTTCGGCCTGATTACTGGGTTGCTCTAACACGACTGCGTCTTTATATACGGTTCGGCCCTTACGCCTAATTTTTGATTTAATGCTATCGGCGTCTTTACCTTTCGCGGAATGAACTTCAATCGTAAAGGTATGCTGCCCACGTTTAACACCATAACTTTCTTTTAGGATGGTTCCCTCAATAGTGCGAGTACCTACAAACCGTGGTTTTTCAAAAGAGCCTTCAAAAACAGGCTCTTTCCACCGGACACGAGTGCCTTTAGTAAGATCAGTGGGTCCTGTAACCACTCTGGTCGGTGTGGCTTCTGGAACAGTATCGCCTGATAGCCACTTTTTAAAAATAGAACGCTGATCACCGATACCCCTGACTTTATCCGCATGGTCGGTATATGTTGTATATTTGCCTTTTATACCCGCCTCGTCTAAAAAGTTACGATAGTCCTTACCCCCCGCTACAAAAACCTCATCGTATCCGTCCACTGTGTTATTAATACGTGCAAGCTGTTCCGGACTTTTCAAAAGATCTTTACGACCCGCTTTCATCGTTACGTTGTAATCTTCCAAAGGTGTATCAAGACGAATTAATCCGTGTTTAGCCGACAAAACAGCAACATCCACATCTTCCGGTACACCCGTATTTTTTAATGTGGTAAAGAGCGTGCCTATATAACGCTCACTTGCGGGTAATGGAATTAGAGCACTACTCTTAGTTTTACAACAGCCTACGATTAATAGTTTACGACCCTTTTTTTCATCAAAAAGACTTCCGGCTGTCAGTTGCTGTGGTTTTATTTGGGCTGCTTCCTCAAATAAACCGAGTTGTTCTTCTGGTGCTTTTTCTCCAGCAGTAAGTGCGCGAGCGGCGGGTGCCGGGACCGCTGACGCGCCGGTTCTATCCCGGTTTGCCTCGTCTTTTTCGCGTTGAAGTTCTTGGTCTGTTTTGTACCAATCCCTAACCTTCTGTGTATCTATAACATACTTATCTGGAAGCCGCGTTACATTTTTTTTATCAAAAACCAAATAGCTTATAGAGCCCGGATCTTCTGCAATGTTTTCATAGATAACGCCGTCATAGCCTTCTTTTATTAAATCTTTAAACCCTTCATATTTCCCATCTGTGGGGCTTCGTACACCAGCATTTAAAAAGTAAAGTTCTTGTTCTGTAATGGGGTTTTCTTCTGTCCCGTAAGGCTTCTTTAAAGTAATTTTATAGGAATAAACCGTAGGTTCCGGTCCACGAGGGGGTGGGAGATATCCCGTAGGAGTATCTCGCAGCCGATCTTCCGCCGCTTTTTTTGTTCCAAAATGATAGCCTCCAAAATCAGCTTTTTTTGGAAACTCTCCTCCTACTGTTCGTGTACCGTGATACGCGACCCTAACAGTGGGTTCTTTAGCCGGTGTCGTAGCCAACAGTTTTTCGGAGGGGAGCGGTGGTGTTTCACCCCCTATGTTCTTCAGTTTTTGCAGCAAATCTAAGGCTCGCGTAGCAGCCGCAGAATCTTCCTTTCCTGTTAATCCCCCGATACTGAGGTTAAATAGCGCAATCCCCTCTTTACCCCCAAGTGAACCCACATCTAGCACACCTAAAATATCTTCAGGAGGCACATACGCTTGTGTGTAAAATGACGCTTGCGACCCATGACTGGGATCAGGATGAGGATCCGGCACCCACCGTTCACCACCCTTTAGTTTAAAAACAGATACAGGCTCCCCAAACTCTCTATTAAGTTTAGACGCCCACCTTAAAGCCTCGGTCGGATCAGTAAAAGCAAAAGTACCGGGCTGTCTTTCTTGTCCCCCTGGATCAAATGTGGTAGCGCCGAATATACGAAAGCCTTCCTTTTTAATATTTCCTATGTTTTTTGAAAAAGTCGCATGATAAAGCGGTTTTGTTGGCGTCGTAGCCAACGGATTAAAAAAGTTTAAAACATCCTTAACCTTCTTACGCCGTGCCGCCATTTCGGCAACATTAAACTCATCCTCAGATCCTCTAAATTGACGGAAGTCTAATACTGTACTGTTCCCGAAATCCTCCGGTGAACGTATGTTCCCTTCTAATATCTCACGATCCATACTTCTAAAATTTGTGGAAAGAGGGGATATAGGGTAGATTTTTGGGTCTATTCCTGACACATCCGCAATAATTTCATCTTGCTTTTCTGCAAGATAACGCGCATGTTCAGCGGGATTTTCTATATCTTCAAAACCTTCTGCACGTCTCTCTTTAACAAAAGCTAACGCCTTGTTGATCGCAGGATTGTCCATTTTATTTATTGTGTCAGGAACATATAGTTTAAGGTGTTCTTTAGGCACATCATAACGCGCTAAAGATACTGTTTCTGATCCGCCTGTTCCCTTCAGATCCAAAAGATCCAATTTCCCAGTAGTGAAAAACTCTATGTTTTCTGACAGCTTCTTTGGATCTAGTGTGGCCGAAATTAAGCCTTCCGGTTGAGATTGTCCTCGACTAACTATTAAACGATAAATGGGAACGGTATTTCCTTTATATCCTTTGTCTTCAAGAACTTTAACCGTACGCGCATTGTTACCCACTTGTTCAATTAAAGATTCTCTTGTAAGACCTTTTACACCGGGAGCAACAACCCAAGAGGCTACTGCTTCAGTAATCGCTGGTGCTTTAACTGGCGTCGTAGCCAACAGTTTTTCAGAAGGGAGCGAGGGTGGTTCGTCACCTCCTTGGGTCATCTGCATTGTTGTAGGTGGTGGTTTGTCACCGGTCATCGGTGTTATTGGAGATAATGGTGAGACAGGAGCCCTTCCTGTTCCGGGAAGTAAGGCCTTGGAAATATCTTCCGCTATTACAGGAGCCCTTCCTGTTCCGGGAAGTATGCTTTTAAAACCAAAGACCTTGGTAACGTCTTCAACTTTTGCCCGTCCAAAAGGCAAAAGCGAAGCACCATACTCAGGTTCTCCAGTCACAGGATGTTTAGCAGCCGTTCCCGGATCGGCTCCCATAGCGGCCCACTGGCCTATTAAAGCATTACCAATAGCGGACGGAGCGCCCTTGATAATGTTCACAACCCTTTCGAACTTGCCCGGTGTTATTAAATGCCAGATAAGTGCCGATTGCAGATTGTTGTATGCCTGAAAAATGGGCATATGTTTAAGAGCGTATTCCGGTGCTCCGTATTCGCCGGGGGTATATCGGCCCCTTTCTACCCATTTCCCTGTTTCGGGGTCAACGCCACGATCAGTTTCAAGCTCCCTCAAACTAAAAGGAAACCGAACACTGTCGTCCGCCCATTTAAACTCGGGCTCGGTTATTACTTCCCGTTTTGCCGGGAAAAACTGTGACAAAAACGCTGCTACAGAACCAAGTCTTTCTGCTTCAGGGTATCCATAGACATTCATGTCCCGCGCTGTTTCGTTCAATGAGTTAATGCCACCGCCATTGGCATAGCGGGTCATGTTGCGTGCAGTTTCGTTCAGGGTTCCCAGGCCCTGACGGATGCGATCATTCATGCCATCAGCGGGCTTTGAAAATAGCCTTCCGCATTGCGCGGGAAGTAACCACCAATACCGGTTACTTCACCACCACCCTGAAAATCCCTTTGAAGACTTTGATCCCTTTCCAACGCATGTCTTGTTGCTTCCGGTTCCGTATCAAATAATGGGAGAACTTCGCCATTTACCGGGTTTCGGATCACATCTGATATTCGAAGCTGCGGTAAAATTATCCGTTCCAAAATTTCCTCTTGATCAAAATACCGCGCTTCCCCGGTTTCCGGATCCGGATAAATGGTCGAAATAGTAATCCACTTTCCATTAGGCACCTGAAAAGTTCCAGTGCTTTCTGAATGTAGCATGCCGTGCTGATCTTTATAGATAGGTAATTCGTATTGTGTGTTTTCTCCAGTGGGCGTTAATACCAAAGTGTCTGGTGGGTGTTCCGCATAATAGCCATGCTCTGTTTCCTGAAGTTCCTGTAAATCCGGAGGTAATACTTCGCCCCCTTCATTAAACTCGCTCTGATAAAAAAGCATGCCTTCCGGATCAAACTTTTCTGTCCCACTACTGTAATCCGCGAAAGCGTCTCCCGTTAACCCAAGATGCCGACGCAAAAATTCAGGGATGGGTATCTGTTTGGTTACATGAACACGACTTTGTGGTTCCCTGCCAGTTCCTTCCTGACGGTCATAGGCTATTTCAACCCCCTCCCCGGAACTGTCTGAATAACTTTTTGAGCCCCCTTCATATTTCATAAACTTTGCTGCAATATCGGGAGGAAGAAAATCCTTTAACGGAAATGCTTGTCCGATATCTACAACCGGACCACCTTCGTGTGCAAACATTGGATCTAATCCCGGTGGTGCTATAAACCCATATTTGGAAGGTACCTGTACATCAGACAGGGTTGCCAATCCACCCCGCGTGGAAGGTACCCGTATATCAGACAGGGTTGCCCTTTCAGGTAATGCGCTCGGAACACCGGAAGAAATAGGTATCGTTCTTGCAGCCACTGCAGTTGGGATTGCAGAAAGTGCAGCCGGAGCTAGAGCACCAATTGTTTGTGGTGCAGGTACAGGAGTAGTTAAACTTTCACCTATAGAGGTTAAAAATTGTCCTCCAGGAGAACCTAGAAGATTAGCAACAGTCCCCGCAGGACCAAGTCCGCTATAAACACCCTGTGTGCTGGGAAGGAAAAGACTTGGAGGTGTGGGAGACGGTGCGGCGAGTTCTCCAGCCGTATAAGCTGCTCCTAAGCCTCTAAGCCCACCGAAAACAGCGCCTTTTGCGCCACCAGAAACATAACCTGTGCCTGCCCCTACGACAGGGGCTATAAACTTTCCGCCGGGCAAAAAAGCGGATCCCAACGTAGCTAGGGGGCCTATGTTGGTGTTGGGGTTCGAGAGATCGGTTGTCGCCGTGGTTGCGGCTATATTGGCCGCATTAAGTGCCGTCAAAGCGGTTTGTGGAACACCTGCAGCAACGGTACCCGCTATATGCCCCGCACCTAACCCCATAAGCGCCGCTTGGCCAATTCCAGCGATTCCAGCGGGTATCCCAAAAATCCCCTTGCTAGACGGGCGCTCCAATAACGGTAAATTCTGCGCGTGGACTCTCCCCACCATACCCAGCGTTTGCTGGAGTGGACCGGGGCCTTTATTCGGGTTAGCTAAGGCTTCATTGATCGCTCTCTTCCAATATGTATGTTCGGGGCCGCGTCCGCCGCGTGCTCTCTTGGTAAATAAATTTGGCGTTGACGCCAAGCGGCGAATAGCGGGCGAATCATCTGCTTTTTGCCATGTTCCGCGACTGTAGCCATTCAGAACTGTCGGCAGTTGCGGGTCAAGATATTGCAGTTGATCCTCCCGCTCGCCCGTTTCCCAATTGTAGACGCCCGGCTGCATCCTGAAATATTCGTTGCGGATGGTGGGAAATGGCCCACTGACCGGCGGTAAATCGGCGCGTTCAGCATCGTATTCCGCCATCACCTTTTCATAGGTGGGGACTTTTGGAAGGCGTGATATATCAAACAGATCCGATTTTACGAACCCTTCAAAACCGGGAGGAATGATAGGCTCGCCAGCGCGTTCACCAATTTTTCGTGCTTCTGCTGCGCGTAGCGCCCGATGCGCTGGCGAGAAGTAGTAAGAATAATCGACTTCCGGCTCTGGCCGAATTGTGACGGGAGATTGAGATTGGCCACCGGCCTGGAGCGATCCGTATTGCCCCTCAGGACTGCCTGTACCTCCAGCGATCCAGTGCATCCTGCCGAACGGATTTCGTGATGGGTTGGGGGTGGCACTAAAAATCATCTGTTTTATCAGCCGTAATAAGCCATTGGTCTTAGTGTGCTGGGCTCGTCGTCCCAGTCATCCGTGGGCAACTGGACAAAATTGCCCTGACGATACCGCATCAGTGCCTGCGTCATGCTGTCCACCAAGTCATCGTATTCGCCATTAGGAAAAGTAGCGCACTCTTCAATGAGTTCCTCCGCCCAGCTTTCTTCGGGTGCCCATACCATGCCGCTCTCAAATAAAGGAGAAATGGCGTGGACCCTAGCCAGCTTATCATTCCCCTTACTGGGTGTGAAATTGACCACGGGGATGCCGATATTTCTTAATTCCTGCGTCAGCGGCAGGCCGCTGGCCTTGGCTTCAATAATTACCGTCTCCGGTTCCCAGAACTTATAGTGCTCCAGGGCCACTTCTTTTAGATCTGGAAAATCCCAGCGACCCTTCTTGCTGTTCAGTAAAATCAAATTGGGAGGACCCCCCTCTTCAGGAAAAAACACACCCCACGTGGTAATAGCTGAAAAGTCAGATGTCTCCCGCCGGCTGAACGCGGTGTCGTAACTCTGTATGACATACTGTAGCTGTGGCACGTGGTCCTTGGTCCATGTTTTCCACCACTCTCTTTTTAGAATGGAGGTTTCGTCGCTGGTTGGCTGCTGCTGATACTGCGCGTTCCACTTGTATACAGGAATTGATGCCCGGACCCGCTCCAGATCCTGTAAGGGCCAGTATTCGGGCCAGCAGGCTTTACCCGAAGGCAAAATGGCCGGAAGCTCCACAATTTCCCACTGATCTGCACCGTGGTCCTTGGCCTGTGAGCGAAGAAGCTGCGCTGTCATGTCCTTTTCGGACCAGCGCGTCTGCACCAGCACAATGGCCCCGCCGGGCTGCAGGCGCTGGCGCGGCCCACCGGTATACCAGTCCCACGCATCCTCAAACCCGGTATTGGACATGGCCGTCTGCTCGGAATGCGGGTCGTCGATGATGATTAAATCTCCGCCACGGCCCGCGAGGTTCGAACCAACGCCCACGGCATAGTACATACCCCCCTTGTTGGTATCCCAACGGCCCGAAGCCTTTGAATCATAAGACAATTTTGTATCAGGAAAGACTTCCGTGTACTCGTCGCGCTCCAGCAGGTTCTTGACCTTGCGCCCAAAACCGATAGCCAGTTCCGTGGTATGCGTGGCCTGAATGATTTTCATGGTCGGATCACGGCCAATCATCCACGCCGGAAACAGGTAACTGGCGAATTCAGACTTGGTATGCCGGGGCGGCATATTGATAATGAGCCGCTTCAGATCCCCACTGGCAATGCGCTCCAGCTTACCGGCGACCGTACGGTGGTGCTCACCGACAATGAACTGCGGCCACATGGCCCTTACAAAAGTAAGAAAATCCTCCTGGCACTTTTCATACTTATGTAGCTTCGCCAGCCGTAATTCCAACTTGAGGCGTTGGGTTTCAATTTCAGGAGTTTCAACAGCCATACCTATGTTCCACGTGGAACATTACCTGCTCTAAATCAACCTCACTCGTCCACCAGCACGAAAATCTTCAGGCATTTCGACAGTATCCGATACCCGTTGGGGATTTTTTATGAGCTTTTCAAGCCAAGTGGGCTTATAGGGCTCGTATCTTGCGGGGGGCTTTAAATAACTTGCAACGAGGGGACTTACTCTGACGTTATAATCCCTTTTATCCCATTCATCCACACTTAGGGGTAAGTTAAATTTCCCCAGCAATTCAGGTACAAGCTCGGCTAATGCTTCTATATCATCTTCCTTCTTGGCTTGACTTATTTTTGTAAAGATCTCTTCAAAGTCGTCTTTTCTTTGCAGACGGCTACGTCCAATTTCGCGTGGGCTGCGCCAATCCTTATACCCCTCGAAATTCATATACCATGCAAATGTATCAAGATTAGTCAATAAGTCTGCGTTGTTCTGTGAACTCAATATTTCACGAAGCCTGATATAATTTTCTTCGCTTCCTAGCCTCGCTTTTTTAAGGCCCCTTTCTGCCGCCCTTAGCCCATGTAACCCACCTATACCCTGGTCATAAAGCGCATGATACATTTCATGCAATGCACCTTGCTCCTGATCTTTCTTTTCATAAACAGTGGGAGCCCCCGGTTTTAGTACATAAGGGTATGAAATTCCTCCGGGGGCGTTGATCCACCGTATGTGAGGTAGGGGACTCTCTAGCGAAAGATGCTCACCGCCTAAACCACGAACTTGTAAATCTCCTGGCTGTTCTAAATATCGCATTCTAGCGAGGGGTGGATCTATTAAATATTCGTTTTTAACATCCCAAGGAAAATGCTTACCAAGTTCCAGCCTATAGTCTTCATCCCAGCGATCCAAAGCCGTTTGAATCGGCGGACCTACAAAAGAAGGCAACCCTTCCTGCTGTGCTCGAATTTCCTGCTCTCGTGCTACTTTTTCGATGAGTTCCTGTGCCCTTAGGCTTTCCTGCTTTGTTCGAATTTCCTGTTCTCGTGCTACTTTTTCTATGAGTTCCCGTGCCCTTCGGCTTTCCTCTTCGGGTTGGTTTTCTAGGTTGGAAAGAAACGCCGCTATCTCTGAAGTATCATCTGTCTTAGGGTCTTTTCTCAGTAAGTCCAGATTGTCCAGGAATTGCTGAACATCTCTTGAACGGTACTCTATAGAAGGCGGTGGAAACCTTTTTTGCTGTTTATCGTTCATTTAATTTTTTCAATATCCAAAAAGGGTTCTCGGTCAACGAATACCGGCGTCCTTTCTCCAACAAAAGCACCGACGACATTGAATTCCATGAACTCGCGGGCATCTTCTTCCGTCATTTCGTCCCGCTCTACCAGAATCTGCACGCATTTTTCGTAATCATAAGCCACTACCTCCGGCTGAGCAGCCCTTCTCCCAATACCCAGGACAGCTTCGTCAAAACCGTCCGCAAATAAAAGCGCGTCCTCCATTTTACGTGCGTCTATCGAACGTGTGATAATTTTTGTCAGCCATAATTTTACCCCGCTAGAGCCCACCAGCACTCGACCGCAGCACACGCCTTGGCTCCCTGCTGGAGTAGAACTGCCACACCGCCCGCCGTAATAATACTTCCTGAGTCGATAATTAGCGTCGGATTAATCAAATGCGTCGTCAGCTTGTCCGCCGCGTCGATAGCTTTATAGGCATTTCTGTTCAGATTAAATATCACAGTTTCAGGATTTTCCGCCAATCCCGTCAGTACCGTGATCCCGATTTTCGAATTGTCGTCCACCAGCACCGCGTTCGGCGGGTCGTTGGCAAAACTGTTCTTTCCCTCTTTCCATATTGACACGAACATTGACAAAGACATATCAAAAGCGTGGCGCTCAGGACGATCTGTGAATGCAATGGCCGCTGTCAAGTCCTCCTTATTAAAAACGAACAGGTGCGTGCCTTTCTCGTGCATGCGATGCACGATGCCTTTCGTGGCGCTGATTACAAACAGCAGCTTGACCTTGGTTTCCGATGGCTGCGCCTTCAGTTGCATAACCAGATCGTCCAGCGTCTGGGGCGGCGTCTGCGGAACAGGGGTCTGAGAGCATCCCACCAGAAATAAAAAAATTAATAACCGCATAGCTACCTCCTTAACCGCTCGTCAATGCGCTCGCGAACCTGTTTGCGCTCTTCCTGGATCTCGGCCAACGCCTCCTTAAAGTCCGCATTGTCCGGGTTTTCCTGCACCATGCGCCGGAACTCGAACTCAGATTTCAATAACACCCGCTGCTGGGCCACGTCCATCTGCAAATAAATCCTGTCGTGCTCCTGCCGGGTGTCCTCTATAACCCCCTCCAACTCCGCTGCCGTCACAAAGCGGTCTTCAAACTTCCAAACACCATAGACAATGGCTACAAAAACAGGAATGGTCAGCCACTTGGTCACCGTGACAAAAGCCGCTCATGATCAAACTGGCTAATCTCCTTGGGCTGAGGCTCCCCATCCACGTATTCCCGGTACGCGAGCGGATGCTCGCCGTCCCATTCGCCTTTTGGATCGGGTTTATGCGTCCTGTACCACCGCTTCGAGTGTAAATCATAAAAAGGGGCACTGGGCTCTACTTCTTTCATCATTTCTCCCTGTTTAAGCGTCGTGGACCACGGATCACGGTGCCTGTTTTTCTGTCTTCATGGCGCTATTTGATTTTATGAGTATCTATGCATAGGTAATTTCGTTCGATTTTACAGTATAGCGTTTGACAAAAACATGCACCTTGTACTCGTGCAGGGGGGGAGGGGGCCGCGGTAGGCCCAAAAGCCTTTGAAATCAAGCGGTTACGGGCGGAATCTGACTCGATTGTCACGGGCCCCTGGACCGCGCACCACGGACCGCGCACCACGGCCGGCGGGCGATTAACTGTATGCGCCGGCCGCCGGCCGCCTGGGGCTCGACGCCTGGGGCTCGACGCCTGGGGCTCGACGCCTGGGGCTCGACGCCTGGGGCTCGACGCCTGGGGCTCGACGCCTGGGGCTCGACGCCTGGGGCTCGACGCCTGGGGCTCGACGCCTGGGGCTCGACGCCTGGGGCTCGACGCCTGGGGCTCGACGCCTGGGGCTCGACGCCTGGGGCTCGAC
>Ga0208315_1000602_pt1 | contig 24416 bp, 21 predicted proteins | sample MalvireepMed_215_FD_184239 | JGI IMG/M metagenome (GOLD analysis project Ga0208315, IMG submission 184239) | Marine viral communities from the Global Malaspina Expedition - Malaspina viral metaG DeepMed_215 (SPAdes) (version 2) | ecosystem: Environmental > Aquatic > Marine > Oceanic | place... | reverse complement strand
CGCTAAGCAATCAGGTGAAATAACTCATATTAAACAAACTGTAGATGAAATAAAAGTTTTAGTAAAGGAACAGAATGGAAGAGTTCGCACATTGGAATCTTCTGTATCAAGTATACAGAGTGTAGGTTCATTTGTAGCTCTTGTGTTCGGTTCATTAATCGGATGGTTATATAAAGGAGATGCATAATGGAATGGTTTAGTTGGTCAAATATGTTTTACTTAATTGGTATTATACTAGCAGGTGGATTAACAATGGTTGCATCTAGGTATACCAGTATAGTAAAAGAAATGAAAGAAGTTGCTAAAGCGCTTGAAGAAGGATATGAGGATGGACATCTTTCTAAGGAAGAAAAGGAAGCCGTAATGAAAGAGGCATTAGATGTGTTAAAGGCTGTTATAAATTTAAAGTGGAAAATCTTTTAAATTATGGCAGATATAGTTACATTAGAAGATGTATCCACTAAGGATACAGGCTCTGGTAGTCAATTAAAAACAGGTGGTAGGAGGAAACATAATATGCCAAAAGCATGTGTGAAAATGAAAATGAAACAGGGAATGTCAAGGTCTGCAGCTGTTAAAGCTTGTTACCCTGCTGGCAAACCCGGCCCATTAACAAAGATCAAGGGCAAAATCGGTGGAATGAAAGCTCGTAGAGCTATCAGAAAACATGAAAAGAAGACAGGCGTAAAGCTGCCTTCGTATTAAAAAGGATATTAAAATGGAAAAACAAAAAGAATCGAAGAAGGCTCCAGCCTTAAAAGATAAGGTTGAAACGATTTATGAGATTTTATCAATGCATAAAGTAGATATAGAATATCTTGAAAAGAAAATTAATGAGATGGATTCTGTGCTTGCAAAAGTAAAAGGCAGATTAGGAGTTTAAATTAATGGGAAAGCGTGTAGATTTATTTGGTCACGACTGGAGTTCCGATGAAGGTTTTGGAGATACTGTATCTAGAGTTATTAAAAAAGTTACAAAAGGTAAGATTAAGGAGTGTGGAGGATGCAAGAAGAGAAGAGATACATTGAACAGAATGGTGCCCTACAGCAGGGGGGACAGGAAGCAGTAGATTCAGAAGAGGATACAGTTCTTTTGAATACTGTTCTTGATGGTGGAGCTGTACAAGGAAAAGAAGGTGGTCTTAGAATGGATATGTTTTCACACGATGACCCTGATGACTTACCATGCTTATGTGATTTACCTGTTCATGCTCAAGATATAATTATAAGTGAATCTGATTCATAGTGCCTAAACAAGTATATAAGATAGACCAATTTCATGGAGGTCTTAATAGTAATGCAGACCCAAGAGATATTGGAGATAATGAATTGTCTGAAGCTACAGATATAATGGTAGATCAGTTAGGCAAAATTAGAAGTATAGGAAGTCAAGGAGCACATGCTAGTTCTGCTAGAGCTAATGTAATTACTCCTGGTTATGGTCTATATGCATGGAATCACGATAGAGTAGATGGTCATACTGTTTCAGCTGGCTCTGATGACCCAGAAACTGGTGAAAATTATTTAGCTTTTTCTGACGCTAATACTGATGGATTAGTAAGTATATATGCATTTAGTGATAATACATGGGGAAATCCTATAACTGGAATGGGTAATAATACAGGGGGTACTCGTAAAGATGTTTTTTATGCTATTGATGGTGCTCTTAGGGTATGTGATAGCAGATTTACTACTACTAATACAAATAAATGGTATGGTTATGTAGATAGAGAATATATGTATAATTCTGGTAGTACAGTAACGGTAGATCAATGGACATTAGAACCTCAATATATATCAAGACCAAGTGCAAATTCAGGTTGGGATGACGCTATATCTGCATCTGCTACATCGGCTGCTCATACTCACTTAAGCACAGGTACAGGGATAGGAGCCGCTATAACTGATGAAATTGGTTTTGGTGATTCTGCTCAAGTTCAAACATATTTTGAGCTTGAAAATGTTTTAAATGATGGAGCTGGTGATGCTGTAAGTAATATTTATACAATGGATATTACCGTTAGAGTTCAGTATGATGGTATAGCTGATACTGTGTGGTCTTATACTCTTACAGCTGGAGATGCTTCTAATTCTACTACATTTGTTGCTAGTCCTTCCAGCAAGTCAACAAGTTATGTTAGTGAAGGTTCTGTTGATGATACTAATGTTATTGAAGATAGAGTTCATACGTTTACCTTTAACATTGGTGATACAGTTCAAGGTACGAGTGGTTCAGGCCCTGGTGTAAGAGCTACTTTATCAGTAGATATGTTGGGAGGAGATGTTGATTCAATAGGAATGACAAGAGTTCTTACTACAGAAGGATCATCGAGCGGTTCTGCTCATGATGGAGTAGATGGCAATGATATAGATACTAATGAAGTCTTTATAGAATCTGCTTTTGAAACTACAACTGATGCTATAGGATGGGATAAAAAATGGGAGCATGGATTTAGTTTTATATATGATGAAAAACAAGAAAGTCTTGTTAGAAGAATTGAAAAAGTAGACCCTAGTAGTGGGGCAACAACTCCGCCTACATATGAACAATCGGTTACTGATCCTGCTCATGCTCCAAGTGTAAAACTTAGTATTCCTTATGCTTCAGATTGGAATACAAGAATAACAGGAGGAGTTTGGTATATTAGAGATGTTTCTGGAGCAGTTCCTTCCAAATGGTGGGCTCAGATTGTATGTGATTTCGTAGAAGGTACTGGAAAGATTTTAAGTAGTGGTAAAGAGTTTGATTGTACATTTAATCCAACAACTGGTGAATATAACTTTGATGTAGATCATGAAAATTTATTACAGCCTAATCAAACTGATACATATTTTAGTAGAACTCTTGTAAATGAAGATGAAGAATCTATTGCATCAAGATTTTCTACTGCTGTTACGGTGGGCCGAAGAGTTTATATAGGTAACGTACAAATTATAAAAAATGATGGTTCAAAAGAAATTAAAGGAGATGCTATGTTAAAATCTCCTGTTAATAGGTTTGATACATTTCCATCTAAATCTATAGTGGAAGCTGCTGTGAATGATGGTGAATCTATTACCGCTCTTGAAGAATTTGCTGATAGGATATTGCAATTTAAAGAACAAACATTATATATAATAAATGTATCACAGGATATAGAGTTTCTTGAAGATGTACATAAGCATAAAGGAGTGCTTCTTCCAGCTGCTGTATGTAAAACAGATTATGGTTGCGCTTGGGTAAATAGACTTGGTTGCTATTTATATGATGGTAAGCAAGTTGTTGATTTACTTGAGAAAGGTGGCAGGCAGATAATAAAAGAAAGTGATTGGTTTAGCTTTACAACTGCTAATTCTATTATTGGGTATCTTCCAAAAAAGAGACAATTAATAGTGTTAAAAGATTGCACTGCAACAAGTGTTGGTGATATTTTTCTTTATGATATGGTAACACAGAGTTGGGTACAAGGAGATTCTGCTCTTACAGATAGTCAGATTCAATCAAATTTTGTTAATGATGTTAATGGTGATTTAGTATGGTCTCATACAAGTACTACTGGAACAATGCAAGTTTGGGCTGACGCAAGTGCTGTTAAAACTGGTGTTAGTTTTAAAACAAAAGATTTAGACTTTGGACATCCTGCTATAAGAAAAAAGATTTACAAAGCTTATGTGTCATATAAAGGAGATGGTGGTGAAATTACTGTGAATTATGGTACTGATGGTAATAGTACTATGTCTGGACAGTTTTATATTACTGGTTCTAGTGGGGCATCTACGAAAGCTAATGCTGCAGATTTATGTATATATAATGCTAGTGTGGGAACAAATGACTGGGTTTTAGCAGAACTTATACCATCATCTTCTATTAACAATATAGATAGTTTTCGATTAAAATTTGCTGGTGATACTGATGATGCAAACTTTGAAATCAATGATATTTCGGTAGTTTACAGAATGAAGAATATAAAATAATATGGCTATGTCACGACAAGAAAGAATTAATGTCCATAAAAAGCAGGGCAGAATAAATAGTGTTAAACAATCTTTTAAAGATGATATATCTATTTCACCTAAATCTATTTCTCAATTAAAAGATAGTACTGGTGGGACAGTTAGTAATGTAGTAGATGATACAACTGCTAATCAAAAAGATGATGTAGCTTCTCTAACTAGTAAGGTTAATGAGATATTATTAGCTCTTAAAAGTGTAGGAATTGTAAAATAATATGACTTTGATATCACTATCGAATTATAGTAAATTGAATTGGAGGATATTATATGCCTAAGGGTTCTTTATATGCAGCACATAGAGCAGCGGGAGCTGCCTCTGGTAGATACAAAGCAAGTTTGTATGATGTAGCTAATGTAGGATATGAAATGGAAGCTGAAGTTGGTCTTGAACAATTTAGGCAAGGTCAGACGCAAGAAACTTTTGCAACTATAGGTGAAGCCTTGAGTTTAGCTGAAACAATTCGTGGTACTTTTGCGTCTAAGAAAAAGCATGAAGAATTAATGGGTGATACTGAACCTCCAAAGCCTGAAAAGGCTACTAAAGAGGTTCCTACCGTTGAAGTAAAATCATCAGTAACAAAGAAACTTGAAGATATGCCTGCTGGTTCACAAGAAAGAATAGAAGAATATCAAAGACGTGGGTGGGCTATGGATGAAACAACAAAAGCTGCAAAGCGTTACGCCGCTGGAGCTCCAGGTACAGGTGAAATAAAAAAGCCTATTAAACAAAAAGTTCATATTCCTACTCTAGATGAAGCTCAAAAGGCTCTTAAAGGTAGAAAGGGTAGAAAGTTCCAAAAAGAAATGGCTGATTTATTTGGCGATGATTTTTCCAATTATGGTTTTCAATAATATTAATTATGAATAAAAAAGACGCTAAGAAACAATTTGATGATATGACTGAACAGCTTGGGATAGAGCATACTTTTCCTTTTGATATTGCATGGTCTTTTGCTAAGTATGTAGAGATAAAAGGCAGCTTAGAAAATCCAGCATCTTTTATACCAGCTGAATATACTAAAGAAGAGTTTAGGGTTGGGATTAAAGATGTAGAGAATAAGATGTTAGAAAGTGAAAGGTCTCTTAAAGGAAAAGAACTTGATTATTTTAATCCATTAAAACATTCTTTTGCCAATGGGTTATACATAAGAGAGGTATTTAATCCAGCTGGTGAATTGCTAGTTACAAAAATACATAAGTATTCTCATCCATTCTTTCTTTTAAAAGGACAAATGACTATTATGAGTGAGGATGGAGAGAAGACAATTCAAGCCCCACATTATGGTATTACAAATGCTGGTACTAAAAGAATTATATATGCTCATACAGATTGTATCTTTGTTACTGTTCATGCGACAAATGAAACAGATATAGATAAGATTGAAGAAGAAATAATAGCTAAAGATTTTAAAGGGATAGGATAGATTATGTCTTGGATAGCCGTAGGTTTATCAGCAGCTTCGTTTGTTAGTGGTTTTGCTGGCAAAGAGAGTGCAGCGAAATCGTCAAGAAAACAAGCTCGTATAAAATCTGATTATCTTACTCAACAAATGGCTAAAGCTGATGAATCTTTAGCTGCGTTAGAACCTGTTAAACAATCAAAATTAGAAGTTGCTCAAGCTAGTTATTTACAAGATATAGGAGACTTATCAGCTCAGACTGGGCAAAGTAAAGAAGATTTACAGCAACAATTTTCATCAATGATTCAAAAAAGTGGATTAGCTACATCTGGTTCAGCGAATGTTAAAGCTTCTCAAATGTGGAAAAGAATAGGATCGTCTTTTGGAAGAGGTCAACAAGGTTTAATGGGTCGTCTTGGTGAGAAGATGGGGGCTGTAGAAGAATGGTATGAATCTGAGAAATCAAGACTAGGTTCAGAGAAAATGAGAATGGAACATCAAAAAAGGTTGGCTGATCAAGAAGGAGGTACTAAAACTTTCGGTGAGAAGTTGTGGGCAGGAACTACAATGGGAATGTTAGGCCGATAAATAGAGGTTAATTATGGCAGCAGAAGCATTTGCAGCATTAAATAGAATGTTAGAGAGTAGGGAGCGTAGAGAATCAGCTGATAGACAGATGGCTTTAGCTAAAATGCAGTTTGATTATCAAAAGAGACAAACCGAAATAGACAGGACGGGTAAGCAACTTGAATTATTACAAGGTGCTAATACTCAAATGATGTCTACACTAGCGGAACAATTTATGTCTACATCTGGATTAAGTATTCATTATAGAGATGATGAGACTGGTGAAGGTATGAAGGAGGCTGTTGATGAATTAGAAACAGCAGGTCTTTCTGATAGGGAGGCTGCTAGAGTTGCATCTGCTATTTGGTCTCATTACGCTGGCAATCCTGGACCTATATTGAGAGTTGGTAGTGATTTAAAGGCTATAATGGATGCTGATGAATCTCTATTAAATGCCGATCAAAAGAAATTTTACGCAGCATTTAGAGAAAAGAGTTCTTTATTTACAAATCCTGAGTCAGCTAAAGAATTATTAGCTAGTACTGAAAAGGTTATTCAGAATCAAGCTGCTATTATGTCTGAAGTATATGAATATGGTACAGGTGATTTTGATATACAAAGAAAGGATATTGGATTATACCAGCCTTCTGATGTAGATGTAGATATAACTCCTGATCCTGATGTTGTCTCTGCTGTTAATATTCCAACTCCAGCTGAATTAGTTTCTGGAGCACAGCAAACAGTTAAAACAACAGAAGAAGAGTATAGTGATAAACAAAGGTCTTTAGACCTTTTGGATACTGAATCAATGACTTTAAAAGAATTACAGAGAAGAGGAACTTTAACAGATCAACAACGAGAATATATGGCTAGGATTCCCCAAATTAAGACGGATTTACAATCTGAATTAGCTGATTTGAATGAAGCTATAGCTCAAGCAAAGAAAGAAGTGGGTGAATCTAGACAATACGAAGCTCAAACAAAATTATCTAAGTGGATGGAAAGAGATTTTGAGCGTGGGTATTCACCTTATTAATATAAAAAATGCCTGACAACTTAACCCAAAAATTCAAAGATGATTTGGAGGCAAGGGCTAAGAGAATAACAACTCCTTCACCCATGCCTACTCCAGGTGCTCCTACATCTGGTCGTACACTATGGGAAACAGTTGGTACAACCGCTGAGCCAGACTGGCTTGAAGGTTCACTAGATTCAGAAGGTAGTGTTATTCGTACTGCTGGATTAGGTCTTTGGGGATTCCTTGAGACTGGTACATTAGGATTGGCTGGATTAGCAGCGAGAGGTGTAGCTCCTGACTGGGCTCGAGATTCACTTCAGCCTCGTAACTTCGCAGAAAGAGTCGCTACTGGTCTTGGTACTGTTGGTGGTTTTATTGTACCATTTGGAGCCGCTAAAACTGGAGCAGCTGCTTTATTAAAAGGAGCTAAGGTAGTACGAGATGGTAAAGTTGTAGGATATGGTGCAGCTAGGGCGAGTGAGAAATTTATAAGTAATGCATCTAGAGTATTAAAAGCTGACCCAGCTTTCAAGCAATGGTATGCAAAGCAAGGTCTAGACCCAAAGAAAGTTACACAATGGATTGAGAAGTCTGGTCTATTACAAGCACCTAAAGCGTCTATTAAAGGTGTAACGAGAGGTCACTTTGGTAGTTCACACGCAGCTAGAACTCAATACGCTGCTAATGTTGCTAAGAATACAGAATCAATTATTCGTAAGAAAGTTGATAGTATGGCTAAAGCATTTGCTAAGAAGGGTGACGATGTTCCTTTTGATGTAACTGATAGGTCAATAGGTTTAATGAAAGATGAGGTCACTAAGTATCTAGGTGGCAAATATAATTTCCCTATAACTAATCTTCATCAGTATTTAGCTGTTAAATGGGGCAATTCAAAGATGGCTAGTCTCGCTGCATCAGCAGCTGAAGAAGCTATATTATTTTCTGCTGTTGAGTTACCTATGAATTTAGCTAATAGTATATGGAATGAAGATATAGACTTCGCGCCGTTCTCTACATTAGGACACTCAATGACTCTTGGTTCTGCTCTTGGTGTTATTAGATTAATACCTGGTGGTAGAGATATGGGTATTATGAAGACAGCTTGGGGTAGAGCAAATCAATTTCTTACTAGAAGAAAAAGATGGTCTAATTATAATGTGAACGATGCATCTGAGAGAATGTTACTTACTAGAAGAGCTCAAGATTTATGGGATAATAACCCTGAGATATTTAAAGGATTAGCTGGTACTAAATTATATAAATCTGGTGGTAAAAGTACTGTATCAAGCAGAGAAGAGATAACTAAGTTCGCTGAGTCTCCAGAATCAGCTAGAGAATTAAGAAGTTGGATGAGTTCTGTTGAGAAATCATTTTATAAAGATTGGTGGCCTGGTTTCTTAAAAGATTCTGGTAAGGATGTATTTGGTTCCATGCCTAGAATGATTGCTGGTAGTGTTGCTTTTAACGCTGGTTTATTTAATGAATATAGACAAGGTAATGTGCCAACTGAAGATATGGTATTTCATACTCTATTAGGTGCGGTTATGACTAAGAGAGGAAGAGATGTAGAGTACATAGACCATAATGGAAGGACTCAATTAATTCCTGAGAATAGAAGACCTCGTGTATACGATGAAAGTTTTGAAAAAGTAGATTCATATCTTAATTCATTAGGTCTTAAAGTAGACCACGCTGCTTTTAATAATCTTATGAACAATATGGATATTCTAAAGAAGCATGGTAAACCAGATTATTCTACTGATGATATGCAAAGAATATTTAAATCTCTTGAAGAACGTGGTTTTGTAGTTGATGCAAGTGAAGAATTAACACATAAAAATAAGAATATATCTGGTAATGATATATATGATACTTTAGGTATATTGATGGAAGGGGCTGTTCCTGAAGGTAAAAGATTAAAACAATCTATTGAGTTATCTGAATCTGAATTAGCAGATTATCTAGTACATATAAGAGGTCTAGAATTAAAGTCTTTACAAGACTATAGAACAGATTCAAGTAAAACTGGTACTGGTACAGGAATATATTCAGTAGCTGATATAAGAGATGTAGCTCAAAATTCTGCTTCTAGAAATATAGAAACTACTTTAGATGTTCATAAAAGAGCTGTTGAAGATGCGTATAATATTATATTAAAAGAAGAAGCTAGACAAGAAGGTAAGGATAAAGATGATTGGATGCCTGTATCTGAAGATGCTAATGGTAAACTTCCTCTCAGAAAAATTAGATATGATAACTCATCACCTATAGAAGATTATGAAAGAGTTATGAGATTATTTGGCAATGGTAGGAATGATGGTGAAGATGGATTTAAAAGTGCTTTAGGTTCTATTAAAGACCGTGTTGTTATGATAGAAGGCGATAAAAATGAAATAGTATATAACGAAGCGATGCATAGAAAATTATTTGGTGATAAAGCTAGTGGCGACAGAGGTGAGATGGATAAGTATGATAGAGAGCTTACTACTGAAATGTTTGGTGAAGGCGTAATGTCTGATGATGCTTTACTCCATGTTGGAGATGCTTATCTTATGGACGGTATACAATCTCATATGTTTGCTAAAGGAATTAGAGATACATGGTTAGAGTTTGAGGCTATAAGAAATGGCGATACTAAAAAGAGTGTATTTGGAGATGATGTAAATAATATACAACCTTTACTAGATAGAGCATTTTCAGGAGGACCAGGTTTATCTGGAAAAGAATTACCTACAGGTATAGTCTTAACACAAGGTGGCAAACAAATAAATCCGAATAGTAAAGAACAATTATTTGCAAGTAATGTTTTAGAAATATTAAAGCAACAGAAAGAAAGATATGGAATAAATGAAGAGATATCTGGAGCTGTAACAAAAAAGATGGATGTAGCTCAAATAAGTGAGTTGATGGAGAAGTTCGACGCCTTTGGTATACTCGATGGGTTCAAAGGGAATAGAGAAGCTGTCGATACTTTCGTAGCTAACCTAGCTCACTATACTAGGACTAAAGGTTTAGAGATGTCTACTAGGAATGATGGTTCGCCATTAACTCCAAAAGATTTAGCTATTATGGAAGTTCTTACAAGGACAAGATTGATGGGTAAGAACTATGATATGGCGATGCTTACAGACCAAATTGGCAATTTAAAAGATTTCTTTTTAAGCACAGATATTATTAATAAATATAATTTAAAAGCAGAAGATGTAGATGGAATAAGTAAAAGCTTGCTTAAGTGGACTAGAGATAATGATTCTACTGTAAAAGAAATATTTCAAGATTTAGAATCTGCTAATAAAAATTTATATAATTTATTTATTGATGCTGCTGAAAAGATGGATGGTGTTGGTCGTGAGAATGTATCAATGCTATTGGGTGACTTCTTATCTTTATATGAAGAATCATTAGCTCCTTTATGGAGAACAAGAAATGGTGGTATATTAAAAGAGACTCCTACAAAAGCAGCTATTACTAGTGACTATCTATTTAAACTGGTTTCTGAGTTTAATAGAATTAAAACTGGTGAAATTAATATGACTCATAGAGATTTATTAGCTGCTATTGATGATGTTTATTATAATACAGCATCTAACCAATATAGAGATTTCTTACAATTAACACTTAATAGTGTAATTGATAGAAAAGGTGATGTTACAAGAGTCATAGAGATACTCAAAAGATATAAATTATTTAATCCAAAGACTAATGTATTTTTATTTGATGAAGCTGATAAAACATTAACAGATAAAATCAAAGATGCTTCTAAAGAAATAGAGGTAGCAACACAAACATTGCCAGTTGAAAGAGAAATTGATATATTAATGCAAAGAGATAAGCAGGATTTTAGTCCTAAGTCTCATTCAGATACTCATGTGTCACTTACTCTTGAAAAATTTAAGAAAGATTGGGGATTGAAATATACAACGCCTGATTTTATATATGGTCAAACACCAGCATCTATGTTACAAACTATAGTAACTGATATGCCTGGAGGATTTACATTATCAAACTTCTTTGATTACACAGTTAAAAAAGGTGAAATGAATAAAGAGATTGATGGTAAAGTATATACTCAGAAAAACTGGAAAGAGATGCCTGAGTATCAACTTGAAAGATTTGTAAATGATGTTATTAAGATATGGTCTGGTATAACTGAAGGTGTTAAAGTTAGAAACTTAAAGATTGGTGAAGGTGAGATTCCTTTAGATGCTCCAGGCTCAGCTAGAAGAAATGACCTTACAGATTTTTTATCAAGTGAATTTGGTGAATCTGTATTTATTGATGCTGAGTTTTATGGTAAAGATGGTATAAAAAGAAATGTTAAAGAAACGACTGGAGATTTAAGAGTTGGTTTCTATACTGGAGCTGCTAGAGTAGGTCAAAAAGCTGAGGGTAGATTAGCAACAACCGAAGCTGAAGCATATGATTATTTCGCAGGAGATAAGAAACCTCAAAGTGGATATATTGTAGCTTGGCTTGCTGATGTAGAGTCAGGTATAGGCATACCAATAACAACAGCTGAACCAGGAAGAGCTCTTAGTGGTATTCATAAACTATCTAATAGGTTTGTAGATACTTTAAATGAAGCTAAAGAAAGATGGAAGGACAATCGTGATATATCAAATTATATAGATAGAATGATAAGTCAGTATGTGAAAACTGAAGATACTCGTATTGTAGATACATTTGATGTTGACGCTGAAGGCAATCCAATTAATTATAAATTTAGAGGCGAGATTCCAGCCGATGAGAGAACATCAGACCATGCAACTGTAATGTTAACTACTGTGTTTGGTAATAAACAATTTGGTAAAAACTTCTGGGATTCTTTAGTTAACTCAAAAGCTAATACAAAAGGATGGAGTGCTGAAAAAGAATTTGCTCATGATTCATTAAGAAGAATGAGACTTTTTACTAATAGAACTACAACTAATCTTGAGACTAAAAGAATTAAGGAAATAACTAACTTTATAGATAAAACAGTACCTAAGAATTTAATGTCAGATATGAGAGAAATTATTGATACTGTACTAAAGCCTATAAATAAGAGTGGTATGTACAATTTTCATCTTTTAAGAGACGAAGCTTTAGCTAAAGGTGAAATGAATCCTAAGTTATCATCTGCTTTTAGGAACCTAGCCGAGCAAGTACAAAGGGCAAGAGAACTCAATTCTGATGCTAATATATTAAGTATTGATAAAGATTTAAAATATCCTGGAGGGTTAGGAGATACAAGCCACTTCAATTCTATTATAGTTGTTAGCAATAGATTTATGGAAGCATTGAAAATATTGACTGGTGATTTTCATAGGAGAGGTTCAAAAGCTGCTAAGCCTATTATTTCATTTGCAAGTGATGGTGAGGCTGCTTTCTTAGGTAAAACAATGTTTATGGTAGATAGTAGATTTGAACCATATTTAAAAAATAATAAGCTAGATATGGTGATGTTTGATTCAGCTGTGAAAACTAGAGGCAGAGATTATGATGATTCTATTATAGATTTAGATAAGTATAGAGATATGGATGAATTTTTAGCATCTACTAATATAGATAAAACAGTAGGTCTTCCTATAGAATCAATACAAATGCAGAGTTGGCATGCTGAAGATAAACCAGCTCGTATACCAATGCAAGTTGCTAATGATTTAGTAGGTCAAAAATTAAATGATGCATATTTTAAATGGTTAAATAGACCAGCTGTTAGAAACTATGAGGATAAACTTTCTAGTATTGTAGGTGGTGGTAATATATCTAGAATGACTGCATTTGCTAAGTTTTTAATTGGGAATGTTGGTGATGACGTTGATAATGTAATGTATAGTACTATGTCTAGATGGTTAAGTGCTAATGGATATCCTATGTTTTTACCATTTAAGGCTAGTATGAAAAATGCTATGATGAGAGAGTTTATTGATAAAGCTGGTATGATAAGCCCTGAGAATCATCATGGTAGTCAAAGTGTATTAGTTCCTTCTTATTATGAATTTGACCACGTTAATGGATTAAGAAATGTATTATTTGAAAAAGCAGCAAATGGTATTGAAAGTGTATATACAGTTGGTCAAGCTGAAATAGGTATGAATAATTATACAAAAAGATTTGACCCTCAGAATACAAATGTAGTTGTACATAGAGAAAATGCAGCTGATGCTCTTATGACTTGGAAAGATTTTATAAGTGATATAAGAGGTGATTTAGGTAAACGTCAAGTAGGTCAAGTATATATAAAGACTAAAGAGCAAGCTAATTTAAATGCGAAAATGAAAGGTAATATAGAAGGCTTTGTATTTGGAGGTAAAAGGGAACATCAATTAGGTAGGTTACATGATTGGTTAGTTGATTTAAATAAATATCTTGATAAGAATATAACAGTTGAAGTTGCTGGTGTATTTCAAAGAACTCCGTCTACTCGTTCATCTGACAAAGTAGTAGCTGGTATAAAAGGTTTTGTTGATGGAAACTTCGCTAGATTAAATACTGTTGATTTATGGACAAGATTAGAAGCTGACCATGATTATGATAAATTAAATTATTGGTGGGATACTCCAACCGATATATTAAATGCTTGGTATAAGATGGCTCCTGATATTAAGTCAGTTGTTAATACATCAGAACCAACATCAATAAGAGAGTTAGACTTATTAAATCCTTCTAGTCTAAGAAAATATAACTTTGATTCACAAATATCTTCAAAGAGGAGAGGTGAAGTTATAAAGATTAAAAGAGTCTTTCAATTTATGAAGCATTATAGAGGTGAGAATGGAGAGAGAGGATATAATATAACTTTCCCTACTTTACCTGGAGAGCCTAAGACAGTTATAAGAATTAATCCAGATAGAATGATGGAAGCTGAGACAAAAACTACAGATGATATTCAAAGCATTGTAGACTCAAAAGATGGATGGACAGAAGGAGACTTTTCAGATTATTATAGAGATATATTATTTGGTAAGGAAGGCTCTACTGTAAAGGTTGATAAAGATGGTGAAACAATCAAAACAGAATATCGAGGTTTATTTGAAAAAGGAGTTCTAATAAAAGATAAGGGTAAGGAATACTTCCAGCCAGAGGAAATAAAACCTGTAGAACAAGATATTATAATGGCTTCACTTCAACCTTATAAAGGATTCTTACAATTAGCTACTGATACATATGACGGAGGAGAGGCTAAAAGAGTTAATTATGATTCATTCATAACTGGATTTGATACATATAGTGATGCTATGTTAAATCTTGAAGCTTATGTATTAAGGTCTATGAGAAGGAATCCAAAATATGAGTTTAAAGATTATGCTAAATATTTTTATTCAGATGCAACTGGTGGTAAAAAGCCTGTTTCAATATTTGGATTACAAGACGCTAGGCTTCCAAAGATTGGTAGGCGTGGTGAGCAAATGATTAATCTAGGTTCTGAGTTATTACCATTCGATAGGTCTGTATGGGCTTCAGCATCAGTTGATAGAATGGGATTGGAAGAGCCATATAAATCTCATGATAGAAGCGAAGAATCTTTTAATGATATGTGGAGTGATTATATAGATAAGGATAGCGGTACGGATGCTGTTGTAAGAAAAATAGTAAATTCTATTAAAGATGATGCGAAAAATTTTGAATTATTAAATATTCTAGATAGAAAGATTGGTTCAGCTAGGTCTGGTTTAAGAAGAGCTAAAAGATATAATGATGAAAACTTAGAATCTTGGCTTCAAGATAGAGTTAATAGATTAAAAGGTGTAAGGGATAAAGTAAATAAAAATATATTACTTGATGAAGGAGCTACTGTTCCAATAGCAAAAACTATTAGAAGACAGTTAATGCAGTCAATAGTTAAAGGATTACCAGTTGACCTTGTTACTATGTATAAAGATACACAAGGAAATATTAAATATGGTAAAAAGCAAAGTGTTGGTCCTGAACAGACTGGTCGGTATGTAAAGCAAAGACAAGACTGGATAAAAAAGAACATGAGAAGGATTGTCGCTTCTACTTGGCAGAATAATAAATTAGCTATTGAAATAAAAGGTATTAGTAGTAATGATTATGCTCAGTTAGTTATGTGGCATAGAACACTTGCCGAGAAGACAGGATTTATGTTAGACCCAAGAACAGTTCCTTATTCAGAAGCATTTGAAATTAGTGTATCTGAATCTAGAAGAGAATTAGGTAAAAGGTGGTCAAGTTGGTTTAAAAAGAAAGATTATGCTCCTCATGAGAGAGAGGATATTGTACAAGCTGACATTATGAGCGATATGAGAACAGAATGGGGTAGATGGAATGATATGCAGGATGGTCTTGGTAATCTTTGGATACTAAAGTTTATGACACCTCAGCCAGATGGTATGACAGCCACTTACCACCAAGGCAAGTTTCTACCAGGATTCTCAGAGATAGATAAACAAATTAAATATACTACATTAGGTATGAATTTCTTATCTACAAACCCAGAAATATTAGATATACCTATAGCTAGACAAGTTGCTAAAGAAGCTGGTTTATCTGGTAGACAAACAGATTTATTAGTTGACAAAAGACAACTGTTAATCAGAGAATTGGCTGAATCATTTACAGATAAAATGAGAGCTTTATATAATCAAGAATCACCTAGACAGAATGCTAAGAATATGAGTGGAGAAGAAAGACTTAAAGCAGCTCTTGGTGGTGATGATATAGGTTCTTCTATATTCGCAACAAGTGATGTACTCTTATCAGGTGATAGTAATGCTGAGATGATAAGTGAAGCTAAACAAGTATTTAAGGCTATAGATAAAGGAGAAATAAATACAATACAAGATTTGAATCCTGATATGAAGTTATTATATGGAGTAACTGGAGATTTATCTTTAGACTATCTATCATTAAAAGGAGCCCCAGCTAAGATTGACCAACTATTGGATATTAAAAATATGGCTAGGTTTTATTTTATGCCTAATAAAGTATTAAATAGTAGAGGTAAATTAGAAAATATAAAAGATTTAAAAGGATATTATAATCATGTTAAGAGAAATGATAAGATATATTTTGGTGATTTATCTGAGAAGAATATGCTTGTAAAAGATAAGGTATCTAGTATTGATATGAATCCATTTGGCAGTCCTATAGAGAGAAATGTAGAGACTGGAGAACAAGCTAAACAAGTCTTTAGAGACAATATAATGGGATGTTAAATAAAGGAAATTAATTATGGCTCGTTGTGACCCAAAAGTATTAGAATTAGGCGAAAAAGTAATAGACAAATGGTTTAAAAAAGGTGGAATCATATCTCAGAATCTTGGAAAAGATAGCTATGGATATTTAAAACAACTATGGTGGTCAACGACTAGAAAAGATTTTGATTACGGAGAGACTCCATCACTCTCAGAACTTAAAGTTATAAGTAAAAGAATGGATAAAGTAGAGAAAGGATTCACAAAAAGAACAGGAAAGTTTGCTGAATTGTTTTATCTACCTGAGGCTGTGTTAGCTAATAATTTGCCAGCTAGAGATGCTTATAGATTTTTTGTAAAAGCACATAATCACTTTCAAGGACAAAGAGATGAATACCAAAGTGTTCTTAATAGTATTGTAAAGAAACTGGGTGAAAAGTCTAGAATACTTGGATTGACTCGTAAAGGTGGGTTTAAAAGTATTAATAAAGCTCACAAAGAATTACAGAAAAAGTATAATAAGTACGAAGAAATAATGCAAAATGATGGATGGAAAAAAGCTGAAGATTATTATGAAAAAGAATTAGCTGACCTATCCAAAGATACTCAGTTTGAAATATTTGAATTAGCTAATGATGTATTAAGAAACCCTGATTTGGTAAAAACAAATGTAGAAAAGTATGGAATATTATCAGACATAGCGAGTGAGTGGAAAAGTATAAGCCCTAAACTATATAAAGATTTAAAAAATGGTTTAAAATTTCATATAGAAGCTATATCAGAAGCTAATAATTTAACTGGTGGTGCTTATACTGAAATGTTAAGTAACATGAAAAAGATACAAAGCAATTTAAAACAGAGAAAGAATTATTTTCCAACTGAAGTGCTTAGAATGTTTCCTACTATTAGAGCTGTGCAAGAATCTATATATGAAAAAGCTACACCGTTAAAGAAAAAAGATTTAACTAGAGTAAATGATTATGTTAAAAATATGAGTGAAATACTTATTGATGAACTTAATCTTTCTAAACATGCTCTAGAGGCTAAATATGGAGATATGGCTAGACATAATAAAGATGTCATTGGCGTAATGGATAATTATGTTAGAAATATTACAATGTTTAATTTTGCTGGAACAACATCAGCTAAACTTTTGCAAGGTATAAGAAAGATAGGAGATATGTCTCCAAACGAAGCAGACCATCAGTCTCAATTCTATATAGATTATCTCTATGATACTCACGCAACAATGTTAGGATTAAATATTAAATCACCATTCTGGAGAGCTGCTACTAGAAATGTTACAGCTTGGCAGTTTATGTCTAAACTTGGCTTAAATATAAGAGGAGCAGCGAGAAACGCAACTCAGTCATTACAAAACTATGTTTACTTTGGTGTAAAAGGTATTAGAGATTCTAGAGATTATTTAGCTACTGCTAATATAGGTTCTTTAGCCGACGCTGAAGCTAAAAAACATGGTGTATATTTTGCTAATGCTCGAGAACTAACAAATACTTTAGGTTTGTTTCCAGATGTAGCTATATCAAAGATAAATGGGAAAGAAGTTCTTACATATAAATATGATAGTACATCTAGAAAATTCTCAGAAGGTCTTGAAAAATTTGCAGCTACAACAGCTAAGCCAATGAGGTGGGTTGAGAATAAAGTAAATAGACAATTAACATTTAAAATGGCATTTGCTTTGAGACATCAACAGTTAAATAATAATGCTGGTATGATTCAACGAGATGTTTCTAGAGCAATAAAGGATGGTAAGCTAGATAAAGATACTGATGTAAATGATTATGTACAGAATTTAATAACAAAAAGGTCTTCAAACTTTGCAGCTAATATGGTAAAAGAACTTCATTATGAATATTCTGGGTTTGCAAAGCCAAAAATATTAAGAACACCAGCTGGTTCTATATTAGGTCAGTTTATGACATATAGTGTTAATTTTTGGAACTACCAATATAAGATAGCATCTAGAGGTAAGGACAGTATAGTTGCTGGTGATTGGAGAAGTCAAGAAGCTTTCAGACTTTATAGGTTGGGAATGTTATATTCATTCTTATATGGAATTATTTCACCTTTAACAAATACAGATGTAGGTAATCTTATACAACATGATACTTATGAAAGATATGAAAACTTTGCTAGTGCGTTTAGCGAAGACGAAGAAGTTAAAAAGAAAGCTTTCTTTGGTAAAGGTCCTATAATTGGAACTGTAGGTGGTCCTTTTGTATCTGATGTTATTACTATGGGCAATGTATTTGGATTATATGATTTAATGTCCAACGGTGAACTGGATGAACATAGTTGGTTAGGTTATCTAGCTGGGTATCAAGATTATGCTGATTCCCGTGACTCTGATAAAATATATGATTTAGTAAGAACATTAAATACTGAAGTAGCTAGACAAGCTTATGTTATAATGCCTCGAATGTATAATGGAGCTGGTCTTGGTACGTTAGCTCAACTAGAACTAGGATTATTCCCCAACAAAGAAATGAAAGAGAAGAAAGCTAAAGTTGCTAAGGCTGTTGGTCTACCTACACCTGAATATGCCAAACCTAAACCAGCGAAGAAAAGAGCCAAAAGAAAAGACCCTGTATTAGAGGCTTTGAGAAGTCTATCAAAGGATGGTAGAAGAATTAGAGGGGCTGAGAATGTTGGTTCGGATGAATGGCTTATGAATATAGTGAATAGTCAAAAATCTTATTCAGCTGATTTACAACCATTGAAAGGTTCTCTATCTAGATACAATACAAGACTGCTATCTATGGCTCATCAAAGAGGATATCAAGGTGGCTTTGACAGAGGAACTTGGAGCTAAAAAAAGGGGGCCGAAGCCCCCTCTCTCTTTTTTGCCTGATTAATTAAGAGGAGTCCAGACAAAAGTTCTCTTCATATCTTTTAATAATCTTTCATTTCTTTTACTAGGTATCTCTACACCATAAGTTGCAAAAGATGCCAATGCATTTTCAGCTCTGATTCTTATTTCTTTACCCTTATTTTCTAGTTCAGCACCACACTTTATAATATCTGATAATTCATCTAATATTTCTTCTGTTAAAACTATTTTATTTTTAGTCATTAATTATTCTTTTCATTATTTACATACCAAACTACCATTAAAGCTGCATCGCTAGTACTTAATGTTATCTTATTCTCTGGGAACAAATTAATTGCTATTTGTTTCAACTCATTTTTCCTTTCTCTTTTTATTTTTGATAGAGGCTGGAGTGGCCTCATCCATACTTGAGGCGTAACTTCTAATGTTGGAATATCATATGCTCCAAGTATTCCTAACCATTTACCAAAGTTACAACCGAATTTAAACGCACTACTTCTTGCGTCTGTAGGGAAAGCATGAACCTTCTCTATCACACAAAAAACATTTTTATCTTTAACTTTAGCTGTATTTATTATAGCTGCCATTTCTTTTGGTGTCTCTGGACACTTATGTAATATCATCTTATCTTTATCTTCATCGTATATTGCTACTCCACCTTTTGCTCCAGGGTCAATACCTATTATAATCATTATTTCCAATCCTTTCCTTTTATACTTTTTGTATATTCTTCTCTATATGCATTTAATATGTTATCAAGATCACTAGATGAGCAATCCCACAACTTTTTAGTACCAACTATCTTTTGTTTAATGTTGATAGTCGTATCTATTGTGAGATGCTCATCAGCTTGGATTGTTGCTAACTTATCTGTAAACTCTTCTAACTTCACTACTTTTAAAATGGTACTTTCTTTCTAGTATTACTATCAATATCATTCTTTGCATCATCTCTATCAAAGTAAAATTTACATCTATTTCCATTAAAGCCCATAATATAAGTTCCTATTGTTCCATATCTACTCTTAGGTACTATTATTTCTATCTCATATTTATCATGTGATTCATTATCAAAGTTCCACCCATAGAATGGCATTATTGCTGTCTCTGCTGTTTGTTCTATTACACCTGACTCTGCGAAATCACTTAGTCTTGGTTTAGGGTCTATTCTTTTTTCAATTTCTCTATTTAATTGTGATACTAATATTGCACTGCAATTTTCTTTCTTACATATCCATTTATATTCATACATTATACTTTCTATTTGGAATCTTCTCTCTTCTATATTATCTACTTGGATTAATTGTATGTAATCATCTAATACTACATCTGGTTTGTATCTAGATATTTCAAGCATCGCTTCACTCAGCTTTCTTATGTTATCATACATTATAAGATTTTTATATTTCTTATCTATCTTTTCAGTTAACAATTCAACTTCAGTCATTTCAACATCAGTTAATTTATTCTTTCTTATTTTTGAATATTCAATATCTTTACTTTCCATAATGATAATTTTTTTCATTACTTCTTCATTTGACATCTCTCTATTGAATAACATTACTTTATATCCTTGAGCAATTAAACTCCTTACAATATTTATAGCTAATGTTGTCTTTCCATGTCCAGGTCTACCACCTAAGACAGTAACTTCCTTTCTTGTCATTCCCCCGGCTGGATAGTCGAGTTGTTGGAGACCGAAAGGTATGATGTTACTACCGTTTTTCAAGTTGGAAATAGTATTGCTTATGATAACATCTATATCTGTCTTCTTAGAAGGTTGTAAATCCTTTAGCTCATCTATTAATCTACTGTGTTGTTGTAATGTAGTATCTAATTTTTCATAATCTGTGAAACTTGTTTTGTATAATTTGTTTGCTGTCTTAGCTGCTTCTCTTTGTATATGTCTTTCCCATATTATTTTTGCATGATACTCTGCATTTGCAGTTGTTGCAACTTCCATTGGTAATCCAGTAATGAAGTAGCCCATCGTTTCATCAGGATTTGTATCCTTTACTTTATTGGCTACAGTTATAACATCAATTGGTTCTCCTGATTTATATATTTCTTTTATTGCTTTCCATACTGTTTGATTATCTTTATAATAAAATGCATCTTCATCTCTTATCCATGCTGCTACTTTTTCATAAATAGAAACCCCATCAAGTAATATACATCCAAGTACTGACTCTTCTGCACTTTTACTCGATGGAGCTGCTTTTAAATTTGTCAATATATACTCCTTTCTTTTTTTTAACTGGCAACGCTCCTTATGTTTGTTCCACCTTCATTAGAATTTTTCTTATGTCTAATGTATGGTGTCTTACAACTGTTGCAACGATATACTGGAAACTTATTTGCTGATGTAATATACTCAGCATCTGTTTCTATTATATCATCTGCTCCACAAGTCGAACAAACATCTTTATCCATTAACACACCTAAGTTAGGATGATTATGGATATATGGTCTTATTTTTAAATACAATTCTTCTAATCCCATTACATCATGTCTATTATATTCTGATATCTCATCTAATCTATTTTGATTTCCTGCTTCACAATCAACCCATAATTGAAATTCTGTTGATAATTTATTTTCTAATTTAAAATACTTTGTTAAGAAATCCTGTTTATATGATGGCGCAAAGAATTCTCTTCTCGCAACTTTTAATGTATCAATTATCCTGAATGGACTTGGAGGTTGCATATCTCTTGATAGAAATCTCCAACGAAGCTTTCTTAAATCAAACCTATCGCCATTGTGTCCAATGACTATATCAGCTTCATCTAATAATTTCCAGATTGATTTTAGTATTCTGCCATCATCTCTATTTTTAGATTCTTTTGGTGTTACAACATCTGATTGTACATTATCATCATATAGCCACTTAGCGGCCCAACTAATTATATACTGATGCTTTGTTATTTGGTAATGTTGAATGAATTGTTTGTATGTTCCCCAGCCTACAAAATGATATAAGCTTGTTTCAATATCAAATAATAATATCTTTGGGAATCCATATTTTGTATAATCAATTGGAGCTGTAAACTGTCTTCTACATTCATTACAAATCCATCTTTGTTGGTTTCTTCTTATTCCTTTTTTTCTTGTGTGTGATGAAGCACAACCCGGACATACTGCTCTCATACTATTCCTTCCTAGAACAGTTGAAATTGTTCTTTTGGTTCATAATTCAATATGACTAATTCAGTTCTTATTTCGCCTCTTTTTTCTGGCGCAGCACCGACATACTTCGTATCAATAGTTTTAATATTATAATTCTTATATAATTCCCTAATTTCATATTTATCATCATAGCTTATCATAAAATATCCACCACCTTCATCTATTAAATCAACTGATTCTTTTAAATCAACGTGGCATTGTTCATCAAATACATTTCTATAATAACCTTTCTTCGCTATTACATAAGGAGGGTCTAAATAAAACATATCACCTTCTCTTGGAGCATATCTGGGAATTAAATCTCTGAAATCAAAGTTTTCTATCGTTACATTATCTAATTTCTTTTTTGATTCTTGTAATTCTTGAGTGATATTAACATCCCACTTTGTGTCTTTAGAAAATACTCCACCCATCATATTATTAAATGAATTTCTGACAACAAAGAAATATTGTGCAGCTCTTTTAGGGTCGGGTATATCTATCTTACCTTCTTTTATGTTTTCCTTGAAGTCATCAAACAATGTTCTGCTTCTAGGATACCAATAGATATGTCTTTTAAGTTCTTCAAACTCTTCAAGTACACAAATATACAAATTTACGATATCATTATCAAGGTCATTCAGTACATTCCAATCAGCCTTTTTCTTTCTAAAGAACATTGAAGCACCTCCTGCGAATACTTCTATATATCTTTTATGAGGGGGCATCATCTCAACAAGTCTTTTACTCATTGTGAATTTGCCCCCATAATAAGGAATCACCACAGGGCAATTAGCATCCACTATGCTTTAGCCCATGTAGATATATTTGGATATATTCTGGACTCTAACTGGTGAGTAGAGTTATACTTTCTATTCATTTTATGAGTATTTATATATGTTGCTACATTAAATAAATCCCAATAGTTTTTCGGCTTGTTTGCAATTAGATACTGAGTAATAAATTCACTCATTGTGGAAGGGAATAGTTCTATTAGCTTCATTATGTGCTTTTGTTTTAGCTTTTTATCTTTTAACATTGGAAATTCTTCACCTACTTTTCTAGCATGGATGATTGTATTCTCTATTGATTCATCTAATTTATCTAGATTTATATTACCAATATTATGTTTGTAATTATACTTTTCAATTATATTACCAATAATCATTCCATTACTACATACTAATCTAAAAGCTCCTGATAATATATGAACTTGTAAACTTCCATCATAACTATTCTTAATTATAATCTCAGGACTTATTAAGTCGCCTTTGCTGATTTCTATTTTAACATCTGGAATAATCCATCTCCATGTTGTTTGTTGACCATCACCAAAACTTACAGCTTCTTTTAACTGAGCATTATGTTGTTTTAATATCGGTTCAGCAGCGCTTATTATTTCTTGGTTATTAACTAATCTGTAATCATTAGTCATACAACTAAGCACTTTACCATTATCTTCTCGTACTATGAACTTATATCCTGTGTCATCTATTTCTTTACTATCTGTAGTTGGTATTCCAACAGCTGGAACTTCTATTACTGGAAATAATGTTGATTCTAACATTTTAATCCTTTCTTTTTAGTTTAACAATTGGAGGCTGTGTGCCTCTTGACTTTCTTTCATTCTCAGAAATTATTCTAGCATTCTTATGATGATTAAGTATTATATTTCTTAAATAAGATAATCCTTTACCAGTAAGATAATAATTACTCATTATATATCTATTGATGGCCCATTTAATTGTCTTGGAATCAACTTTAGATATTGCTTGTAAGAATCTATACTGTAAACCTCTATCTCTATCAGATGGAACATTTTTATTAATCAACATGAATACTTTTCTGAGTTCATTCTTTAATGACTTATTTCTTTTAGCTATTAATCGCTCTATTTCTTTTGTTGGATTGTATGTTTGATTATATATATATCCACAGCATGGACATTTAAGATTTTGCTTCTTTCTCATTTAACCATTCCTTATTATATTTATCAGCAGTAGTTGGCTCTACAAGTATATATTCAGATTCATCTAATACTCTTCCGTAAGCTGAATCACCTATTGGGTCAGAATCGGAATCAGTACGTGGAGCCATTATAAAGAACCACTCAGGGTCATCCATTACTTCCTGACTTTCTGGGAATTGTTTTACTTCAAGTATCATTTTATTTCTCCTTTATGTCTGTTACTTCTTCGTCTGTTACCGTAAAACATATTTGGTCATCATATCCACGATAGACTGGATACCCTAATTTATATACTGCCCAAATAAAAT
>Ga0208315_1000601_pt1 | contig 24417 bp, 35 predicted proteins | sample MalvireepMed_215_FD_184239 | JGI IMG/M metagenome (GOLD analysis project Ga0208315, IMG submission 184239) | Marine viral communities from the Global Malaspina Expedition - Malaspina viral metaG DeepMed_215 (SPAdes) (version 2) | ecosystem: Environmental > Aquatic > Marine > Oceanic | place... | reverse complement strand
ACTGGGTGTAAGAGAAAAATCAGTAGCACCTGTAGATAGCGCAGTTATAATAGGATCGTAGAGCGTAAACTCTACAGCATCGCTACTAGCCGCGCCATTAGTTTTAACTCTGTAAGTAAAACCTTCACCATCGCCATCGGTTGTATGCAGGTACGAACCCGCATAATCATTAGCTGATACACCTTCAAAATCAGCAGGAGGTCCAGAATTTCCAGATGCCGTCAAAGTAACTACCTTTGAGCCAGCTCCTCCAGTAGCAATAGTACCGTCTGAAATTTCAACAGTACCGCCAGTAGAAAAATCTGGACCTACAAGTTTACCTACAGTACAAGCAGCGTCAAAATTAGCATAACGGAAAACACGCCCGTCAATCAATTCCAACTTCTGCCCTAGCGGATGTTTAGCAGTTGAAGACTCTTCATAAATACCTTGGTTGCCTTCAGCTGATCCACCTATAGATCCGCCAATTTCAAAATTAAGGTTATCGTTACGTGACATTTTAAATTCCTTTCCCTATGAGCAGGGCTAAACCTCCATTGGCTTGGAGGCAGGGTATTAAACTAGCTGCGTGGCGACACCATGACGCCGTGCGTTGTTGATAACAAGCTGGCAACCAAACACGATGTACGCAACCATCGCGAACTGATTAACAGGCTCTTTAAACGAAGTCTTCGCAAAGTTCTTGCCCTGCTGTATCTTCAGCTTAAGATACTTGCTGTTGATAAGATATGCATGCTCCGCAGGACAATCACGATCATACTGGATAGTAGCTCCACGGAAAACAGGCGAACCTGCATCCGCTTTACCAGTCTCTCCAGCAGCTAACCTAGCATATCCAGTACCTTCAAAGAGGTTCTGCATATCGCCAAACACCGTCAACGTGGTAAAGATATGCGAAGGAGTATCATTACCTTCCGAACAATTATTCCACACGGCACCCAAACGCTGAGTACCAAGATTGATGTTGTTCGTGATGCCATCTACATTCGAAGATGTAGTATCAGCCTGATTCCTCCACCAAGATTCATTAGCACGATTAATACCCATAACCGTACCCGAGGTAGGCGCATCAGCAATCAAATCCTGCAAGCCCAAAGTGGACTTACCAGACTGTGCGCTAAAGAACGCAGCATTAACGGCATCACGAGCCGTCAACATAGACTGCTGAGTCTTAGCTTCGAGGATCTTCTTAGCGGCATCGCTTTGACGACCTTCGTCACGCTCAGTCATAGAGATCGTAATGGGAGTAGCAGTATAACGCCAAGGTGCATATCCCATAGTGATACCATCAACAGCATCCGTGTTAACCGTATCGTATCCATCAAACCAGGTAGCAGAGTTCTTACCATACAGCAAGTCCTCTTGGATCTCTTTGCCACCTGACTCTACTTCAGCATTGCCAGACAACATCTTCAACAACGGATACTCATCAAAGATATTATCCGTCAAACGTTTCCGCTTGGAACGCATAGTGAGAGTCCACGCTGCATCCCAAGTTTCAGTGGTACTAGTAGCGGCCATTTATATTACCTCATTCAAAGCCAAGTTTTTTGAGGCCCGACAGAACTTCAGTCTCAGACAAAGAATTATCCGCACTTTGTCCAATACCACCACCCCTAGGGGCAACGCTCTGTTGAGCATTACGGATTAATGATCTAGAATCTTCAGAATGCTCCGATCGGCGACCTGACGCCAGCTCGTATGCCGTGCGTACTGTGTGAGGTTGACCGGTCTCACGGTTATTCATTCCTCTGAATTTAGAAATTTCTTCATGATAATCCTGCAAAGCTTCGCGACTATGGCCGGCATCGACAGCTTCCCGGATTTCTCCAGAAACTTTATCTTCTACACGGCCTTGCTCATTTCCGCTAAGATACTGAACATTTTGATGCAGCTGTCCAAGATCTTGCTGTAAGGCTTGAACTTGATTTAATAGTGGAGTCACAACGGCATTTGCGATCCCTTCCACTACCACAGCTTCATCATACCCGTTAGAGCCAGGACTGAAGCCAAAATGCTCGAGTACTGAGGACTGAGGAGTCTGCTGCTGTGCAGGCTGCCCTTCTTGTTGTGGAGTAGGATTCTGCGTAGGATTCTGAGTTTGGTTTATCTGTTGTGTAGCATTTATAGCATTACTGTATTGTTGTGTTACATCTTCCATTTGTTTCTGAGTATCCCGCAGATCCATATTGGTCTTGTTGACCATACCATAGATATTACGCATGGTACGCAACTGAGGCTTCCATTCATCGGGAACTTCTTCCTCGCGAACAGTAGACCAATTAACCGAATGTGGATCAAATTCCTCACTTACTCCAGACTGCTGAGCCATAGGCGCGGCTTCATCTTCCAAAAGACCCGAAGTGTCTTCTGTTAGATCTTCGCCAACAATACCTAGCTCTTCCGGTTCTAGAGCATTAGTTACTTCAGACATGACTTACCTTTCTATAATCCCATACGATGACGCACGGATATAATATCCTGAGCCTGTTCTCTAGTTCGTGTAGATGCAACGAGGATAGGTTTAGATCCTCTCTCATCATACACTTTATAAGGACGCTCAGAAGGGTTATTTTCACTTACATCTAATACAGTAAAATCAAATAAATCCATGTTTGTTGTCAAGCCCTTCAAGGTCGCTATCATCAGCAATAAACTCCGTTAGGTTTTCAGTAGACTTTGCTCGTGGAGTATAGCCTTCAGGCCCATGATTCGGACCTTGATATTCTTCAGGATACTCTAGAGTTTTAGATCCACCGACACTATCTGCGGCTTCTATGCAATTATACTTCTTTAACAACTGCTGCTTATGAGAATAACTCTCACACACTTCACCAAATCCAGGATGATATTTACCGTACATTGCAGAATTATGCGGATTAAAGTTTGCCATGCCTACAATACGTCCAAAATGTACTTGCATCTCTAAGCCACAAGCAGTACACTTAGGCGTGTTATTAGATACAACATCCCGCAACTCATATCCACACGCACAATAATAATCATGATTAACAGCCATTACCCTACCATACCTCCTTGTCCAGTTAAAGTAGCTACATCAGCCGTAGCTGCTTGTTGGGTTTTTTGCGCGTTAGATCTAACTTGACCAATTATACCACCCTCAGTATTCAAAAGCCTACCATCTACAGCAGGTTGACTACCTCCTGATGCTGGAGCAGATGTAGTAGCTTGCATAGCTTGTTCATGCATAGCTACATGTTGCTGCACTACTTGTAGAATCTGCTGTTGTTGCTGAGGTAACATTTGCTGAAGTTGCGGCAAACCCATTACTATATCAGGGTTCTGCTGCTCCATGTGAGCCATATGATCCATACCTTCCTCGACTGGAGGCATCTGGCCCTGGAGCATTAAGCTAAGTTCTAGCTGAATCAAAGAGTTAAGATCCGCATCCGCACCTTTAAAGAGCTTATCTGTAGTGCGTTTCCTAAAAGACTTGATTAAATCCCTAGTAACTTCAACTTGATCTATCATAGGATTACCTACAAGTCTATCGTACAGCAGTATCGAGTTCTCCTGCTCTAGCTCTTCCACCAACGGATGCATAGAACCTGCATCTAGGTCTAACATAAAATCAAAATTAAAATCCTCGCTAGTAAGTATCTTATACTCCATACCTGCAGGATCTTTAGCTACATTGAGCATAAAGCTACGCGGAATATAACGTATATCTTGAAACATATGAAACAAATTACTCACGATAGTGGTATATACATCTGCTATTTTAGATTGCATCCATTGACGGTTTAGCGATCCCTGCGATGCTATCAAAGCACTTTCTGTAGCAGTTTTACGACCTTCTGAGCCGCCTGCGAGATCACTTACATGTAAACTCTGCTCTTCGTATCCTCTAGCATCATTCTCGATGCCTAACTGATCACTAGGTAAGTTTCCCCAACTAGCTTCACGAATACTAGCAATATCGTGCAGTCCAATAACATCACCATCCTTGGCATCTCTGACATTATCCACAAGGTTCGGATTACGTTGAATCTCAGCTTCATTGGCCCATACAACTCTTGGGAACCTGCGAAGCACGTCAACCCTACGACTCATAGACTCCACAATAATATTCTGTAAGTCTTCTACATACTTCATAGGAGGCTCAGGGAAATACGAACTCTCCACAGTATCAAACTTAACAGGAATATACTGAAATCCCTTAGACATAATGAATCCAGGAGATTCCTCAAGCCCCACCAAAGTTTCACCTTGATATATAGGTTTAGTCTTTATAAAAGGGTGATTCTCAGCATGGATTTCTTTCTCGTGACCGTCTAGGAATGTTATAAGTCTACGATTAAGCCTATCATGGACTTCATACAATACTACCATGTCACGCTCAGCTTTAGCTCCCTGCACATGCTCATCTACATTATCGGCATCATATTCATCACCGTAGTTTAAAAGAGCCGTATCTGTAGCAGATGTGTACTCTGAGGATCCGGTAAAATCGCGAGGAATTTTATACCTAGAATCACTCTTGAGTATATCAAACGGAACTTCGATACGTTCAATTATATATTCTGCATATCCGAGGTTCTGAGGAGGACACTTAGGATCTACAAATACATTGAACGGACGAACCCGCATGACACAGGGAAAATCATCTTTAAAAGCATCGTTGGTTACATAGGGAGGCATAGAATCATCACCAGGTGGGTTATAGCCCATCTTGATCCATCCTACACCACAGAACAACGCATCGAACATAGCTTGGTGAATTTCTGCTTTAGCATTCATAATGTCAAGTGCGTTATTAGCAGCTCTCTCCATCACAACACCAACCGCATCTAACTCACCTACAATACGTTCTGCATTAGGCTTAGCATTTACAAATACTTCAGGATAATGAAATGCTACAGAAGATATGATCTGGCGTACTAATGGATACATTCGAGATACATGGATAATCTCATCCTGCTCGAGTCCTGGAATATCCATCTTCAGCTCGTAGGACGCAAGCAACTTCTCCCATGAACGATGCCTAGGTTCCATAACCTTCTGCACTCGATCAATAGTCTTACGCCAATACTCACGATCTGTATCTTTTAATTTTATATCAGCCATATCAGTTTAATACGTGATAACGTCCATTATAAGAGGGGCGCCCGGGCAAGGCGTCTAAGATATCCTGACCACTACCCTTGATAGGATCATCGGTGTGTTCAGCATGACGATACATATGAACCATGCCATATCGCCACTCATCAGCAGCATGGTCTTCTGCGTGTGTATCTACATCTTCAGGATTCTTATCGGCTCTAGGTAAGGCTGGAATTGTACGTATGAAATCATCATTCCAACCATCAAAAGCATAAAACTTCTCATGCAACAATGCATCTCGACATATACGCCAACCGTTTATACGGTCATTATTAGCACGGGTGATCGGAAGTTGTGCATCCATAAATACATCCGCTGCACTTTTAGTCATTTGCTCTGTAAGCCTACGCTTAACCCACATACTAGGATCAGCATAGACCATAATGGGCATACGGCCCTGGGTGTACGGAAAGCCTTGAATTCTCTCGTATATATCCTCTGCATGTTGTGATGCAGTACGATCAGCTTGATAATAACCCATTAGACGGTAAATGTTATAGTCAAAATCTACTGTGTATAAGCCAAAACTTGTAGGAGCTGACTCACCGTAATCTAAGGCCCCATACAAGGGCCACGAAGCTGGAATCTCAAAGCTCTTTGTAAGAATCTTATCACGGTTCCACTGAGTAAAGAACTGACCTTGGTATATATCCCAGTCACCGTTAAGATACGCTCTCCGTAACGCCTCGTCTTTAATGTTCTTTAATGACAATACATACCTAGGATCAGCTTCCATCAAAGCAGGATTATCAAATACCTTAGCCGAGATAAATGTATAATCCTTGGGATCTTCTGCCCCTTCATGGACCCTATCTATCCATAAACGCTTTGTCCAAGCATGACCTACACCGCCAGGGTTCCCCGTTGCCCACATCACAGGCTTGATGCCCGGATTTGCGGTGCGACATGAACTAGATATGTATTGCCATTGAAATTCGGTAAACTGAGTTACCTCTTCTACGGCTACAAAATCAAATTCTTGCCCCTGATAGTTAAACACGTCATCTTCGTGTTCTGCATGGCCAAACATTAACTCACTGCCATTAGGTAGATACATTACGCCTTCGCTCTTGTTATACCAAGCTCGTAACTTTGGAAACTGCCTAAACAAGGGACGAATATGATTACCATCTAACTGCTTAAATGTTCTACGAATCAGAAGCCCTGTAGATCCTGGGTTCTCCATAAGCATAATAAGCATGATAATACGTGACGCATAACTCTTACCTCCTCCACGTGCACCTCCATAGAAAGGATAGCGCACACCATTACGCACGGACTCTAGGAGTTTAAATTGCTTAGGCTGTAAGGCAACATTAAACTCTAAGTCTTCTAGAGCTTCTGTATGAATTCTACCGCGTGTCGGCATGTATCTTCGTCACTGCTGCGAAAGAGGTTTGTAAAAATCTACCCATAACTTGACGTTTACGGACTGTATCGTCATACTGTGGTAATACTAGTAATTCTATATCGGGCTCAGCTATTCCTATTTGGCGTTCATCAGATACTATCTGGTGAGCTAGATCTATAGCCGCTTCAGGTTCTATGTCTAGTATCTCCAGGAATGGGGTTGCACGATCTGACAAAAACCATTCTATAGGATCTTTATTTATATCAGTGTCATAGTTGTAATATAACTCTCGAGCTTCAAAGAAACTCAATCCATAATCATTACTTAAATCTCTAAATGTTCTAGAACCTGCTTTTACTTTAGGATGCTCACGTACAATCCAATTGTGAGATTTCCATCTATATAAGAACTCAACTGCATGATTTAAACCTTGAACAAACACCACAAACGCTAGTCTCTTATATGACGAATGTAACCACTCTAACTCGCCGTCTTTAGGCGCAGATACAGAGTCTGTGTGTAAGTCTAAAGAAACTGCATCAGGTTCGATCTTACGAGGTATAGGAACCGGTTTGCGATGTTTCTTCGGCTGCTGAGGCTCTTCAACTTTCTGTAGGGCTTGGAAGAGCTGCTGTATCTCGTTCGACACCTTCGGCTACCTCCATAGCTTCTGATGGCGACTCAGAACCTTTGAAGCTGGTAATGTTGACTACGAACTGAGGCTTAGACTCATCACGAGTTTCTACACGCACTAGCTTAGTTTCTTCTCGCGCTGCGCTGAGAGTCTTAAGGCATGTGGTGTAGTCTGCTATTTGTTCATTGGCTTTATATATTTGCTCTAAACGGCTTAGTCTAGTGGCAAAGTTTGCGATAGGTATATGCGCTACTAAAGCATGACGTTTCTCTTGAGCTTCGGTAATCATAGATTGCACACGAGAACTCTCGAGATGTTCTATGACTTTAGGGCGTGTGGTGTTGAGAGCCTTCGCTATTTCACCTGCTGTTTTGCCTTCGTAGATCAGCATACTTACTACACGAGCTGAATCTAAAACTCTATCGTTTACTAGAGATGCCATTAGAAATCAAAACCCAAAGGTGACGACCCTCCATACTCTTTAGCTAATAGTTTCTTTGTAGGCCCAGAAATCATTTTGTATATATCTTCTGCCATAGAACTTAATTTACGTTTGCTGGGTAAATTTTGAGCACGTTCTAGTATGTCCATTAAAATAATAACTTCATCTGAAGATGCTTCATGTTGATGTTGATACATACGACTCATAAACGCATTGAGAGAGAAGACAGCTGGATCTGCATCTTCAGGAAAATGCCATGTATTACGTTTAGATACAAACTTACCTTGCCCCAGTAAACGATCAATATTGCCTAGATCTGCATCTTTATCAAACGCTCCCTTATTGAAATACTCATGATGCAAACCTCCTACAGGGGTAATGTCTTTCACCTCTTGCTGCACTTTTCTTTCTATCTGCATCATTTGCTGAAGCTCTGTTTGCGTCTTCTGCGCTCCAGCGGAACCTCCCTCGCCTTTATCTTTACGCCGCTTACGTTTATGACGTTCGCTTACAAATAAATCTAAGGCATCGTCTAGCCAGTCTGTATCAGCTGGAGGATTTGTATTTAACTTCTTGTTAATATCTTGGATAGCTTTGTCTATATCCGAATCGGAAAAAGTATAGATTGCACTCACATCGCCAGCCTGTAGCGCATCTTCAATCTCTTCAAGAGTTTTATTGGTATCTAATATGTCGAATGATGTAGCACCTTCGCCCTTGTCTAAATCACTCTTCTTAACCATCGCGGGATCTACGTTCTCGCCTTCTACGTAACCCTCTGAGTCTAAGCCCTTTGAATCTTCTTTCTTCAACCATTCTGCTAATTCTGCGTCAGACGGCGCCCACTTTATATTTGGATCTGATTGACCTAGTTGGTCAAGCCTTTTCTTCATCTCTGCTAACTCATCTGCCACACCCTCCCCCACACCACCCATTACTACTGGAGGCAGGTCAGGATCTGTTATAGGCAGATCTGCACCCTTACCCTTTTGTTGTCCAAGCTTGAATATTTTACCTAAGGCTTTCCCTCCACGTCCAGCTGCGATAGCCATGCCTGGACCTCCAAAATCCTCAGCTGCTGAAATTACTCCATCACCAGAGCCGTAACGAGCTTTAAGCCCTTGGGCTAAATTTTGGAGTAACGCACTCTGAAGTTCTGGGTTGTCTTGTAAGGCTAGAACACTTTGCCTAAGTTTGATTAAATCCTCGGGTGACATCTGTAACGCATCGCCAAGATCTTGGATCGCATTACCTGTCCAAGTACCTCCTAGGCTTGCTAACTTGTCCATTGGCGAAGGTTCGTAAGGTTCTCCACGCCATTTGCTGTGCTTAGCTACACTGGTACCTCTACCTGAAGCTTGATTGATAATACCGCTTCCGAGTTCCTCGACTGTACTGCCCAATGACGCATGGACCGGCAATACCATATCTAAAAGTTTGTATAGACTCTCACGTTCTCGGGCTTGCTGCATCAAAACCCATTCATTATTATATGGGTCTATGGGGCCAAACTCCACCCCCCTCCCACCTCGCTCCGCAGATCTACTGGCGCCTCGTGCAGTATAATCATGAACTGGAATATTCATATGACCCTAGTTTTCAAATTTTTGTATTGTAGAGCTTAAGAGATGCGTGGTACCACGTAGTACTAAGTGGTAGTGCCCCCGGGTACTTGGTACTATATGGTATCATTTGGTACTATATGGTATCATTTGGTACTATATGGTATCATTTGGTACTACATAGTATTGGCACGATTCTTGAATGAAGCAAACATCGTGCCAGGCTGAATATACACCATTGGCACGAGAATTGCTCCACAAAAACCGTGCCAAAAATAAATCGAAAAAAAGTCAAGAAAACGCTTGACAAATCTCTACATATTCACTATCTTATATATAGTTGATCAATGGAGATCAACGAACCAAGGGAGAGCAAAATGAGACATAGCATCATCACTCGCAGACACATCAGAGACGCCAAGGGCCGATTCACAGGGCTCTATCGCTGGGGCGTCAACATTCGTGGCCTGGGATACATTGAGTATCCTAAGACCTTCGCAATCATGCAGTTGATCGTGCTCGCAACGATCTTCTACTTCAGCAGCTAAAGGAGAAGGGAGGGGGCTACAACAGCCCCTCCCAAACATATTATGTCAAATGCAAGCCATGCCGCAAACGCGGTCAAAGCTCTTATCGAGCATCTGATTGATAATGAGGTAATAACTCAAGATGATATCTATGATGACCTAAGAGAAGAACTTTTCGACCTTATCTACTCTGCAATCACCACAACTAAATAGCCCTCCCTTGGGCTTCGAGACCCTGGGTGTCATCCCCGACATCTGGGGTCTCACTATGTCTGGACCTCAATGATTCACATCCTGAATTAATGCTTCTACGCGGTACTAAGTAGTACTTTACGATACCACATTATGTGGTACTAAATAATACCACACCTCAAATACTATCTATGTGGTACTAAGTAGTTTATCTTAATACCACATGATGTGGTACTAAGTAGTTTACTTTAGTACCAATCTCGGTTTACGTTTATGTGGTACTAAGTAGTTTAGTATAATACCGCATGAATGTGGTACCATATAGTTTAATTTAATACCGAATATATGTGGTACCATATGGTTTAGCGATATATTTAATGTGATACTAAGTAGTTTGATGCAAAACCGCGCGATATTATTCAATACGATACAGTATTGTGCGGTAGAAAATAATACATTTTAACTACCACTTAATATAAAGTATTACCAAATAGCTGTCAAGGGGACCAAGTGTTCACCATTAATACCAAGTAGCACTACATACACCCAAGTAATACCCTCAGAAATCTGACACTATTCTCAGAAATCTGATACTAACCTCAGAAATCTGACGCTAAATATAGACTTAATACCAAATACAACAACATAGTACAATACCCTAAATCCAATAAAAACAACCATTTAGAGCATACATATTTACCTTCCAATTTGTAACCTTGTGGCATATGTTTTGCTTCTTATATAGTAGGTTAGATAGCGTCAAAAGGGTACCTATCACACCTATCATACATACCACCCTTATAGGAGTTGGCAATGCCAGCCTACAGTGAATTAGACTTAGAGTTTGACGGAGGGACCTTCGAAATTAGGACCCATAGTGTAGTAAGACAGGATGCTAATAAGCCATCCTATTCTTGGCCTAAACTCAAAATCTATGGAGACGTAGACTTCGGCAGTATGCTCTCAGAATGGTACGAGATTGTCGGAGGTGAGGCCAACGGATCTTTGGCAGAGTTAGTACAAAACGGCTTAAACCACGCCATAAGTGTCGCTAAAGATCCAAGTCGTACATCTGCAGATCCAACCATTAAAGAGTTCAAGGCTAGCTTCCGGACTGCAGTAAGTAACGGAAACGGCGGAGTATTAGCCGATCTGAAAGCACAAAATGAAGATTTGTACGAAGAATTGAAAGCCGCACACATAGCCAAAATCCAAGCACAAAGCGGAGCCTTGGCCTAAGCTAAAACCTTAAAGGGGTGGGGAGCAATCCCCACCCCACAAGGAATAAAACAAAATGAAACATTGGAACGTACAGCGATACAATGACGAAGACCTATACGAACTTATTATAGGCTCAGGCACACTTTGTGAAGATATCCCCGTCCCAGTTATGGATTGGCAAAGTTTAGCCGCTAAGGCACCTCCAGCGCGAGAGGCTTTGCGAGATACCCACAAACTTAAACACATAAAGCTTTGATTTTAAACGACTTACACCAAACTTATGCGAAACTTCTACAAACTTCTACACTCTAAACCATTGTTTATAAAGGATTTAGAAACTTCTACATACTTCTACACCCCCCTTGCCATTGCCCGTCCGAGTAGGGAAAATAATATATATAAAATATATATATATATAAAAATACCCCCTCAAGGTCGAGATCAAAAGGGGTATGTAGAAGTTTGCAGAAGTTTGCTAAAGTATTGTTTATAAACGACTTAAGTGTGTGAAGTTTGTAGAAGTTTGGTAGAAGTTTGCAGAAGTTAGGTCATAACCCATTTATAAACAATGGTTTATGTCATTTTTGCATTTTACCCCTTGACAAAACCACCAAATAGGTGTATATTAGTATATTACATTCAACCACAAAACCTCATACATAGGAGACACACACACATGAACCTCAAAAGCGTTTTTATCCAAGGTAAGAAGTTCAGCTTCCGCCTAAATGACAAAGGAATATATAAGGATGGAAGTCATTTTAACCTTACTGTATATGGAGACATATCACCAACCGAGCTCGCAACAGTATCTAAACTAGCACTCGCAATAGAATCTATATTAGCCCCAAAAACCGAAACCGAAACAAACAAATATAGTGTCTTAGACTTTCAAGACACTGAGCTAAGTGAGGAGCCAGACGCGTGCGAAAAGTAACTCTAAGCGAGGACTTAACCGCAAAGCTCGACAAAATAAATGAAATAATAGAAAAACATAACAAAAGTATAAAACTACTTAAAGAATTAAAAATCTCACTAATAATAGAAGAAAGAAAAGGTGTACATAATGACACGTAAAGACTACAGAGTTATCGCAGACGCTGTGATAGAAGCATACTACAGAGAAATAAAAGAGTTCAGAAGTACTTCACATACAGCATCTACGATGAATATATTAAGTAAAAAACTAAACAGCGCATACTCTAACTTCGACACAGGAAAATGGCACGCATACATACAAAAAGAAATAAGAGAAAATTAACATGACTCAAGAAATCAGAGAGCGTCTTAAGATACTCGAACATGAGATTAGTACCTTACAAATGGAGAAATACACCTTAGATTGTGAGCTACAATCTAAAGTCCCTACTCAATACTCCAAAGGCGACATCTTATTGTGGAGACCTATAGACAGAGCCGATAAGATAGTGAAGGTCGTAGACATAAAACCCCGCCCTAACCGTTGGGCTTACAAAGTCCAAGCCCAATTAAGTAACGGACACGAATACACCATATCAGAGTTCGCTTACGAAGACGACCTCTGGACAATCAAAGAACCAGAACAACGCAAGTACTCCAGAGGTACACGTAAGTCAAAAGTTAAACCTAAGCCCAAGAGTGTAAAGTCACAAACCTTAGACACTAAAGCAATCTTAGAATTACTTGAGAGCATTTAAGTCATTAATTCAAACTCTGAATCAATAGGACACTAAACATATGAACGGCTTAGACTTAGCACTCTTAGTAGGCTTCATAGCACTCTTATATTATGGGCTTAACAACAAGGATTGAGTAGTGCGTAGAATATATCTAAACATAGACCGAGACTTAGACCTAATGCTCAAGCGATACCTTGAACGTCAAGGTAATCCTCACGGACTTAGAGCAGAAACCTTAAGACGCGCTTTACGAGAATTCTTAATTCGCGCTGAACGAGGAAACCATGAACCTAGCATCAGGAAGCTACGTATACTGGAACGGTGAAATACGACAAATCGCAGACATAAGCGATGACCCAGCATACATATGGCTTAACGGTATAGGCAAAGATCCAAACCGAGCATACGCTCCAACATCAGATCTTGAACCCATACCCACAGACTACGAGCTACTGTTAAGTAGTCCTCGGGATTTAACAGATTCCGAATTAAGTCATGCTTTAGATTTACTAGAAAATGCAAAACTTATGAGATCTGACAGACCTCAAGCTCGCAAGAAAGCAGCTGAACGTACACGAGATGACGCGAAACTTTACTCCAAGGAAACTCTAGATCTCCTTAACAGTATATAGGATTTTACTCATGGCATACGCAGATACAACACACACCATAGAATCGAGCTTGGATTTAGACGTAACCATTCACGCCATAATAAACCCAGTTCTCTTCGCAGGAGATCTAATAAATCCTCCGGAATACCCTCACGTAGAATCCATAACAATTAAACTAGGAGAACTAGACATAACAGAAGAAATAGGAGATCATCAGAAAGCACGATTTGAAGACGACATATTAGCAGACTTCTTAGAAAGGTCTTCCAATGAATAACAGCCATAATAATTCTGACAACCTTGACCCTAAGATATGGGCTTCAGTTATAAAATCTAAAGCCTTAGAGTCCGAAGCATCACTACATCTCTTCTACGATTTCCACAAAGATGATCCAGAAGTAGTGATATTAAAAGACGTACTCGCTCAACGCATAACAAAAAGTCCACGTGACGTAATGCACTTAATGCTCATAACACTTTTACAAATAATCAGCTCAGACAACTTAGATACTTGGAATGGAGATTCAGATATATGAAAGCCGGAATATATCCAGACGAGCGTGTAATCAAAGTAGACAACTACGCACTAAGCGAGTACAGAACCTGTCCACGAAAGTTCCAACACAGAATCGGTGAAGCCTTAGTCCCTGGCGGCTTCACCTTAACCCCAGATCAAATCAAAACTCCAGATTCCCCACTACTCTTCGGCATAGCAATCCACCAAGCCTTAGACGCACTCTTTATGATGGAGGACATAGATCTAGCAGTAGCCACATTCTTAAAGGCATATCAACCTGTACCAGAAGACACTAAACGTACTCCAGGTCGAGGCGTAAGGCTCATAGAAAACTACGCTAAGCGTTGGCAAGATGAAGACAACACTCTCGACACAGTGCAGAGTGAACTATACTTCGAGTTTGAACTCGGTACAGTCCTAGTCCAAAACGAAAAATGGGCCATAATGTACGGAGGTCTCATAGATAAGATTCTATCCCGTGAAGACAAACTCTTATGCATGGACCACAAAACCTCAACATGGGAGTCACAATACCTAGTACCTTCTCACCAGTTAAGTAACCAATTCATCGGCTACACATGGGCTTGTCAGCAAATACCAGAATACCATAAATGCAACAACTTTATAGCAGACATCTTATTAATGAGCCCTAAAAACGATAGTTTCTATCGTAGTGAACTCATGTTCGATTCCTCAGTAATAACTGAATGGACCGTAGGTATCTTAACCACCTGCCAGAGTATCCTATACATGTACTGCAACGAATTCTTTCCTATGTACGGTAAAGACGCATGTACATCATGGAATCGTTTGTGCCCATATTTCGACATTTGTGGCGCGAGCCATGACTTCCGCTCCACCGTTAAGGGAACACAATACTCCAAATTAACTTGGGACACCTCAGCCCGCTAGAAAGGTAGTAATAACATGATAAGCACTACACCCGATTATTGGGATTGTGAGTGTACACACGCGTATATACATACGAAAAAAGACCCTGTATGTATTATCTGCCATGCTACGTCAGATGAATCTCCAGATTCACATGTAAAAGAAGTCACTCACAAACAAAAGGATCTTTAATTATGCCACAACACATAGATATGGCAACCAAACGTAAAGACGCCCCTAAGAAAACACTCATATACGGCGATGTCGGTAGCGGGAAAACCTACTGTCTTCGTACGTTACCTGAGCGTGCTTTACCCGCCTTCATCATAGACATAGACGAAGGCAGTGAAGCCCTAGAAGGAGATTTTGTCGAAGGTACATTCCGAGGCATAATTCCTGATAGACTCGAAACCTCCAAAGGAAAAGAGAAACCAGTAGCATACGTACAAATCAAAGACGCACTACAACGTATCCATAAAACCGATCCTGAGCTTCAACCTAAAACTATAATCGTAGACTCTATGACTCGCCTTTACGGTTCTATCATGGATTACACTATGGCATCTAACAACAAACCATTAGACAGCGCACCTACACAACCCGACTACGGCATTGCAATGCGTTTAACCATAAAGTTCGTTGAAGCATTAATAATGATGCAGAAGAACTTAGTAATCATATGTCACGAGGACTCTAAAGAAAACGAAACAACAGGCATAGTAAAAATAGTCCCATCACTTACGGGTAAGCTCGCTGGTATAATCCCATCATATTTCGACTACGTACTTCATGCCACCGTCAAAGGTCGAGGAGACAAGGCATCATACATATGGCAAACCCGTCCCAGTGGAGTTTACACAGCACGAGTACGCAACCCTAACCTTGACCCTGAAATGCCGCAGAACTTCGACACCTTACTCCCATGAACCCTAAGAAAGACTTTAACCTTCTAGGTAACATCAACAAAGGGTATGCTAAAATGCCTGAGCCAGAAACAATATATTTACCCATATCAGAAGATGACGGATATACTCTACAAAAAATAATAATTAATAATTTAGACAAAGCTAAAGCTAGCGGATTCACAGAACTAAGCGAAGTCTTAACTCGTGTTAATATCGCGCTTCAGCACAGCTTGTCGATAGCTACAGAGAAAGGAGAACATCGAGCGCGACATTAACTTTTATTATATCGACATACATTAAGCACTATCACATAACTACCATAAACCATAAGGACACATTAACAATGAGTGAATTATATCAAGACCTACAGTTTGGCAGTCTCGAAAAAGAGAAGAAGAACCTAGAGCGTAGTCTCGAAGCCGGTGAGTACGAACTGACGTTTAGCCGTTGGGCCTACAGAGAGTCCCGTGCCTCTGAAAAACCCGGCATAAACTTCGAGTTCAAAGTCATTAACAATGAAGATCCCGATACCAACGGCTTCACTGTATTTCACTGGTGCTCGTGGGGTACATTCTTCTTCAACCAGGCCATTCTAGCCATATTCGAAGACAAACTCCGTGAACTCGATTCTATGGACCCAGATAGCACCGAGTACGAAGAAGCCAAGCTGGACTTGAACTTTCTCAATATCCAAGAAGACATTTGCCCGGACTTGGACGAGGCCATCGGAAATGAAGTTAAGGCTAAGATCAAGTCAGAGGAATGGAAGAACGAATCCACCGGATCGTCTGGTGTAAGCACTAAGATAGAGAAGTTCATTATATAACCCTAGAGGCGGGCAGGGAGACTTAGCACTCTCTTTGCCCGCCTTTTTATCTCTATAGGACTCCAACGCATGGAAGATTCCATAACTCTTCTAGATCCTGAAGCCATTATAGTTCCTGATAACCGTCAACGAAAAGAATTTCCACACCCTAAGCTTCAAGAGTTAGCCGCGAGTATTTACGAAATAGGCCAGATCCAACCTATAGTAATAGACGAGAACTACGTATTAATCGCAGGCGAGCGTAGACTCAGAGCATTAAAGTACATTCGTAATAACCCAAAGTCATATCACAACGCAAACTTCGATCACGTAAAAGTATCCATAATAACTCCCACAGATGACTGGCATCGGCACGCTATAGAACTACAAGAAAACATCAAACGTGAACCTTTAACTCCAGCTGAAGAATCTCGTGCAGTAGACGAATACGAGAGACTCATGGAAAGTCGTAAAGGTAAACAAAAACGCGGTAAAGGTGCATCCGAAGGGGGCCACTCACAAAAAGACACAGCTCAGGATCTAAACATGTCTGAGGCAGCTGTAAGTGATCACCGTAAAGTAGCCCGAGTCCTAGACATAGCCGCGCACATACCAGAACTAGAAGGCTTAGAAGAAGAGTCCTCACGCAGTGGTATCCTAGGTAAATTTAAAGCCTTCAAGATAAAAGAACTCCGAGAAGAAATAGCACGTAGAGCTATGGAATCCCACCGTAGTGATGTAGCAGACATTGCGTTTTGTCAAGATGCCTTAAAATTCCTACCCACCTTACCAGAAGAATCAATAGACCTAGTACTAACAGACTTACCATATGGCATAGACGTATTTGATTCCTTAACACTAGATAAGTCTAGCCACGGTACTCAATGGCATGACACTCCAGAAGACATTGAAAAATTCGTCCACGAGCTTATACCTAAGCTATACTTAGTACTTAAGCCTAATGCTCATATGTGGATCTTCTGCTCATGGACAGAAAGCTTTTGGATCGAGAGAGTATGCGCTAAGATGCCAGACTTAGCTTTCGAGTATCCGCCTTGGATATGGAATAAAGTAATCTCTACTCCGTCTATTAATGGAGCCGCAGCAGGAGATCAAACACATGAGCACCTATGCCACTTACGTAAAGGCACTGTAACTATGCCTGAGCGTCTAGGCCCAAACCTAGTCTCTTACCAACGCCCCACTAGCACTAAATACCCTACAGAAAAATCTCTAGACTTAGTTAAGCATTTCATAGAACTATGTACCCTAGAAGGAGAACTAATACTCGATCCATGTTGTGGCTCTGGCAGCCATCTCGTGGCTGCCCTACAATCTAACCGTAGAGCCATAGGCTGTGACCTAAATCCCGAAGCCATCAAAGTAACTAAATCCCGTTTAGTATTAGAGACTTCCCCGGAGACTTCCCCATGAAACCTCACAAAATCCACTCAGTACGTTTCGGAGCAAACCAACAAAAGGTTTCAATATATACCTCATGTGGTAGAGTCCAGGTAACCATAGATGACGATATAACTAAAGGCGTCAAGATTGACTTCAGACCTCACAAAACCAAAGCAGTATTTCAAAGTACCGATACATGTACACATTTAATACCGAAGCGTAAATACAAACAAGTTCGGACCACAAGACAACTCGATACTAAGTAGTACTTCAATTTTAAGGGGTCTAGGGGCTTGTGTGAAGCATTTAAATCCCAATCCCATGTCAATACCCCAATCAAATCAATGCCCTTTAGAAAGGCAGACGCTGTGTCACTCATACAATCAGACGGCAGAGAAGATGCAAGTATTGTAGTTGTAGGAGAGTCACCAACAAAGAATGATATTCTTACAGACACGCCATTCTCAGGTCCACAAGGAGAAATGCTATTTGATGACATACTAGCCCGAGCAGGAATCTTCCGCAAAGATTGTCTAGTACTACATACATACCCTAAACAAGCTCCTGCGAATAAGCTCGATATAGTACCAGACCCTTTCGAGTACGCAGACGAGAACTGGAAACTAATTCAAAAATACCCACGTAAACTAATCTTAGCAGTAGGAGAGTACGCTCTTAGATTCCTATGCTCTGAAGACGGTATCACAAAATGGAGAGGCTCACTATTATACTCTAACAGAGGAAAAGTCCCTGTTATCCCAATGATAGCTCCGGCTTCAGTCATACGGCAATATTCATGGTTAGTACTATGCCGTAAAGATGCTAAGAAAGCTAAGCGTGTACTAACAGAATTCGACTCAATCCTAGACCATAAACGAACCATAGTACACTACGGCCAACTTAAGAAGGATTACGCTACAGAGGAATCAGGCCTTATAGCTAAGTTGTTAATACAAACCTTGAGATCATTTAACGATGCTCCATGTTTGGCCTTTGATATAGAAACATTCGCTGAGTGTATCACATGTGTAGGAATAGCTCGAAGTGAGACTGAAGCCGTAGTAATACCCTTAACCACTCAGCTTAGACACGAGGACAGAATAGAACTCATACGAGAGTTAGGAATACTATTATCCAATCATTCCTTAAAAGTAGGGCAGAACCTAGATTACGATGTTCAGTACTTAAGCAAAAACTTCGGCATTGAGGTTCGTAACGTATGGATGGACACTATGGTAGCGCATAGCGTCATGCACCCAGAGATGGGCCATAGTTTAGACCTACTAGCTTCAATCTACACTAACAAAAACTTCTACAAAGAAATGCGTAAAGAAGCCACCAGTGGAAACTATAACAATACTCTCTGGGAATACAACGGCATAGATTGTTGTGTTACGTATGAGGTAGCTGTAAAACTCGCCCATGAGCTAATAGAAACCCAAGCCTGGGACTTTTTCCATTCTGTAGCTATGCCTGTAACTAAAACTCTTATTCGCATGGAACATCGTGGAGTAAACATAGATGAAGATCTTAGGTCAAAACGCAGAGAAACCCTTACACAAGAAGTATCTGATACTCTTGCCCATCCTGATTTGTGCGGTGTTAATCCTAATAGTCCGAAACAAGTTATGGAACACTTTGGACAACATGGAGTTAAACTTCCTACGCCCAGGGGACGCAAAACACCGTCCACGGACGTCCACACATTAAAACTCCTACGCCCAAGACAACCTAAACACGAGAAGTTTATTGACAAATGCTTAGACGTACGAGACAAGCGTAAAATCATAGGGACATACTTAGAAGCCAAAACCCACAAAGACGGTAGGATGCGAACTTCATATCGTACATCATCTACAGATACAGGACGTATCTCGAGTTCCAAGGATGTATTCAGTAAAGGTATGAACCTTCAGAATGTCCCAGGAGATCAACGAGACTGGTTCATACCAGATCCGGGTCTAGTGTTTTGGGAAGCTGACGGCTCCCAAATAGAAGCTAGAATTACTGCCTACGTAGCACAAGACCAAAACTACATGCAAGGCTTCATAGAAGGTAAGGACATTCACACCGAAAACGCAATGGCTTTATTTAAGATCCCTGAATCCCAAGTACGCGATCCAGTAGAAGGTACACACTACACATATCGAGACATAGGCAAACGAGCATCACATGCTATAAATTACATGGTAGGTCCAGGTAAGCTCAAAGATCTTATGAATGAATATGTACCTCAGATGCGCTTCACACTTCAAGATGCGCGTAGATTCATAGAGAGCTTTAAGACCTTACGCCCCGGTATACATAAATGGTGGATTAACACAATACAACAGCTTAAAGCTGATCGTAAAATGCGTACACCCTACGGTCGTCAGAGAATATTCTTAGATCGTTGGGGAGATCAGCTCCATAGGGCAGCAGTAGCATTTGTCCCACAGTCCACAGCAGCAGATCATATCAATGCAGCATTGGCTCGTATAGAATCTAGGTTTAAGTCCATACATGGAGCTGACGTATTACTACAGGTGCATGACTCTGTAGCAGGTCAATGCTACGAGAAGGACTTAGACACAATACGAGCTATAGTTTGTGAAGAAATGGAAAAACCTATACCTAAAGGATTTGGATACCATTGGCAAGATGAGTTAATTATCCCCGCAGACTTCGCAACAGGCCCTGACTGGAAGTCATGCAAATAATCTATGCTGAGAGGGAGATCCTTCCGGGGAGGCCGGACGTACCGGTGGAAGGCGTATCGCCTGGGGAGTCGATACACTTCCTCTCAGCTTAAAAGGAGTTATTATGCACATTCACATTAAAAGTTCTTATGAAGATAACCTAAGTACATACCCTAGCGACAATGACGATAGCGTAGTGGTAGCTATACTAGACGACACTATAGTAACAGCCATAGTATTAGACTTAACCAAAGATGTAGCTCTTAAGTTACGTTCAGGCTTAAATACCATTTTAGATTCTGCTGAAGTCGAGGTAATCCAACCAAATCCGGGCTAGAGGGGCTATGATTAATGAGTCTACCCATAAGCCAGAAAAGGAATACCAAGATGATTTTATCGACATGTATCTCGACTACACAAAAGGCCAAGAATCGCCTAGGGATTTCCATTTCTGGACTGCTGTAAGTCTCCTAAGTGGAGCCGTAGGCAGAACAGTATGGCTCTCTAGGGGACACGATAAGCTATACCCTAATCATTATGTAATACTCGTAGCAGGCTCAGCCATGAGCCGTAAGAGTAGTGCTATAAACATAGGAGTAGGGTTACTTAGACGCGCGACACAAAACAAAATAGACTCAGGATTAATGGACGGCTTAAGTACTATCCTATCAGGTAAGATGACACCAGAGGCTTTATGCAGAGCTATTTCGAGCAGAGGATTAGAAGGCCTATTAGAGTCCGACAATGTACCTATTGTGGAAGGTAACACATCTAGACCGTGTTACTTATTTAGTTCAGAATTAGGAGTATTCCTATCGAAAGCTGCTCAGTCTAACGGCTTAGTCGACTTACTCATAGATTGGTATGATTGCCCTGACGTATTCGAATACATCACAAAAACATCAGGTTCAGACTACGTATACGAAGTATTTGTATCGTTATTGAGTGCTACAACACCAGACTGGATTGCACAAAACGTAACGTCATCAGTATTTAATCAAGGCTTCGTAGGCAGAGTTATATTTGTACACGCAGAACGTTCTGATATACGCATAGCGCATCCTATAGTAGACGAAGTTCTTGAGAAATTACGAGATAGATTAGTAACCCATATTGAGCATCGTATGGGTATGAAAGGTGAGATGCAACTTACCCAGGATGCTTGGGACTATTTCGAGTCTTGGTACAACAAGCGTATAGAAGACCCTAATCTAGACAACGTACAAAGCGGATTTTTTGGAAGGGAGCATACTCATGTTCTGAAGCTAGCCATGACATTTTCGATAGCTAGACGTAGAACACTAGTAATCTATAAGAAAGACATTAAAGATGCGATAGGTAAGATATCTCATACCTTCGAGGGACTTAATGCAATCTTTAAAGAAGTACACTATGCCAATGAAGTATTTGAAACCAAAATTGTAGAAGGAGTAATCAAAGATGCGAAGAAGATAGATAGATCAACTCTTCTAAGAGCAGTGTATCGTAAGATGAATAAGGATAAATTAGATGAGTGCTTAGCAATACTTAAAGCAGCAGGAGTAATAGACGAAGACGTTAAGTCACGTAAAGGCGGTGGACGTGCTAAAGTCACCTACATAGCAAAGTAATAATTCAATTTGTGAATTAATCAAGGGGATACATATGAGTAATTGGACAAATCCTAAAGTCAGTCCAGATGAGTTTAATATGCCTGAGAAGATGTCTCCAAGTTTAATCAAAACTCTAAACGAAACTCGTGACTGGATCGACAAACCCATGACCTTCACACGTTCTGCCAGTGGAGTAGTATTCCATCCACATGGAGACGCCGTAGGTCCATGGAGTGACTCACACGCTAAAGGTAGTCTTCACAAATATGACTGCCATCATGACCGTACAGCAGAGCTAGACAGTGTAGTAGTAGCTAACGGCTCAGGAAGTTTAGCTCAAGATTGGGACTGTGGTATCGACAATCTTGAAGAACTCTTCGATATGTTCTTACTCTTAGAACGTCTTAATACTTGGAACGGCATTGGAGTGTACCCACATTGGAATCGTCCGGGGTTCCATACAGACATAAGAAGTAATAATCATCCATACGCCAAAGCAAGATGGTTTAGGCTCCAAGACGGAACCTATCACCAACTCACCTGGCATAATTGGAAGTCAAAAGTTATGCTTCAATAATCTCTCGTATACCTCTCAATATCTCAAGTCGGCCTTGAATTCTGGAGGCTAATGGATCTGCGCTGACTAACTGTGCAATACGTTCTTGTAACGCGCTTTCGTTAGTCACAATATCATTCAATACATCTTCAGATTCAAGTGCCGGCTTCGAGTTATTCGTAGGTAACTCGGCCACTTTCTCAGCCATCTTACTCTCCTAGGTTAGAAAAAAACTGTCGAATGGAATTAATCGCTACAGTCAATCCTGCAATAGCATAGGGCATTAAGGATGGATCTGTAGCGGCTTCGGGCATGTAGCCCAACTTCGATATAATATCAAACGCAACTGCTCCTACCCCTCCTACCGCCATACTCTTACCAGTTTTTGTAGCTTCTTTTTTGCCGAATCCAGGTTTAATATTTTTCTTTATTATGTCTAGCATTATAGTCTCCTATTTTGACTTAGGGTGCATACATTTATACGCCCACCCAAATAGCGAAGTCACTAAGAATGTCAAGGTAGATACCATCGCTTCGTGTTGCCAAAAGCTCTGGAACTTCGCCCCTCCTATCCATCCGTCACTTGCTTTACATAATTCGTAAAATAATGCTACTGTTACTGCTGCGCCACCCGACCAGTAACCAGCCTTACTCGCTTCCTCTTTAGCTTTCTGCCTCTGAGTCATCTGCACAAGATTACCGCGCAGTTTCTTAACCTCCTTGTTTGCCGAATCCTTCTCTGCTCTTCGCTCTCTGGTAAGCTCGTTCAAAGCTCGGTTTTGTCGTCTTAGTTGCTGGTTGTCCCGGTCTAACTCTGCCAGTGCATCGAGCGCTTCTCGATAAGTATAGTTTCGACTGCTGTATTTGTTGTTCATTAGTCATCAAGTGCTCCGTTTCCGTTTTAGCTGCTCAGTTTCTTCAAGAAAGTCCATCAGCCTACCATACTTATTTGCTAAATGATCCACTCTCCTGTTGACACCACTGATCGCATTTCGGATTCCAAGCAGCAGACATAGATTGCCCCCTGTGATAGCGACAATTATCGCCGCCGCCCCCGCCATGAAATAATCACCGTCCACGTTTAGACCAAATCAGATATGTTCGACAATTGACCAGAACGGGTCTTGAGATTAGCATACGCCGCTGCCATCGGATCCGCGAACTCTGAGTCTGCAATTACCTTGAACCGATCTACGCTCGGAGCGACCAGTTTTGCGGGGGTATCTTTTGCACGTTCTGCTGCATTGACGTAACAATCGACTCCATAGGTCATCAGCCACTTGTTTTGATCATCTCCAGATTCAATAATTTTTTTCACCGTCAAATCACTAATACGTAGATACGCACCAGTCGCGGTGAGATTGCCCATCGTCACTATCGTTGCTGAAATTGCCATCTCTAAGCCTCCAACCTGAGTAACCGCGATTCCAGTGCGGCAATTTTGTTTTCGTAAAATTCCTTGATCTCTTGAGTAGCGCAGTGCAACTGCCAGATCGCGCCCGTGTGCAACCTCTGCATCTGCGATCCGTTCACCAAACCGCGATGCCCCTCCTGCTCTTCTTCGAGCGTAACAGCGCCGATCAACCCTGCTTCTACCAGATCGTCTTTTTGGTAACGCACTAATTTATCCCACTTAGACCGCACGATCTGACTGGGATCAGATAGAGCCACCGCAGTAGCTCTGACCATCTCGGCATCACTGTAATCGTCAAATGCACCTCCGTCCGCGCCGTCATAGTGATAATCG
>Ga0208315_1000598_pt1 | contig 24470 bp, 25 predicted proteins | sample MalvireepMed_215_FD_184239 | JGI IMG/M metagenome (GOLD analysis project Ga0208315, IMG submission 184239) | Marine viral communities from the Global Malaspina Expedition - Malaspina viral metaG DeepMed_215 (SPAdes) (version 2) | ecosystem: Environmental > Aquatic > Marine > Oceanic | place... | reverse complement strand
AGGGATAGCCACGCGGTATGAAAAGCTTGAACGAAATTATCATTCAATGCTCGCTTTAGCATTTACTATGATGTGGCTACCAATGTGGGCTGATTGATATATGTACTACAAAGATCAACAGCCCCTAATAGAGAGCTTTTACGGGCAATTGATACTGGTACCTAATAAAATACTATTTAGAAATGTACTGCGTAATTACAGTACCTTAGGGGTAAGACGAATCGAAGTGCCGGTGGGTATTTCTTACGCTGACGACATAGAAAAAGCCAGTGAGGTCATCGTCGACAAAATTAACCAATTTGACTTTGTGATCCGCAAAAATGAAACCGCTGTTTATGCCGAAGGCTTTGGTGATAGCAGTATAAACTTGTTGGTGTGGTTTTGGATCAAATACCCTGGTGAGCCTGATTTTATGACAGTGCGTCACAAAGGGGTTGTGGCCGTTAAGCAAGCACTCGATGCCGCTGATATTAGTATTCCGTTTCCTATTCGTACGTTGGATTTTGGTATTAAAGGCGGTGAAAAACTCGATGCCATGATAAGCGATAAAGTAAGTCAGCAGTCAGCAAATAAAGAGGGTGACAATAATACTGATACAAGCCAAGGTGAGTAAATAATTTAAAACCCCGAAGGTAAAAGCATTGGGAAATAGTTACTGACTATCAGCGCGTTTTTACAAAGTAAAACGCGCTATTTATCGAAATTTTCCGAGAAAACCTATTGTTCGACGCGAAGCGGCGTCGATGGGATGAATCGGAATAGTCAGCCCTGCTCTTGAATGTATTTTCGAATTGTATCAGCAGCCGCATTTCCAACAGACCAAACTGTCTTTTTAACCCAGAATTGCTTTTTAAACCATTTAAATCTCGACCATAGACTTTGCATTGTAGATTGTTTAATTCTCCTAACGTAACTCGCAACGCTGATATTGGGAGAGAGCGTTAGCAATATGTGTATATGATCTTTGTCCACCTCGATCTCTTCGATATTAAATTCTGAGCGCTCTGCAATTTCAGTGATTTTTTGTTTTACAAAATCACCTACATCACCTTTTAACAATTGTTTTCTATATTTAACTACAAGTATTAAATGTAGCGCTATTAAATATTTACAGTGAGATTTAGTTTCATATTCCATCTTGACAACTCATTTCCATACAGTAGTCTATACAGTATATGAAAAAGACGCTTAGATACAACTACAGGCTAAATCCTACGCCAGAGCAAGAAGCTAAACTCGTTGAGTTTGGCGCGACAGCGCGTGGCATTTGGAACTTATTGTTGTCTGAGAACATGCGTCGATACGAGCACGATAAAACGTTTTTGTTTTACAAAGACATGGCCTCACTACTTAAAGATATCAAGACGTTCGAAGAGTTTAATTGGATCAAAGCATTCGATTCTGCGGCAGCTCAACAAGTTGCCCGCGACCTGGAATTAGCGCTCAAGAATGCTTTTACTAAAGGTCGCTTGCAACGCTTTCCAAAGCACAAGATCTCATATAAAAAGAAAAAACTTCACAACGATAGTTTTCGAGCGGTCAATAACTCGAACTGTATCCGCATTGAAAATGGCGCTATCAGTATCCCAAAGGTAGGCAAGATACCCATTATCTTGCATCGCAAACTAGCAAGTAAAATCAAGACTGTAACTATCCAGTATCACCACGGAAAATGGGGATGCAGCATCACTCAGGAAGTTGAGTGCAAAACAGCTAAACAAGTTTTAAAAACAATCACAGGTTTTGACATTAACTCAAAGCAAACTGTTGTTGGCTCAGATGGTTTTGTGGTCGATAACCCCAAGTTTTTAAAGCAGTCAAAAACAAAGTTAAATCAATTGCAACGCCAGCTTGCACGCCGAACTAAAGGTTCAAATCGCTGGCAAAAAACCAAACAACGCATCAACAAATTACACGGCAAAATCTCACGGCAAAGGCTCGACTTTGCACACAAAATTTCACGCCAGATAACCAATGAAAATGACATTTTAGTGTTCGAAGATTTAAACGTAAAAGGGATGCAAAAGTTCAATGGCAGCATGGTTGCCGACAATGTGATGGGCTTAATTACTCAGCTTTCAAAATACAAAACTGAGCTTGAAGGTAAACTCTATCACGAGATTGGCAGGTTTGAAAAATCCACAGGGGTTTGTTCTGAATGCGGCCAACATCATGTTTTAACATTGAACGACAGATATTTCACATGTACGGCTTGTGAAACTTACCAAAGCCGAGACTTGTCAGCGGCTAAAAGCATAGCAAAAACAGGTGAATTAGATTTGATTGCGGCTGGGATCGTCGCAAGGGTTACCCCCACATCTCAGCAGAAATCAGCCATTAAAACGAAAGTCTTCGAGCTATCGAAGTTTGCTGTTGGAACTGAGAAAAAAGAAGCAGCCTAGTCTCTAAGTCAAGGCTGTAGAAGCCCATTGATCGACACGGAGTGGCGTCGATGGGTAGTTCACAATAAATAATATAAGGGTCTGTTGACCTTTGCGGATTAAAATTAGTTCAAACTAAGAGCTATTTAATCGCGACGCGAGGTTTGTTGACTAGTGGGCTCGATAACTGCTCCTGCTTTATTCTACTGGCTTACATCCATGTAAGAATAAGTAAAAACCGAGCAAAGCTTCCGTGTCCAGCTCACACTCCTTACCACCATCCATATAGACAACAAAGAGTAAATGTCCCTGGGCAGAACCTTTGGCTAAATACCAAACAGACTGCTGCAAATTCAACCTTGAAAGAACAACAGACCCAATTGATAACCTGAAGTAATTAAAGCCTTGCGCTAACTGCCTTAAAAACGCCTCAATTAGAAAACTATATCGATAAGGTTTCTCATCTCAAAATAGATTATTTAATCAACCGAACTAGAGCACAAGCTTGATGTAAGCGCTTTATAATAAGTGTTTATAAATAAAGGTTTCAAAAGCATAAGCAGCTGCAATGAGCGTCGCGATTGATGCGTAAACTAAAAGGCATTTAATTAAGTATTTAAACTGGCTTGGGAATATGCTCTGCAGTGAATTATATTGTGCAAACTATAAAAAAGCGCCGCTTGTGTTGGAGAAACAAGCAGCGCTGAGGGATAAGTTAAGTGTATTAGTTAAGAAAAAGTTATATTAAATGACACTAATTTTGTTATGAATGATTTTAACCCCATCCATATTTTCTAAAAACTTTTGTGCAAGAGCGCGTTCAAAACCGTTATTGGCTTCGCCTTTAAGTTCAACGTCACCGTCATTAACGTGTACGTTTAGTTTTTCTAACTTTAAATTTGGGTTAGTGCGCAATTCATGAGTAATAGATTGTTGTAAATTAGGTTGTGTAGCCACACTGCTAACTACAGCTAAATGCGTTGCTGCACTGACTTTAAAAGCAGAGGCTAATAAAAATAAACAACAAAACGAAATAAAACCGATAGTAAATTTAATGCGACTCATAACTATATCCTTAGTGTGTTACTAAAAAACAATGCCATTACTCGGCGTTTTAATACTCGTATATTCGATAGGGTTACAAGTTTCATTCCAAGATTAACTATTTGAAATAAATTACTATTTTATTAATTAGTTATTCAGCTAAGTATTTTTTACATATTACTATGAATAGCTTACTCACTGTTTTTAAGCCACAAAAAAGCCGACAAACGTCGGCTCAATTAAATGTGTTAAAGCTAAAGCTATTTTTTCTTTTTAGCTTTGGCTTTTTTCTTTGCTTTCATTTTTACTGGATCTTTACGCTTTTTAACCGGTGGTTTGGCTTCTTTATGCTTTGGCTCTAATCCTTTAAATACACGGCGTTTTAGCTTTTGCTCTATGTAACGTTCTACTTTGTAAAGTATGCCAATGTCGTGCGCTTCAATGAGTGAAATTGCAATACCTTTTTTACCAGCACGACCCGTACGGCCAATACGGTGTACGTATACATCCGCAGTGCGAGGCATATCAAAATTAATTACGTGGCTTATATCAGCTACATCAATACCGCGCGCGGCGACATCAGTTGCTACCAAAATGCGAGTTTTGCCACTGTGGAAGTTTTCCATGGCTTTCATGCGTTTGTCTTGTGGCATTTCACCACGTAGCCACGCAGCTTTTACGCCGTTATTGGTTAGTTCACCAATAAGGGTTTCAAGACGCTCACGGGTTTTTACAAACACAATCGCTTTACTAACATCAGGGCCATTTAAGGTGTTAACTAATAGCTCAAGTTTATGATGATAATCATCCGCTAAATGAACCCATTGATGTATTTTAGCTTTTTCTTTGCGTGATGATTCGGCTTCAAGTAGCGCGGGGTCGTTTAAAATACGCTCAGCAAATAATTCTACGCTGTCACCTTCAAGGGTGGCTGAAAATAAAAAGCACTGACGACGGTTTTTAGCTTCATCACAAATGCGCAGCATTTCTTTACGAAAACCCATGTCGAGCATGCGGTCGGCTTCATCAAGAATGAGCATTTCTACGTTTTCTGCGTGGAAGTTTTCGGTTTCCAAATACTCCATTAAACGCCCAGGTGTGGCGATTAAAATGTCGTTATTATTTTCAAAAATTTCTTTGTGTGTACCGTAGTTTATACCGCCGGTAACCACCCCAATTTTTAACTGGGTTTGCTTTGCAAGTAACTCACATTGTTCATGAATTTGATAAGCAAGCTCGCGCGTTGGGGTCATAATTAATACCCGTGCAAAGCCCGGATCACGACGCGGAAAATCCATTAAATATTGAATTGCCGGAATTAAAAATGCCGCCGTTTTACCTGTACCTGTTGGTGCAGACGCTAAAATATCGCGTCCTTGCAACGCCTCAGGAATGGCTTGTTGTTGAATGCTAGTGGGGGTTTCATAGCCCATTTTATTAATAGCATTGAGTAGCTTATCATCAAGATCAAATTCAGAAAATTGCATAGAGTGTCAAAAATAGGGGACAATTGCCGTTAATTATACGCACTTAAACCTGCTTGGTGAATGAAAAGGTGAAAAAATGTCTGGTTTTGCATTTAAACAATTTAAGGTTGAGCACGACCAGTGCGCCATGAAGGTCTCTACCGATGGTATTTTACTGGGCGCATGGGCTGATTTAAGTGGGGCAAATACGTTACTTGATATAGGAACAGGTACAGGGTTACTGGCTCTAATGTGTAAGCAACGAGCGCCACATTTAAAGGTGAGTGCGGTTGAAGTTGATGAAGCAGCCTATCAGCAGGCTTTACAAAATTGCCAGCAAAGTCCTTGGCCGGATATTAGTATTTACCATCAGTCTATTCAGCAGTTTGAGGCTGCTGGTTTATTTGATTGTGTTATAGCTAATCCGCCTTATTTCAATCACAGTTTAAAAGGTGATAATGCAGCGCGAAATACCGCTCGCCATACTGATGGTTTAAGCTTTGCAGAACTGCTTGGTGCGTTTAGGCATCTAAGTCATCAACATTCGCGTTTTAATCTTATTTTACCCACTACTGAGGCGCAGTTATTTATAACATTAGCACAGCAGCAAGGGCTGTATTTAAATCGCCACTGCCAAGTACAAGCTATGCCAAATAAGCCCTTTAGCCGCAGTTTGATGACTTTTAGTTTTGATGATTGCGAAGTAAGTAAAAGCACCCTATGCATAAGGGAGTTAAGTAATGCTTACAGTCAAGACTACATTGCACTGTGCAAGGCGTTTTATTTAAATATGTAATACCACGCTGTATGCCTAAAGCATTTTTACGTAGAGTGTTTTATAAAGGGTTGTTAGTATGGCACAATTATTGACTCATGTTTAAAGTGATCTGATGAATTTATTAACTAAAAAAACAAAAAAAATACTATTACTAGCCCTTTTAGCGGGTAGCTTATTTAACACCTCTGAGGTTTTTGCTAACCCCACACCGGTTGGGCTTTGGAAAACTATTAACGAAGAGACTAACGAGGCTAAGTCTTACGTACGCATTACTGAGCAAGATGGCGTGCTGACTGGTAAAATTGAAAAAATACTCAATAAAGCCAAGCAAGATGCACTTTGCACCGAGTGTGATGGAGATAAAAAGAATCAGCCTATGTTGGGGATGACCATTATTGAAGATGTTACCTATGCGGGTGACGGTAGTTGGGAAGACGGTGAAATACTCGACCCAAATAACGGTAAAACCTACAGCGTGCGTTTAACACCGCAGCAAAATGGCGAAAAACTTGAAGTGCGTGGTTATGTGGGCTTTTTTTACCGTAACCAATACTGGTTAAAAGTAGAATAGTTAAGAATTAAAAAGCGCTGCATGGCAGCGCTCTTTGCAATAGTGAGTTATAGGGTTTCAGCGTACTCTGTCATCACTTGTTCTACCCAAGTGGCAATACGCTCGTCGCTTAGCTCGTACTGACTGTCTTCATCTAATGCTAAACCTACAAACTGTTTACCGTCTTCGGTAAGTGCTTTTGATGCTTCAAATTCGTAATTACTATCGTTAGGCCAAAAGCCAAGTTGAGTAATGGCTTGGGCATTTATTTCATCGTGCAACATACCTAACGCGTCTTGAAACCACTGGCCATACCCTTGCTGATCGCCCATGCCAAATAAGGCTATAGTTTTACCATTTAGGTCAACGTCTTTTATGTCGTCCCACTTTGATTCCCAATCTTCTTGAATTTCGCCAAAGTCCCACGTTGAGATACCAAAAATGATAAAGTCGTATTGCTCAGCGTTTTTAAGCGGTTCGTCTTTAATATTGTGTAAACTGACGATATCGGCGCCAATAATGTCGCGTATTTTTTCTGCCGCCATTTCGGTATAGCAGGTAGTAGAACCAAAAAATAAACCAATCTGCATCGTATTTATCACTGTGTAATTGCCTGTTATGATAGGATCAAGTTTACCGTAAGGTATTTTTAATTGATACCTTCTCCCGTGGTATTACCAACATGAGATCACAACGTGACAACGCTATCTGACGATTTACCTGAACAAAATACTGAGCTAAGCAGCAATAGCGACTTTTTAGAAACCTTTTTAGATAGCCTATATTTAGAGCAAGGCGTAAGTGAAAACACACTGAGCGCTTATCGCAGTGACTTAGATAAGTTTTGCCAATTTTTAAAAGGCGAAAACTTAATGACGGTAACCAGCCTCGACGTTGAAAGTTACCTAGCACACCGCGTTGATTTAGGGCTAAAACCACGCAGTACTGCACGCAGTATTAGTGCATTAAAACGTTTTTATCAGTACTTTGTACGCGAAAAAATAATTAGCGACTCACCTATGGTTAATATTGCTCAGCCTAAAGCGGGGCAGTCGTTACCAAAAACGCTTTCTGAGGCCGAAGTAGAGGCGCTATTAAGTGCGCCCAACATTGAAGAGCCAATGGGTCTGCGCGACAAAGCCATGCTGGAGTTACTGTATGCAACAGGGCTGCGGGTAACCGAGCTGGTGGGGCTTAGAATGGAGCAAATAAATTTGCGCCAAGCTGTGGTGTTTGTAAAAGGTAAAGGTAACAAAGAGCGATTAGTGCCATTAGGTGAAGAGGCCATGTACTGGCTCGAGCAATTTTTAAAGCTTGGGCGAGCACAAATGATAAAACATGCCACCGATTTTGTGTTTCCTTCTAAACGAGGGGTAGGCATGACACGACAAACTTTTTGGCATCGGATCAAACACTATGCTATTTTGGCATCCGTTGAGTCGCCGTTATCACCCCATACCTTGCGACATGCATTTGCAACGCATTTATTAAATCATGGGGCTGACTTGCGTGTGGTGCAGATGATGCTTGGCCACAGCGACCTATCAACTACCCAAATTTATACGCATGTAGCGAATGAACGATTAAAATCGGTACATGCTGAGCATCATCCTCGTGCTTAAGCGAATTTTTTTGTCACTAAGCCGGTCATATAGACACGATAAGATAAGTATTTTTAAGATAGAGAACCCGTTATGAAAAAATTAATGTTAGCAGGTGCCATGTTGTGCACTAGTTTGAGCGCCTTTGCTAATGGCGTTGCAGTAACACCCGATGCCAATGATCCTATCGTGACGAAATTTGCCGCGCTAGGGGTAACCGTTAAACAAATTAATCCAAGCCCAGTTGCAGGCTTAAAAGAATTGATCACCAATAAAGGTGTGCTGTATGCAAGTCCTGACGGTCAATTTTTAATGCAAGGTACGCTAATCGATTTAAACAACCGTAGTAACCTAACCGAGCAAGCACTTAATGGTGTGCGCCAATCAGGGTTAAAAGAATACGAAGACTCAATGATTGTTTACAAAGCGCCTGAAGAGAAGCACAGCATTACTGTATTTACCGATATTAGCTGTGGTTACTGTCGTAAATTACACCGTGAACTAGATGACTTACTTGATGCGGGTATTACCGTTAAGTATTTAGCGTTTCCGCGTGGCGGTCTGCAAGGATCTGGTTACGCTGATTTAATGAATGTATGGTGTGCGAAAGATCAGCAAGAAGCATTAACTGAAGCTAAATCAGGTGCAGATACCCAAATTGTTAAAGGCTGTAGCGCACCTGTTGCTGAGCATTATCAGTTAGGCCAGAGTTTTGGTATTAGCGGTACACCGGCTATTATTTTAGAAGATGGCACGATGATCCCAGGTTATCAGCCTGCTGCGGCATTAAGCGCAGCGCTTGAGGCTAACAAAGCGGGCTAAGCAATACCGCGAGTATGTGTTTAAAAAGGCCTTTATGGCCTTTTTTTGTCTTATTATCATGAACATCATAAGTTAAAAACTAGCATGAAAAAAATGATCATTGCGCGAGAACCCGTTGACGACTCTCATCTGCCGAGCCATCTTCACCCTGTTATTAAGCAAATTTATGCCACGCGAAATGTGTCCCATGCCGATGAGCTAAACAATAGCGCAGCTACACTCCACGACTTCAAACTTTTTAAAGATATAGACAAAGCCAGCCAACTGTTAATTGAAGCCCTACACGCACAAAGCAAAATACTTATTGTGGGCGATTTTGACGCCGATGGCGCAACCAGCACCGCCACCTTAATGCAAGGGCTAGCCATGTTTGGCTTTACCCACTTAGATTACTTAGTACCAGACCGCTTTAGTTTAGGGTACGGCTTAAGCCCAGCATTGGCTGAGCAAATAGTGATAATGAAGCCCGATTTAGTGATCACCGTCGATAATGGCATATCTTGTATCGCAGGGATTGATATTGTTAAAGCCGCAGGCATTAAAGTGCTGGTTACAGATCACCATTTACAAGGCGAGCAACTGCCGAATGCCGATGCTATTGTTAATCCTAATCGTCATGACTGTGATTTTCCTTCTAAGTCGATAGCTGGTGTTGGGGTGGCGTTTTATTTACTCATTGCCCTGAGAAGTGCGCTGCGTGAACAAGGCTACTTTAACCATAATCCTATGCCAAATATAGCTGATTTACTTGATATTGTAGCGTTAGGTACGGTAGCCGATGTGGTAGCACTGGATGCGAATAACCGCACCTTAGTGCACCAAGGCTTGGCTCGTATTCGCAGCGGTAAAACTCGCCCAGGTATTACCGCACTGATTGAAGTGGCTAATCGCAATGCCGCGCGTTTGAGCGCCAGTGACTTTGGTTTTTCGCTTGCTCCACGCTTAAATGCAGCAGGGCGCTTAGACGACATGAGTCTAGGCATAGCGTGTTTACTTAGCAAAGACATAAATCAAGCAAGGCGCATAGCCGGTGAGCTTGATAGCTTAAACTTTGCCAGACGTGAAATAGAGCAAGGCATGCAAGTAGAAGCGCAAGCGGTGCTCGATAGGCTCGCCTTTAAAGAAGACAGTGTGCCCGATGCCATTTGTTTGTACCAAGACGATTGGCACCAAGGGGTAATTGGTATTTTAGCCGGGCGCTTAAAAGAAAAGTACCACCGGCCAACTGTGATATTTGCCGGTGGTGAAAACGGTGAAATTAAAGGCTCATGTCGCTCTATTGAAGGCTTGCATATGCGCGACTTACTTGAGGGATTAAACACCGCGCAGCCTGGTTTAATTAATAAATTTGGCGGCCACGCAATGGCGGCAGGGTTAAGTATTAACGAGCAGCAATTTACTGAGTTTAAACGTGCGTTTGAAAGTGCGGTTAGCGAGCAACTCAGTGAAGAAAGTAAACGTTGCATTGTGTTTACCGATGGTGAGCTACCTAACGACTGCTTTAGCATGGATTTTGCACAATTATTAAAGCAATCAGGCCCGTGGGGGCAGCAATTTCCTGAGCCGATATTTGAACATACCTTTGAAGTGATACAGCAGCGCATTGTGGGTGAAAAACACCTAAAGTTAGTCCTTAAACACCAATCTGCACGTTTAGTTGACGCCATAGCTTTTGGCATTGATGTAAAAGCGTGGCCAGATACCGAGGCGCAGTTTGTTAAAGTAGCGTACCAACTCGATATTAACGAGTTTAGAGGTAAATTTAGCTTACAACTGATTGTAAGAGAGCTTGAAAAAGTGGGCTAAAAAATATCTTCAAACCATGCATAAAAGGCTAATAAAACGCGCGGTTTTTTGTTAAAATCGGGCGTTTTTATTATTTGATGATTTTTAATTGCGCTCAGTCTCTTTTTTAGGTGCGCAATAACCTAGCCATTTTGGAGTAATGTACATGTTTGAAGTGAATCCTGTGATTAATCAAATCAAGGAAATTCGCGAACGTACTGAACTGCTTCGGGGGTACCTTTGACTACGCTCTTAAACAAGAACGTTTAGAAGAAGTTAACGCCGAACTTGAAGATTCAGCCGTATGGAATGAACCTGAGCGCGCACAAGCCCTTGGTCGTGAAAAGTCAGCACTAGAAGCCGTTGTTGAAACCATTGACACCTTAGTGGCGGGTACTGACGACGTTGAAGGGTTAGTAGAGCTTGCTGTTGAAGCCGAAGATCAAGACACCTTTGATGAAGCACAAAGTGAACTAGCTGATTTAAATCAGCAGCTTGAAGGGCTTGAGTTTCGTCGTATGTTCTCAGGTTCTCACGATTCAAACGATGCCTACCTTGATTTACAGTCAGGCTCTGGCGGTACTGAAGCGCAAGACTGGTGTAATATTTTACTTCGCATGTATTTACGCTGGGGTGAAGCAAAAGGCTTTAAAGTAGAGCTTGTTGAAGCGACCGATGGTGATGTTGCCGGTATTAAAGGCGCAACGGTGCGTTTTTCTGGGGAATACGCTTATGGTTGGTTACGCACTGAAACAGGCGTACACCGCCTCGTTCGTAAAAGTCCATTTGACTCAAGTGGTCGTCGTCATACCTCGTTTGCTTCTGCGTTTGTTTACCCAGAAGTTGATGACAATATTGAAATTGACATTAATCCGTCTGACTTGCGTATAGACGTTTACCGTGCATCAGGCGCGGGTGGTCAGCACGTAAATACCACTGAATCAGCGGTACGTATTACTCACGTGCCAACTAATACTGTGGTGCAGTGTCAAAACGAGCGCTCGCAGCATAAAAATAAAGCCCAAGCAATGAAGCAGTTAAAAGCGAAATTATTTGAGCTTGAGCTACAACAGCAAAATGCAGAAAAGCAAAGCCAAGAAGACAACAAGTCTGATATTGGCTGGGGAAGTCAAATTCGTTCTTACGTACTTGATGACTCGCGTATTAAAGATTTACGTACCGGCGTTGAAAACCGTAATACTCAAGCGGTACTCGATGGCGACTTAGACAAATTTATTGAAGCCAGCTTAAAATCTGGCTTATAACCACCAAGCTAAAAAAGAGCTAAAAAATGACTGATCAAATCCAAGACGAAAATAAGTTAATCGCTGAGCGTCGCGGCAAATTAGACGCTATTCGCGCAAATTGCCCAGCCAACGGTCATCCAAACCAATTCCGTCGTGAGCATTACACGGCAGATTTGCAGGCTGAGTTTGGTGATAAGAGTAAAGAAGAATTAATCGAATTACAGCACGTAGTATCGATTGCAGGTCGTATTCTTGCTAAGCGTGGTCCGTTTATGTCGATTCAAGATATGAAAGGCCGTGTACAAGTTTATGCATCAAAAGACGTTCAAAAAGATTTAAAAGCAAAATATGGCCAGCTTGATATTGGCGATATTATTGGTGTTAAAGGGCCACTTAATAAATCGGGTAAAGGTGATTTATACGTAGATATGGCTGAGTACGAACTACTGACTAAGTCACTTCGTCCACTTCCTGAAAAATTCCATGGCCTATCGGATCAAGAAACGAAATACCGTCAGCGTTATGTTGATTTAATTACTAACGAAGCAACGCGTGAAACATTCCGTATTCGCTCACAAGTGGTTGAAGGTATTCGTCGCTTTTTAGCAGACCGCGATTTTATGGAAGTAGAAACGCCAATGCTACAGGTTATTCCTGGTGGTGCATCTGCGCGTCCGTTTGTGACTCATCATAATGCGCTTGATATCGACATGTACTTACGTATTGCGCCTGAGCTTTACTTAAAGCGTTTAGTAGTAGGTGGTTTTGACCGTGTATTCGAAATTAACCGTAACTTCCGTAACGAAGGGTTATCGACACGCCACAACCCAGAATTCACTATGATTGAGTTCTACCAAGCGTATGCTGACTACATTGATTTAATGAACATCACCGAAGACATGTTACGTACAGTTGCAACTAACGTACTGGGCAGCCCAATTGTAGTTAACACCACTAAAGATGAAAACGGCGAAGTTGTTGACTCAGTAGAGTACGACTTTGGTCAACCGTTCACGCGTTTAAGCATGGCAGATGCTATCTTAAAATATAACCCCGAGTTTGATGCAGCGGTATTTAACGATCCAGAAAACCACTTTGAAGAATTAAAAGCGTACGCTAAACAAGTACACGTTAAAATTCCTGAAAACTGCGTATGGGGTCCAGGTAAATTCTTATGTGAAATATTTGAAGAAACGGCTGAGCATATGCTTATTCAACCTACATTTATCACAGGCTACCCGTGGGAAGTATCGCCACTTGCACGTCGTAACGACGAAAACCCATTTGTAACTGACCGCTTTGAATTCTTTGTTGGTGGCCGTGAGCTTGCAAATGGTTTCTCTGAGCTTAACGATGCACAAGATCAAGCTGAGCGTTTTACTCGTCAGGTTGAAGAAAAAGACGCCGGTGATGATGAAGCAATGCATTATGACGAAGACTACATTCGCGCACTTGAGTATGGTTTACCACCAACGGCAGGTGAGGGCATAGGTATTGACCGTTTAGTGATGCTATTTACTGACTCATCAACTATCAAAGATGTTATTTTATTCCCGCACATGCGCCCACAAGCTGACTAAGCTTGAAGGAATAAACTATAAAATTATTAACGCCGCTAATTAGCGGCGTTTTTTTGCCTTATTGTTTGTGAGACATTGCCTAAACTTTATATTAGGGCTTTTAATTAATAAGTACTACACTGATAATTAAGTGTAAGTATAAAAGTAAATTAATCTTTAATTCAGCTTCATTATCATAAAGTTGCCTCACTGCTTAGCAACATTAAAGCAGTGCTATAACTTTTTGGTATGATTGTTTTTTAAACATTATGTTGTATTTATGTGAATTTTTTAGCTAAAATATGGCCGAAATTTGTACACGGTCATTCTTAGTCGTAAAAAATAAAAATTTCTAAAGGACTTAGATAAATAATATGAAAGTTAAACAAGTAGAATCTTTACCCGATGAGAGCACCACAGAGCAACAGCGACAAGCTTATTACCGCGCGTGTATTGCCGAGTTTCAAAAATTGGGCTACCAAGAGCAATATCTTGCTGAACTTACGGATGAACTAGTGCCAGTGATGGGTGTAAACTCAAGCACGCCAAATGCCCAACCTGATTAATTTTCAAACTAATTACACTTTAAAACCAGACATGTGTGCAATCTATAGCCATATAGTCACTTTTGTCAGAAAAGTGTTTGACATATTTTCTGAAATCTTTATTATACGCCCCACAAGACGGAGAGGTGTCCGAGTGGCCGAAGGAGCTCCCCTGCTAAGGGAGTATAGAGTTTGTAGCTCTATCGAGGGTTCGAATCCCTCCCTCTCCACCATTTTTTAAATGGCGAAATCTTGTAAACGTAAAGATGGGCGCATAGCTCAGCTGGATAGAGTACCTGGCTACGAACCAGGCGGTCGGAGGTTCGAATCCTCCTGCGCCCACCATACTTTACTCTCTTTTAGAGAACGCTCTGCTTAGAGTTAAAACAAGCAAAATGAAAGTGGGCGCATAGCTCAGCTGGATAGAGTACCTGGCTACGAACCAGGCGGTCGGAGGTTCGAATCCTCCTGCGCCCACCACTTTCATTGCAACTCCTGCTAAGAGTATAAAATAAGTAAAGTGTTGGCTAACGCCAAGCGGTCGGAGGTTCATTCTTATTAGATACGTCCTACGCTCACCACTTTCAACTCTCACTTAGAGTTTAAATAAGTAAATATGAAAGTGGGCGCATAGCTCAGCTGGATAGAGTACCTGGCTACGAACCAGGCGGTCGGAGGTTCGAATCCTCCTGCGCCCACCACTTTCATAAATAAGCCGACATTAAGTCGGTTTTTTTGTGCCTGGAATAAATCAAAGCGTGGATGTGGATAGAGTACCTGGCTACGAACCAGGCGGTTGGAGGTTCACTCTTAGAAGATACGTCCTGCGCCCACCACTTTCTATTACAATTAAAGTTAATAGAAAAGAAACCGACGAAAGTCGGTTTTTTTGTGTCTGAAATTTGAGAAGGCTAACAGATATTAGTTAAACCCAATTATACACACCGCTAAATTTTGCATTCAGCCACCTCTCTAAAAGCGCAGCGCCTCTTAACCTCTTTGTGAATAACGCCCTTAAAAACCTAAATGCACAAAGAGAAGTGAAAGAGGAGTAAATGAGACGTTCAAAATCACCATGAGTATTTAAACGCCAGCAAGCTACATTCTACAAATAATATCATCGTCAACTTTTAATGTGGACGTAGTGCTTACTCACGTTAGAAACACAGTTTCTCATTGCTAAAACCTGGGCGAGGTAAAATCCCACTAAAACCTAAAAATTTCGCTTGCAAAAGGCTCGGTGTTTTATTTTTATTACCTGACCGCTGACCGCTGACCGCTGACCGCTGACCGCTGACCGCTGACCGCTGACCGCTGACCGCTGACCGCTGACCGCTGACCGCTGACCGCTGACCGCTAATTCTTAAAACCTAAGCTGCTCTTTAAACTTAGCTGTGTTATTTTAAATGCCTTGTTTAAAAGGATCTTGCTGTATGTTTAAAACCGTGTTTTTTACCTTCTTTTTTATACTAAGTGCACTTTTTACCGTTGCTACACATGCAAATGAGGCTAAACATGCAATCGCCGTTGGTGCAGAGCAATTTGCTTTGTATGCACCCCAATTAAAAAACAAACGTGTAGGGCTGGTGGTTAACCAAACCTCTGTAGTGGGGCAAACGCATTTAGTTGATAGCTTGCTGGCTAAAAACATCAACATCACTAAAATTTTTGCACCTGAGCATGGCTTTCGAGGCGATCACGATGCCGGTGCTCATGTACAAAACGCCGTTGATAGCAAAACCGGTATTGCGCTTATTTCTATTTACGGTAAAAACAAAAAGCCAACCCCCGAGTCATTGCAAAATGTAGATGTAATTATTTTTGATATTCAAGACGTGGGCGTACGCTTTTATACCTACATAAGCTCTATGCATTACATGATGGAAGCCGCGGCCGAGCAGGGGGTTGAATTTATAGTACTCGATAGGCCAAATCCTAATATTAGCCACATTGACGGGCCAATTTTAGAACCGAAGTTTAAATCGTTTGTGGGTATGCACCCAATCCCTGTACTGCATGGTATGACGGTAGGCGAGCTTGCTAACATGATCAAAGGTGAGGGGTGGATCAATCAGGCTCGTGATTTAAAGCTAAATGTGATCCCTGTTGCCGGCTACACCCGCACAACACCATATAGTTTGCCGGTAAAACCAAGCCCTAATTTACCCAACGATCAATCAATTGCGCTTTACCCATCACTTTGCTTTTTTGAAGCCACTCCAATTAGTATAGGTAGAGGAACTGACTTTGCCTTTCAGGTTATTGGTTATTCACCAGTAGCACTTGGGGATTTTAGCTTTACCCCTCGCTCAATAAAAGGCGCAGCGCTTAATCCTAAATTTAAAGATCAGCTAGTGAAAGGGATTGATTTACGCCATAGTGATACCGTCGGTTTAAACTTAAATTATTTAATTAATGCTTACCAGCAGCTTACACAGGCTAAACAGCTGTTTTTTGAACGTGCCGATTTTATGGATAAGCTCGCAGGAACTGATAAATTAAGGCTCGCCATAGAAGCAGGACACTCAGCTGAGGAAATTAAACAAAGTTGGCAAGCCGGGCTTAAACAGTTTAAACAGCAAAGAGCGCCTTATTTGCTGTATTGATAAAAGGGATGCGTGCATTGGGCTTTAAAAAATGATAAACAATAAAACGTACTATAAAGTAGTTATATTTCTGCTGAGCATTATTATTGCGGGCTGTAGTCGCTCTACAGCAATTAAATCAGAGCGCCCTTTAACGGCTAATCATATTAACGCGTTAGCTAATGCGCAGGTGATTGCTACCTTTCCTGAGCCAAATCCCAGCAGCAGAGAATATGTAAATAACCGCGGCACTTTTAAAGCCTACCGGGGCCGTGGACAACTATTGCTACAAAATGTCAGTGCGGTTAGCACCGATATATACATCAATAATAAAAAGCTCTCTCTTAATGAGCCTTTACGCGCTAACACCGAGTACGACTTTAATTTAGGGCACTATACACATAACGGCGTGAACACCTTTAAGGTAGAGAATATTCAACCTGCTGGTGGTAGTTTAACCCTGCGCTTTGCATTTGCTACCTTAGAAAATACCGCCACAAAAGAAATCGACTTTAGCCAAGTTGATACCTTAATTGAAAACGATATAAAAGCAGGCTTTCCAGGAGCGGTATTAGCGGTTGTTAAAGCGGGTAAGGTATTAAAATTAACCGCGTATGGCGATGCAAAACAATATCAGCAAAGTGATTTAATGCTACTGCGCCCAGAGTCTATGCAAACCAATACCTTATTTGACTTAGCCTCAAATACTAAAATATTTGCTACTAACTTTGCATTAATGAAATTGGTCAGCGAGGGGCAGTTAAACATAAATCATACAGTGCATTCATACCTAAAAGAGTATCAGGGAGGTGGTCGAGAGCACCGCCAAGTAAAAGACTTACTAACTCATAGTGCCGGTTATCCGCCAGTGTTTGATTTTCATCGAAAAGACACCGCTTACGGCGATGCGTTTTTCTCACAAACAAGCGAAACCACGAAACAGCTATTATTAACAAGCGTGCCATTAACCGCTGAACCTACAGCGCCGCATGTTTACTCTGATATTGATTACATGATTTTAGGTGTTTTAATTGAGCGAATTAGCGGCCAACCACTCGATGAATACCTAGAGCAGCATATTTACGCGCCTTTAAAACTCAAAAACACCTTATTTAACCCGCTTAAAAAAGGCTTTAACCGTCAGCAGTTTGCTGCCACGGAGCTTAGCGGTAATACTCGAGATGGGCGTATTCATTTTGATAATATTCGCACCAATGTACTGCAAGGGCAGGTGCATGACGAACGTGCTTATTATTCGCTTGATGGTGTTGCAGGCCATGCGGGATTATTTAGTAACGCTCCCGATTTAGCTGTGCTGTGCCAAGTTCTACTTAACAAAGGTGGTTATGGCGATACGCAAATTTTTAACGCCAGTAGCTTAGCGCAATTTTTAACGCCACAAAGCAGTGATGAAACCTACGGGTTAGGCTTTCGTTTAGCGGGAAATAACCAAGCGCGGCGCTGGCACTTTGGCCCTTATGCCAGCGCTCAGGCCTATGGCCACACAGGGTGGACAGGCACAGTCACCGTGATTGATCCGGCCTACGATTTGGCCATTATTTTACTCACTAATGCGCGGCATACTCCTATTAAAGGTACTGAAAAGCGCTATCAATTTGTAGGGAAAAATTTTGAAACAGCGCAATACGGCTCTATTGTGTCGCTTGTTTATGAGGCATTATTAAATCAATAAGCGTTAGTAAGTGACTTAATTGCTTATATCTATTAAGTTAAGTAAAGCGTCGTCATTATAAAAATAAATAAGGTTTGTTTATGCATTGGTATTCTATTTTACCGCCACTGATTGCCATTGCTATCGTGTTTTGGCGTAAAGAAGTGATTATGGCTCTTTTGGTGGCAGTGGCTTCATCAGAGTTTTTACTGGCCATTCAGGGTGAAGGAAATAGCGTATTTAATACATTTTTAAATACCATAGAGCGCATTATTTCGGTAGCAAGTTCGCCAGGTAATACCCGCATACTCATATTTAGTATTTTAATAGGCGCATTACTGGCTTATATTCGCGAGTCTGGCGGTGTTGCTGCTACCGTTAATTTGCTAATGAACAAAGGTGTTGCTAAAAGTAAGCGCCAAGTAGGCTTTTTAACTATGTTTACCGGCGTAGCGGTATTTATAGAGTCAAACTTAAGTGTGCTTACCTCGGGTATTTTATCTCGCGGTCTGTTCGATAAATTTAAAATGAGCCGCGCGCGTTTAGCCTACATAATCGATAGCACCAGCGCCCCTGTGTGTATTTTAATATTACTAAACGGCTGGGGTGCATTCGTACTGGGCTTGCTAGGTAATTACGAATTAGGCGAGTCGGCCGTATCAGTGCTGTGGGGCAGTGTAGGCTATAACTTTTACGCCATAATCACCTTGGTTATTGTTTTTTATACCATTGCCTTTGATAAAGTACATGGCCCAATGAAAGTAGCTGAACAAAAACTAGAGCTACAAACAACCGAGCTAAAAGAAGAAGTAAAAGGCTCTAAAGCACGCTTTATGCTAGTGCCACTGTTAACGCTAATTGTTAGTATGGTTGGCTTTATGTTTTATACCGGTAACGGCGTACTTGCCGAGGGCAGCGGTTCAAAATCAGTATTGTACGCCACGGTTTTAGCTATTGTTGTAGCCTATTGTTTAATGATTGGCTCGCGCCAATTTACCCATCACCAACTTGTTGATACCGGCTTTAAAGGCATGGGTGAATTACTCCCACTGGTAAGTATTGTATTGCTCTCGCTCACCTTAGGTGCAAGCTTAAAAGAGCTAGGTACAGGCGTGTTTGTGGCATCTTTGGTTGGCGATTACTTACCGATATATTTAATAGTGCCCGTGCTGTTTTTAACCGGTGCGGTTATGTCGTTTACTACAGGTACATCTTGGGGCACATTTGCCATACTTATCCCCATTGGCGTACCGCTTATTCAAGCGCTTGGTTTACCGCCATCGCTGGTGGTAGGCGCTATTTTAGGTGGCGGCATATTTGGCGATCATTGTTCCCCTATATCCGACACCAGCGCAGTATCAGCCATCGCCTCAGGCTGTGACCTACTTACCCACGTTAAAACCCAATTACCCTATGCATTAGTAGGCGGCGGTTTAACGTTTGTAGCTTACTTAGTAACGAGCTTAATTGTTTTGTAGGTTGGGTAGAGCGTAGCGAAACCCAACGTACCACCCATTCAAATTGTAGGTTTATATATTTACTGTTTTTGTAGACGCTTATCTTACTGGATTATCGTAGGGACGCTCTATATTTTTTGTTTACTCAATTACAATAATTATTGCTATATACACTTTGATTGTTATTTGCGCAGGCAGTTTGCTGTTTTCGTCAAGCTCTATAAAGTGTTGCTGTTTGCGGTATTCGTCTATCAGAGTGTTACGTGCGAGTCGAAATAATCAGGCTTTAGGCGTGGTTTGTGCTTGGTAAAGGTGGCGTTTTTCGATTACTTTTAGCCATGTTTGTTGGCTTACGTCGTATGCTAAATGTGTATTAGACTGTGTAACTAGGTAGTGATATAAATCGTTACTGTATAAGGTAATAAGTTGCTCTAAGTGGCGGTTGTCGCCACTTTTTGCACACCGCGCCATGCAGTCTTTGCTTGGCACTTCAAATAACCATGACTTAATATTCAATAGCATAGGCGCTTATTCCCTTACTGCGAACTGTCTAATTTAAAATCAAGCTGTACGGTTTGACCTGTTTGTAATTGTGCCACACCTTCAATTACTTTTGGACGATATTTCCAGCGTTTAATGGCGCGAAGTGCTTCGCGATCAAATATGCGTTTTGGTTCGGCATTCACTACTGTGGCATCAATTACTTCACCTGTGGGTGAAACATTAAAGCTAAGTTGCACCCAGCCTTCTATGCCATCACGTGCTGCGGTAGTTGGGTATTTAGGATTTATACGTACAATGGGTGAAGCATCTCCCGTAGGGCGGGCAATTATTTGCTTCATATCGTCACCAAGTCTGTCAATTACTATGGGTGGTGCTGTGCTTATTGCTGTTATTGGCTCATTACTAGGTGTTACACGTGGCGGTGCTTTAGGCGGCACTTTAGGTGTGGGTGGTGCGGTATTCTTTTAATATGCGTGGTTTGTTTATCTTCTGGTGCTTGAAAAATCTCAACAGTAATATCATCACCCAATTTAATAGGCGCTCTTTGCTCGCCACTAATTAAGTATTGCATAAAGGCAAATGCGATAAAGGTGATCGCGACACCGCCAATAACAGCTGTTGATGCTTTGAACATGGGGTTTTTAGGGAATTCAAGTGTGTGCATAAGCCGCGCCAAATTAACTTATTATGTTGTTTCAGAGCTATAACGGCTGGCAAATAGAAAAGGGGTTAAATAGTTTTAAAATTTAATTTATTAAAAAGCCGAGTTAGTATTTAACTCGGCTTTTGTATATTTAATTACAAACTACTGTTTCTTTTCACTTAGCGCGGGCTGGCCGTAGTTTGGCGAGCGTGGGCCATACAATAAACCATTGTATGTATCAGATGAAAGCAAACGATTAGAAGTAATTGCTGCAACTTCAAAGCCTTTATCACTCACTGTTTCAGCAATTTGATTAATAGCTGCAACAACTAGCATTCCGACTAAACCACCACCAGTGTTGTTGTTTTGTTGCTCAGCAGACGATGCTCTCGCCTTATCCTGCCATAGGACTTCGCCAGTGCGTAAATCAACAAGTCTTGCTGATACGGTGACCGCTGTTTCACTTGAAATAACTACGTAGCTGGTACCGTATTCTTCAATGTTGATATATAAGGCTGAATCAGCACCAAAAATATCATGTAGCTTTTTAACGGGCACTTGGTGGATATCGTTTGCAACCGTTAAGCCATTACCTTTAAAGGTTTGATCAACAACCGCGACAGGAAATACATAAAAACCAGATTCAGCGATAGGAGTCATCATTTGTGTCATTACACTATATGGCGCGATTACTTCTGGTGTGTTGTTTAAAGGAGGCAACACAAGAATTGAATGAGGATCTGCTTGTCTAAATGCACTGTAATCATGGCTCGGGGGCGGTGATACACAGCCTGCGAGTGCTGTTAATAATGTTGCGATAGAGATTAGCTTTAAATAACGCATATTAAGCACCCTTTGCCGATTTTAGAAGAAAGTCGATGTACTGAACTGATTCAGGAAATAATTGTTTTTCTGTTTCAAAATGAGCAATACCTTTCACAGCATTGCCTGTATCAAAATACAGCATACCTAAATGAGCATGTAATCCTGGTGCTATTGCTTTACTGTTATTAGCTGCATCAGCAATAACCTGCTCTAGAATAGTTATTTGCTCTTCAACCGAAACTTCATCTGCTTTTAAATAAGCATAAACGGCGCTGTTATAGTCACCGTAATAATAAAGAGGTTCTTTGGTGTTATTACACCCAGTAAGCGCGACGCATACTATAGCGGTAGCGATTAGCTTTTTCATGCTTTACTACCCCATTGACCCGATTCAAGACCAGTAACTAGTTTGTTTACCACTTCACGAATCGCTAAATCGAGTACTTTTCCGTTTAATGTTGCATCGTATGAAGCTGTGCTACCAAAGCCAACTACTTCACGCTCTGATAAGCTGTACTCGCCAGCACCTTGTACTGAGTAAATAACTTCTGATGTTGTTACATCAACAATGTTAAGTGTTACTTTGGCGTATGCAATTTGCGACTTGCCTTTTCCTAATAAACCGAATAATTGGCGATCACCTATGGCTTTACGGCCAAATTCAGTTACATCGCCAGTTACTACATACTTTGCACCGCTAATTACTTGCTTTGCGCCTGTTAATTTAGCTTCTTCTGCAAGTGCTTGCATATTGTCGCGATCCAGCACGCTAAAACGGTTAGTTTGTTGTAAGTGGCTCATTAAGGTTGTTTTTGCTTGGCTACCTAAGCGATCTTGGCCTGATGAAAATATACCATTTTGAAAACTTGAGCGATTTACAAACTGACCCACAACTAATTTACTCTTGGTGCCAGAGTAAGTGGTGTTGTAAGTTGCGACTGTTGGTGTGTCTATAGCTTTTGATGAAGTAGTTGCACAGCCAGATAAAGTGGCAGCTGCAAGTGCAGCAATAAGGGCTGTTGCTAAATGTTTTTTATTTTTTAACATGAAATTTTCCAATGTTCGTATGGGATAAATAATTAAACGAACACTTGGGGATGTATTTACACTGATAAGCTTATGACATTGTTCAAGAATCCGTTCCGAGGTCATTTATAAACAAAAAGCGATAAACATGCAATTATTATTACTTTTCATTGTTAATAGATGTTAACAAGCGTTAATGAGTAAAAACTTCTATTAGCTTAAATACTATTAATATTTTCTCTGATTTTGTCGGCTAACTTTTTAGATGCATCATTTAATTGCGGCTGAAAGTGCAGCGCCATTGAGTGTTCATTAGTTGTTTGTTAGTGCATAGCGTCAGCGCTATGCATTTTTTTGCTCGTTTTCCAGGTCTTTAAACAGCTCCCCTTGGGGATGTTCAAAAAACTCATCATCTATTTCTTCGTCATCCACAACCAACATTTGATCTTGTGCGGTGGTTTCTTCAATACGGGGATCCATAGTGGCAGCCAGTGGCGAGTTAGTTACATCAGAAGTACCCACCACATAATCACTGGGTTCAGGCTGCTCTACTTTTTGTTTAGAATTAATAAACGTGAGTAATAAATACATGGTTACGGTTAATAGCGAAATAGACGCATACAATGCTTGGTGCCCAAAGTAGCTCATGATCTGTGCGTTAACTGTTGAGCCTATTGCTGCCCCAGCGCCAAAAGCAACCAATAACGCTGATGACACGCCTACGCGTTCTTCGTCTTCAACTCGCGAATTGGCCAGTGCCGAACAAAGCGGATATAAAGTAAAGGCAAACAAACCAAATATAAAGGTCAGTATGTAAGCAATTAACTGTGAGCTTGGTAATAAAAACAATGCCAAACTCACAATGCCTATGGCTATGGCATTAGTACGAATTAATAAACTACGGCGAATACGGTCAGAAAGCATGCCCATTGGCCACTGTGCCAGCAGGCCAGCTAAAATAGTTAGCGACATAAAAATAGCAATTTCAGCGGCGTTAAAGCCTGATAACTTAGCAAAAATAGGTGCTAGACCATAAAAGCTACCATTGATAATGCCTGCAAAGTGGACCGCAGTAAGCGATTGTGGCACTTTTTTAGCGTAATCAAATAGGCTCATTTTTATCGGTTTTAAGGGTTTTGGGTGGATTCTGCGGGTGATAGAAATAGGAATAATGCCGATTGCTAACGCCATGCAGACTAAAAATAGCGGCGCATAACCTAGCTCAGGAAATTGTGCGAGCGCTAATTGCCCTAAAATCATCCCCAAGTATGAAGTGATCATATAAAACGAGAATACCCGGCCGCGTGATTCGGGGGCTGACTGTTCATTCAGCCAGCTTTCTAGCACCATGTAATTACACATCATACCTAAGCCAACAAAAAACCTAAGGCCTAACCATATATAAAGATTATCACTCACCCCGTGAGCAGCCACACAGGCAGTAACCGCCGCAGTACTTGCTGCAAAGGTTCTTATGTGACCCACCGATTTAATAAGATGATAGCCAAGTTTTGAACCCAGTAATAAGCCAAGGTAATAACACGAGGTCATCAAGCCTATCCAAAACGTGGACGTGCCTTGTTTACCTAAATAAAGCGCTAAATAGGTAGTAAGTAAACCGGTACCAATAATTAAAAATAAATTAGCAAAGTACAGTGACGGAAATGATTTCATTAAAATGCAAATTATGAGCTAAGACAACTAGATACTAGAGCAAGCGAGAAGGTTTTCCAAGCTGTAAAAGGGAGTTTTATATGGCGCAGCCCTATGCAGACTTTAAATAGAGGTTAATGAATAAAATAATCATTTAATAATATTTTCATTTCACCGTTTTGCAGATATTCGGTAATTTTTTTGTTTATTTTTTCGTAACTCTTCACCAAGACAAACTATTTTCTAAGGATCTTTTTTAGCTATTGGCTGATCCTGCCAGTATGCCAAGCTAGAGCGATTACCCTATCGCTCTAGCTTTAATGAATT
>Ga0208315_1000594_pt1 | contig 24571 bp, 21 predicted proteins | sample MalvireepMed_215_FD_184239 | JGI IMG/M metagenome (GOLD analysis project Ga0208315, IMG submission 184239) | Marine viral communities from the Global Malaspina Expedition - Malaspina viral metaG DeepMed_215 (SPAdes) (version 2) | ecosystem: Environmental > Aquatic > Marine > Oceanic | place... | reverse complement strand
CGATTGACCGCTCCGTCACACCGGCCCGGGCGACGGAGCGGTCAATCGCGGCGATGCGGGCAAAAGTGGTCAGCGGGTCTTCATTGCAGATGGGCACCGCGATCACGCTGCGCGGCTGCGGCGCGTCCAGCGCGGGGCGGGGAGGCGTTGATCTGCTGCCGAAAAGCCCGATCAGCGCCAATGACGCCCCCCAAGCCAGCCAAGCCGTGGTCGCGAAAACGAGCACGGCGCGGATGCCGTCCCACCCGCTGAACCCATCGCGCGCCGCGGCCTCGGCCAAAAGCATTGACGCAAGGGCCGCACAGCCGAGAGACAAAAAGACGGCGACCGCCCGTGCAAAACGGGTCGCCCCGTCCGCCGCAAGCCGCCTTTGCTGAAGTGTCATTGAACCTAGGCCTTACGCCGCAGCAGGAACGCCCGCGCGACATCGGCCAGCCCGGCCAGATGGCCGCGCCGTTCCAAGGTCTGCCGTGGCATGGCAAGCGGGGCGGCGGGCGGCATCCAAGTCTCGGCCTCAACCGTCATTGCGGAATAGGGGGTCGTCGCGTCTTGAAGGTTCATGCGTTGATCCATTGGTACACCCATGTCTCTGTAAGATTGCGGTCATATCCCGATAGAACTGCCTTGATTTCGACGATGGCGTCAGGCTCTGCACGCAGTTCCAGCACCAGCCGCCATTCGTCTCTGCCATCTACCCGGCTCAGGATCGCCTCGACGATTTCGCCGTTCTGCGCGCTGGTGATCGGCTCCAACTCTGCGTCGCTTGGCATATCGCTCAGCTGTCCGCCGGCAAAGTCGATAACGAATTTGCGGGTTTGCGTATCTGCCTCTACCCCCGCAACCCCGCCGTGGCCCGTGCGCAGCCGCACCACGCGGCCAAGGGTCTGCGGGGTGGCGCCCGGTGGGGTCATCCCCCAGTGCATGCGGTAGTCATAGGCCAATTCATCCCCGGCACGGGTTTCGCCCTCGGGAATCCAATAGGCGACGATGTTGTCATTGCCCTCTAGATTGGAGGGAATTTCGACCAGTCGGACCGTGCCCTTGCCCCAGTCGCCCAAGGGTTCGATCATTAAAGAGGGGCGCCGTTCGTAATGGGCCTGCGCATCGAGGTAATGCTCAAAGTCCCGGTTGCGCTGTGCCAGCCCGAAGGAGCGCGGGCTCTGCGCCCCGAAATAGGAACTCGCCAAACGCGGCGGATTGTTCAGCGGGCGGCAGAGGGTCGCATCCTTGCCCGCGTTCAGCACCAAGACTTCGCTGTCGTGAACCGAGGGGCGGAAATCGTCAAAGCTGCCCTTGTCCGCGCCATTGTGCAGGAACATGGAGGTCAGCGGCGCGATGCCAAGTTGCTTGATGTCTTTGCGCAGGAACAGCCGCATGGTGACCTCGACGGTGGTGTCCTCGCCCGGTGTGATCACGAACCTATAGGCCCCGGTCACCGACGGGCTGTCGAGCGCGGCATAGATCGTGGCGCTGCTATCGCCCGGTTCCGGACGGCGCAGCCAGACCTCGCTGAAACGGGGGAACTCCTCGCCTTCGGGCAGGCCGGTGTTGACGGCAAGGCCGCGCGCGCTCAGCCCATAAAGCGTGTCTTTCCCCAGAGCGCGGAAATAGCTCGCGCCTTGGAAGACGATCAATTCGTCGAAAATATCGGCGCGGTTGAGTGGGGTGTGCAGGCGGAACCCGGCAACCCCCGGCATCTCGGCATTGGGGGGGATCGACTTGGCAAGCGCCGCGTCGTCATATTCAAAATCCGCGGTGGTAAAGCCCATGGGCTCAACCGTGTCGCCCCGGACCTCGTTGATCTTCACCGCTTCTTTGAACAGCCAGCCGGGGTGGAAGGCGTGCAACCTAAAGGTAACGCCCTTTTCCTGCCAGCGCGCCTGTTCGGGCCGGAATCGAATCCGTTGGTAAGCGTCGTAATCGAGATCGGCGAGGAACCCTTTGACCGGCTTCGGCGCCGCATAGGACGACTGCGCCAAGTCCCGCATGTCATTGACCAGATTGTCGAATGTAAAGGAGGCTGCAGGCACCTCCTGCGCGCGGCTGCGCAGCGGCATCAGCGCGGCGGCAAAGGAGGCGGCGGAGAGAGCCAGAAACTGACGTCTCTTTAAGCCTTCGGTCCGCAATTTATTCGGTCGTGTGGTGGAAGAATTTGGCAAAACAATACCTCGGGAGACACGTTAAGAGTGTGCAATTTTTTCCCTATCTAATCCTTTCGGCGGCGCTGGAAACTTGATTCAGTAACTTTCAGCGGAATGCTGCATAGCAGCGCGGAAAATCGCCTATCGGGGCTTTGCTTGCCGGGGTCTGCACAAAATTTTGCCCAGATTACCGTAGCATCGCCGCTTTTTTGTGACATTCGATCTTGTGCAGCAGCGCCGTTGCGCAGGGTTTTTGGCGCGCGCCTGAGCTCTTAGCGCTCCAACCACAGGCGGGCTGGAGCGCCGAGAGGGGTCAAACCGCGTCGAGCCCGTCGGCCAACTGGCGTTCTAGGCTTTGCATTTCCGCCTCCGTCAGGGGAATCCCCTGTGCGCGGGTTTCAGCGCGGGCCTTGAACCGGCGTTGTGAGGGCAGCCGCGCCCCTTGGCCCATGATCGCGGCAAAGAGTGTTTCCGCCCGCGCAAAGGGATCGCCGGGGCGGCCAGCGGCAAACTTTTCCGGGTCGAAGGCGATGATCAACTCCCCATGCGCTGGCGCGAGGGTGAGAGAGCCTAAGGCGTCGCGCGCCTCTGGGCTGGTCAGGTCGCCGATCATCACCCCGGCGAGCAGTTCGATCATGGTGGAGATGGCGGAGCCCTTATGGCCGCCGAAGGGCAGCATGGCCCCGGCAAGGGCGGCTTCGGGATCGGTTGTGGGCGTGCCGTCGGGCGCAATGGCCCAGCCTTCGGGCAGTGCCGTGCCCGCGCGGCGGTGCAATTCGATCTCTCCTCGCGCGGCGACGCTGGTGGCAAAGTCAAAGACGTAAGAGTCGCCCTCTGCCCGTGGCCAGCCAAAGGCGAAAGGGTTGGTCCCCATCAAAGGGTCGGTGCCGCCCGACGGGGCCACGCTGGCATAGCTGGGGCACATCGCCATCGCGGCGAGGCCCATATCGGTCAGCGTCTCAATCTCGGGCCAGAGGGCGGCGAAATGGGTGCAATCGTTAATCACCATGGCGGCGATCCCGGTCGTGCGGCAACGCTCTGCCAGCACCGGCGCGCCCGCGTCGAATGCAGCGTTGGAAAAGCCGCCGCCTGCATTCACCCGCACGATGGCGCTGTCGTCCTGGTGCACCTGCGGCACCGCATCGGGCACCACTTTGCCCGCCTTGATCGTGCGCAGGCAGCCTTCGATCCGGTAGATGCCGTGGGATTTGCAGGCATCGCCTTCGCCCGCCACGATCACCCGCGCGAGGGCGGCGGCATTCTGCGGCGACAGGCCCGCGCCTTGGAAAATCTGCATGACAATTCCGTTTAGGGCGTCGTGGGACAGGGGTGTATCAGCCATTTGGATCCTCGCAGGGCTTGGGTTGCACATTTGCATACATCATGTATGCAGTTGCGCAGAGACGCAAGCTGACACCGGGCCGCGGCCCGCATGAAAGGATAGACGATGGCCTTTACCCCCCATGGCAAACACCTAATCGCTGGCGAATGGATCGCCACCGACGACCGCTTTAGCTCTAGCCCCGCCCATGGGCCTGTGCATGAATTCTCGGTCGGGACGGTAGATTTGGTCGACCAAGCCTGCGAAGCCGCCGAAGCGGCGTTTTGGGATTACGGCTATTCCAGCCGGGCCACCCGCGCCAAGTTTCTGAACGCCATCGCCGATGAGATCGACGCCCGCGGGGCCGAGATCACCGAAATAGGCAGCCAAGAAAGCGGCCTGCCCGCAGCGCGTCTGGAAGGCGAGCGGGGTCGGACCGTCGGCCAACTGCGCCTTTTCGCGGCACATATCGAAAAGGGCGACTATCTCGACCGTCGTTTCGATGCCGCCATGCCCGAACGCCAGCCCGCACCACGCCCGGCCATCACAATGGTGCAACGCCCCATCGGCCCCGTGGCCGTCTTTGGCGCGTCGAACTTCCCGCTGGCTTTCTCGGTCGCAGGCGGTGACACGGCGGCGGCGCTGGCGGCGGGCTGCCCGGTCGTGGTCAAAGGCCACTCCGCCCACCCCGGCACCGGAGAGATCGTTGCCGAAGCGATTCATGCAGCGGTTGAAGGCTGCGGCATGCCGCGCGGAGTGTTTTCGCTGATCCAAGGCGGCAACCGCGCTGTCGGTCAGGCCGTGGTACAGCATCCGCTGATCAAGGCCGTGGGCTTCACCGGCTCCCTCGCCGGGGGCCGGGCGCTGTTCGATCTCTGCGCCGCGCGGCCAGAGCCGATCCCCTTCTTTGGTGAATTGGGCTCGGTCAACCCTATGTTCATGCTCCCCGCCGCGATGGAGGCGCGGGCCGAGGAACTGGGCAAAGGCTGGGCCGCGTCCCTGACCATGGGCGCGGGCCAGTTTTGCACCAATCCGGGCATTGCCGTGGTGATCGACGGGGCAGGGGCAGACGCCTTCGTGCAAAGTGCCGCCACCGCACTGCAAGACGTGGCCGAGCAGGTCATGCTGACCGATGGTATCGCGCAGGCCTTCTGTGCGGGCCGCGACACGCTCAAAGCCGCGCAAAGCCTGCGCCAAGTGCATGTGGCCGACAGCACAGGCCGCAATGCCGCCCCCGCCCTGTTCGAGACCACGGGCGCAGAGTTCAAGGCCAACCCGGCGCTGCATGAGGAAGTCTTCGGGCCGCTGGGGTTGGTGGTGCGGGTGGCTTCGCTGGAAGAGATGCGCGCGCTGGCGGTTGAGTTGGATGGGCAGTTGACCATCACCCTGCATATGGATGACGCGGATGTTAAAGCCGCGCGGGTCTTGATGCCGGTGCTGGAACGCAAGGCCGGGCGTCTGCTGGCAAACGGCTTCCCAACCGGCGTCGAGGTGGTGGATTCCATGGTGCACGGCGGGCCTTACCCGGCCAGCACCAACTTCGGCGCGACCAGCGTTGGCACCCTGTCGATCCGGCGTTTCCTGCGGCCGGTGTCCTATCAGAACCTGCCAGAGGCGCTGCTGCCCGAAGACGCGGCGGAGTGATCTCAGACGGGAAAGCCGGGCTGCACGCCCGGCTTTTTCATTTTAGCCGGAAAAGAGGGCGGCTGCGGCCCTATTCCCATCCCCAAACAATGACGACGGCGTCTCAATGTATCAAAAATATGTCGACACATCAGTAAAAGTTAAAAATACATATTGTATTTTTAATGAAGACATTGTTCCTTCATACCACCCCGTACCCCGCCCAGAGAGAGTCGGGGGCGACCAACCCAAGAGGGAGATATCTATGAAATTCACGCAACTCGCCGGGAGCCTCGTGGCTGCGACCGTGATCGGCACCACCGCACATGCCGACAAACTGGACGACATCATTTCTTCGGGCACGCTGCGCTGCGCCGTGGTGCTGGACTTCCCGCCCATGGGCTCGCGCGATGACACCAACACGCCCGTCGGCTTTGACGTGGATTATTGCAACGATCTGGCCGCAGCACTCGGTGTCGAAGCCGAAATCGTCGAGACGCCATTCCCCGACCGTATCCCCGCGCTCGTCTCAGGCCGCGCGGATGTGGGCGTTGCCTCCACCTCCGACACGCTTGAGCGGGCCAAGACGGTTGGCTTCTCGGTCCCGTATTTCGCCTTTACCAATGTCGTGCTGACCCGCGAAGACGCAGGTGTCGACAGCTTTGAAAGCCTCAAGGGCAAGACCGTCGGCTCCGTCGCGGGCACGTTTGAGGCCATCGCGCTGGAAGAGCAAGTCGAGGCATGGGACGAAGGCAGCTTCCGTTCTTATCAGAGCCAAGCCGATGTGTTCCTGTCCCTGTCCCAAGGTCAGATCGATGCGACGGTCGTGACTTCCACCGTGGCGTCCTCCATCGTCAATGGCGGCAAATTCGAAGGTCTGACCATCGCGGGCGATGCGCCCTTTGACGTGGACTATGTCGGCTTGATCGGCCTGCGTCAGGAATACGGTCTGCTGAACTATCTCGATCTGTTTGTGAACCAGCAGGTCCGTTCGGGCCGCTATCAGGAACTCTTTGACAAATGGGTCGGCGGCGACGCGCCTGACCTGACCATCGCCAAAGCCTATCGCTGATGGATGCGGGGGCCGCCCGTCGCGGCCCCCACTGCCGATAACCGCTGATCGGAGCAAGAGATGGGCAACTACACCTTTCAATGGCGACAGGCCTTTCGCGCTTTTCCAGAGATGCTGGAAGGCGCGCTGGTCACGCTGCAGATATCGATCCTGTCGATGCTGATCGGCGTTGCCATCGCCGTGCTGCTGGCCGTGGGCCGCGATGCCAAATCGCGCTGGCTACGGGCACCTGCGACCGCATGGGTCGAAGTGGCGCGTAACACGCCCGCACTTTTTCAGATTTATATGGCGCATTTTGGGCTTGGGTCTTTCGGGATCTATCTCAGCCCCTACGCCGCGCTGCTGGCGGGGATCGCCTTCAACAACGCGGGCTACCTGTGTGAGACGTTCCGCGGCGCGATGCGGGCCATTCCGGGCACGCAGCTGCGCGCCGGGCGTTCACTGGGGATGGGGCAGGCCAAGGCGTTTCGTCTGATTATCCTGCCGCAGATGTTCCGCATCTCCTTCCTGCCGACCACGAACCAGATGATCTGGGCGATCCTGATGACCTCTCTGGGGGTCACGGTGGGGCTGAATTCGGACCTCGCGGGGGTCACACAAGACCTGAATGCGCGCAGCTTCCGAACCTTTGAATTCTTCGCATTGGCGGCGGTGATCTACTACGTGATCGCCAAGGCCGTGATGCTCGGCGCCCGGCTGCTCGCGGCCCGCTTGTTTCGCTACTGAAGGAAGAGAATAGATGTTTGATACGGCTCTGACCTTCAACGACCTGTTGTTCATGCTCAAAGGCGCGGGCGTGACGCTATCGGTCACCGCCTTTGCGGTGGTGGGCGGCACGCTGCTTGGGGTGTTCTTTGGGGTGCTGCGCAGCCAGATCAGCCCTTGGGCAGCCCTGCCGCTGACCTTCGTGCTGGATATCTTCCGCTCGGTCCCGCTGCTGATCCAGTTGATCCTCGCCAATGCGTTTCAGGCCATCGCGGGATGGGGGATTTCGCCCTTCGTGACCTCCTGCATCGTGCTGGGCCTCTACACGTCGGCCTATTGCACCGAGATCGTGCGCGGCGCGATCGAGGCGGTGCCCTCGGTCACCCGCCGCGCGGCGCGTTCGCTTGGCATGACATGGGGCCAAGACCTCACGCAGATCGTCTTTCCCATGGCACTGCGGGTGGGCCTGCCCAGTTGGATCGGCCTCACGCTTGGCGTCATGAAAGACAGCGCGCTGGTGATGTGGCTTGGCATCATCGAATTGCTGCGCGCCTCGCAGATTCTGGTGACACGCCTGCAAGAGCCGATGTTCATCCTGCTCGTGACGGGTGCGATCTACTTCGCGCTCAGTTTCCCCATTGCCCGGCTTGGCAGCCGCTTGGAAAAAAGGTGGCAAGAAAATGATTGAGATTGAAAACGTCCACAAATCCTTTGGTGCGCTTCAGGTGCTCAAGGGCATCGACCTGACCGTGCAAAAAGGCGAGGTCGTCTCGGTGATCGGCGGCTCTGGTTCGGGCAAATCGACGCTGCTGACCTGCATCAACGGGTTGGAGCCGATCGACAAGGGCCGCATTGTGGTCGACGGCACCGAGGTCCACGCCCGCGACACGGACCTGAACAAGCTGCGCCGTAAAATCGGCATCGTGTTCCAGCAATTCAACGCCTTCCCGCATCTGACGGTGCTGGAAAACGTCACGCTGGCCCCGCGCAAAGTGAAGGGCATGGGCCGCAAGGAGGCCGAAGAAATCGCGGTGCAGCAACTCTCGCATGTCGGTTTGGCTGATAAGCTGGGCGTCTACCCCAGCCGCCTGTCGGGCGGGCAGCAACAGCGGATGGCGATTGCGCGTGCATTGGCCATGTCGCCCGATTACATTCTCTTCGACGAGGTGACCTCGGCGCTCGACCCGCAACTGGTGGGCGAGGTGCTGGACACGCTCAAATTGCTGGCAGATGAGGGGATGACGATGATCTGTGTCACCCATGAGATGAGTTTCGCACGCGATGTGTCGGACCGGGTGGCGTTCTTTCACAAGGGCGTCATGGCCGAGATCGGCGCGCCGGATCAAATCTTTGGCGATCCGCAGCAAGAAGAGACCCGTCAATTCCTGTCGAGCGTCCGGTAATGAGCCAAGCCCCGGTGACGGTTGTCGGCGCTGGCGTGGTGGGCCTGTCCATCGCGCTGGCGCTTCAGGCACGTGGGCTGCCCGTGCGGGTGATCGACCGTGAAGGCCCGGCAGCGGGTGCGTCGGCGGGCAACGCGGGCGCCTTTGCATTCACCGAAATCCTGCCGCTGGCCTCACCCCGGATGATCCGGCAGGCGCCGAAGTGGCTGCTGGACCCGCTGGGGCCGCTGACCGTGCCGCCGCGCTATGCCGCAAAGATCGCGCCGTGGATGTGGCGCTTTTGGAAGGCGAGCTGGCCTGCGCAGGTGCGCGCCTCGACCGTGGCGCAAACGGCACTGATGATGCTCTCGCAAGCCGCACTTGATCCGCATCTGGAGATGAGCGGCCTTGCCCATATGTTGCGGCACGATGGGCAGTTGCAGGTCTATGAAAGCGAGGCGGAGTTCCGCGCGTCGCTCCCCGGCTGGCAGGCCCGCGAAGAGGCGGGGATCGCCTTCACGCATCTCAAGGGCGATGAGATTGCAGCCTATCAACCCGGTCTTGCGCCCGGCTTCACCCATGCGACCTTCACCCCGGAATGGCAGTCGATCTCGGACCCGCGCGACTATGTGTTGGCCATGGCCGAACGCTTCCGGGCAGGGGGCGGGGAGATCACCATCACCCGCGCCGAGCGTCTGGTTGCAGGCGGGGTCGAGACCTCAGATGGCTTCATGCCGGGCCGCGTGGTGCTGGCCGCGGGTGCGCATTCGCATCATCTAGCCCGCACCGCTGGAGTGAAAATCCCGCTGGAGACCGAGCGTGGTTATAACACGACACTGCCCGCCAGTGCCTTCGACCTCAAACGCCAGATCACTTTTGGCGGCCATGGCTTTGTCATCAGCAAGGTGGGCAATGGGCTGCGCGTCGGCGGGGCGGTGGAACTCGGCGGGCTCGACCTGCCGCCGAACTTTGCCCGCGCCGTTGCGATGCTGAAAAAGGCCAAGCGCTTCCTGCCGGAGCTCGACACCTCGGGCGGCACGCAGTGGATGGGTTTCCGCCCCTCGCTGCCCGACAGCCTGCCTGCCATCGGCGCGCTGCCGAACCGACCGGATGTGTTCTGCGCTTTCGGCCATGGCCATCTCGGTCTCACACAATCGGCGGGCACCGCCGCCATCATCGCTGATCTGATAACCGGCCAAGACCCCGGCATCGACCTGACCCCCTTCTCTCCTGCGCGCTTTTAGAGGCTGACATGACGCAACACACATTTCCTTGTATCGACGGCCACACCTGCGGCAATCCGGTACGGCTCGTCACCGGCGGCGCGCCTCTGCTCAAGGGTGCGAATATGCTTGAAAAACGCGCCCATTTTCTGGCCGAGTATGATTGGATTCGCACCGGTCTGATGTTCGAACCGCGCGGCCATGACCAGATGTCCGGCGCGATCCTCTATCCTCCGACGCGGGATGATTGCGACATCGCGGTGCTGTTCATCGAGACCTCGGGCTGCCTGCCGATGTGCGGCCACGGCACCATCGGCACCGTCACCATCGCGCTGGAAAACGGGCTGGTCACGCCCGCCACTCCCGGACAGTTGCGCCTTGAGACCCCCGCCGGGCGGGTCGATGTGACCTACCGTCAAGAGGGGCGTTTCGTCGAAGAAGTGCGGCTGACCAATGTGCCCGCCTTCCTCCATTCCGAAGGGCTGACGGCCGAGGTCGAGGGCTTGGGCGAAGTGGTGGTTGATGTGGCCTATGGCGGGAACTTCTATGCCATCGTCGAGCCGCAAAAGAATTTCCGCGACATGGCGGATTTCTCGGTTTCTGAACTGGTCGGTTTCAGCCCGAAACTCCGCGCAGCACTAAATGCGAAATACGAACTCATCCACCCCGAACACCCCCCGATCAATGGGCTGAGCCACATCCTTTGGACCGGCGCCGCCCAATCCCCAGAAGCACACGCCCGCAACGCGGTCTTCTACGGCGACAAGGCGATCGACCGCTCCCCCTGCGGCACCGGCACCTCTGCCCGGATGGCGCAACTTGCGGCCAAGGATAAGCTCAAGGTTGGCGATGACTTCGTCCATGAATCCATCATCGGCTCTATGTTCAAAGGCCGCGTCGAAGCGGCGGTGGAGGTGGCGGGCAAGCCTGCGATCATCCCCTCCATCGCCGGTTGGGCGCGGGTCACCGGCTTTAACACAATCTTCATCGACGAGCGCGACCCCTTCGCGCACGGCTTCGTTGTTACCTGATCTGGAAGGGCTGCCCATGGCGCAAATCATTGTTCCCGCCGAGGCCCAAGGCGCGGTGCTCGCTTCCTCCGAGGGGTTGAGTTTCTGGGGCGGCGTCGATCCGGCCAGCGGCAAGGTTATCGACGCGCATCATCCGCTGTGCGGTCAGTCGCTGGCGGGGAAGATCGTGTTGATGCCCACGAGCCGAGGCTCCTGCACCGGCAGTGGCGTCCTGCTGGAACTGGCAATGAACGGCCATGCCCCTGCAGCATTGGTGTTTCGCGAGACCGAAGACATCCTGACCTTGGGGGCGCTGATCGCGGGCAAGATGTTCGACAAGCCGCTCGCGGTACTGCGCCTCGGCGCAAAGGACTACGACCTGCTCGCCAAAGCGCGCAGCGCGCGGATCACGCCTGAGATGCTCAGCACCGATGCGTGGGACTTGCCGCTGTCTGACAGGCCCGCCCGCGATCTGCATCTTACCGCTGAGGATCAGGCAATGCTTGAGGGTGCCGACGGTCCGGCAGTTCAATTGGCGATGGAGATCACCTGCACCATGGCGCGCGGGCAGGGGGCCGAGCGGCTGGTCGACGTGACGCGCGTGCATATCGATGGCTGCATCTACGCGAGCCCGGCGAACCTGCTTTTTGCGCAGACCATGGCCGATATGGGATCACAGGTGCGCGTGCCGACCACGATGAACGCGATCTCGGTCGATCACGGCAATTGGCGCGATCAAGGCGTGCCGCCGGATTTCGGCCTGCCCGCCAGCCGTCTGGCGGATGCCTATGTCACCATGGGCGCACGGCCCAGTTTCACTTGTGCGCCCTACCAATTGCCCGCCCCGCCCGAGCGTGGCGAGTTCATCGCGTGGTCGGAATCCAATGCGGTGATCTATGCCAATAGCGTGCTTGGCGCGCGGACGGTGAAACATCCCGATTTCCTCGACCTGTGCATCGCGCTGACCGCACGCGCGCCGCTTTCGGGGGTCTATCTGGATGAACACCGCGCCCCACGCCGGGTGATCGATGGAGCATTGCCCGCACAATATGACGAGGCGATCTGGCCGATGCTCGGCTGGCTGGCGGGGCAGGCGGCACCGGACCGGATCCCGCTGCTGCGCGGGCTGGAAACCGCTGCGCCGAACGAGGATGACCTCAAAGCGCTCTGCGCCGCTTTCGGCACCACTTCTGCCGCACCGATGCTGCATGTGGCAGGCGTCACGCCCGAAGCCGATCTGCCCCCTGTGGCCGAGGCCGATACCCTGCGCATCACGCCCCAAGACCTGCGCCGTGTCTGGCGGCAATTCAACGCGGGGCCTGCGCAGGTTGATCTCGTAGCCTTCGGCAGCCCGCATTTCTCGCTCGCGGAATGCCGGGCTTTGGATGCGGCTCTGGCCGGGCGAAAACGGCACCCGGACACGGCGGTTATTGTCACCCTTGGGCATGACACGCTCACGGCGGCGCGCGAGGACGGCACCGGGGCGCGGCTCGAAGCGGCAGGTGTGCAAGTCGTGCCCGACATCTGCTGGTGCTCGATTTCCGAGCCGGTCTTCCCGCCCTCGACCAAGGTGTTGATGACCAACTCGGGCAAATATGCCCATTACGCACCGGGCCTTTCAGGCCGTGCAGTGCGCTTTGGCAGCATCGCCGATTGCGTGGATGCTGCCGTGACCGGGCAGGCCGGAGAAGCTTTGCCCAAATGGCTGGCTGAGGAGGAGACAACCGATGCGTAGCAGCAAGACCGTTCACGTCATTTCCGCCCATGCCGAGGGCGAAGTCGGCGATGTGATCGTCGGCGGTGTCTCTCCGCCCCCCGGCGACACGCTCTGGGAGCAAAGCCGTTGGATCGCGCGGGACCAGACGCTGCGCAACTTCGTGCTGAACGAGCCGCGCGGCGGGGTGTTTCGCCATGTGAACCTGCTCGTCCCGCCGAAAGACCCGCGCGCCGATGCGGCCTTTATCATCATGGAGCCGGAGGACACGCCGCCGATGTCTGGCTCCAACTCGATCTGCGTGTCGACCGTCCTGCTGGACGGGGGGATCCTGCCGATGACCGAGCCGGTGACGGAGCTAACCCTCGAAGCGCCGGGAGGGCTAGTGAAGGTCCACGCGGAATGTCGCAATGGCAAGGCGGAGCGTATCTTCGTGCAGAACCTGCCGAGCTTCGCCGCCCGCATGGATATTCCGCTTGAGGTTGAAGGGCTGGGCACGCTCACCGTCGATACCGCCTATGGCGGTGACAGTTTCGTGGTCGTCGACGCCGCCGCGATGGGGTTTTCACTGGAGGCCCATGAGGCCCATGACATCGCCCGCCTCGGCGTGCGGATCACCAATGCCGCGAATGCCGCGATGCGGTTTGAGCATCCCGAGAACCCCGATTGGCAGCATTTCTCTTTTTGCCTTTTTGCCGGGCCAGTCACCCGCGACGCGACCGGTCTGCGCGCCGGGGCGGCGGTGGCAATCCAGCCGGGCAAGGTCGATCGCTCCCCCACGGGCACGGCGCTCTGCGCGCGGATGGCGCTGCTGTATGCGCGGGGGGAAATGGGGTTGAACGATAGCCTGACCACGGTCTCGCTGATCGGCTCGACCTTTACCGGGCGGATCTTGGGCGAGACGCGCGTGGGCGATCATCCGTCGATCCTTCCCGAACTCTCTGGGCGGGGCTGGGTCACTGGCATCCACCAGCACATGCTGGACCCCGATGACCCGTGGCCTGGCGGCTACCGACTGTCCGACACTTGGGGGGCACGCGGCTAGGCGCCCATCCCTTTCGCCAAATTGAACCCCGGTCCCCCGGCCAGAGCAGGGGCGGGGCGCGGGGTGGATATTCGCCGCGCTACCGCCGCGCCGCCTCGGCGCGAAGCCGCCGTCCTTGGCTGACGCGAGGCAACGTCTTGCATGTGCTCTTCGTTTTCGATTGATTACTTTTCAATCAGAACACGAACTTTCAAACAACGGAGAGTCACCATGAAGCTACGCACCACACTTGCATCCTCCGCATTGGCGCTCAGCCTTGCGTTTCAGGCCCAAGCAGCCAATGTCCCCGAGGGTGTGAACCTTGCCGAAGATCAAAGCTATACCTTCTGGCTGCTCGACGCGATCAAGTCGATGGACCCGCAGATCAACACAGATGTCGAAGGTTCGGACGTTCTGCGCAACCTCTTTGAGGGGCTCTATAACGAAGACGGCAATGGCGAATTGGTGCCCGGCGTGGCGCTGGATCACGAGGTTTCCGAAGACGGCAAGACCTATACGTTCAACCTGCGCAAAGACGCCAAGTGGTCCAATGGTGAGCCGGTCACGGCCAATGATTTCGTCTATTCTTGGCGCCGTTTGGCGGACCCGGCGACCGCGTCGGAATACGCATGGTACATGGAGTTGATGCAGGTCGAAAACGCGCCTGAGATCATCGCGGGTGACAAGTCGCCCGAGGAGTTGGGCATCCAAGCCGTCGACGACCACACGCTTGAGGTCAAAATCACCACGCCGCTGCCCTATTTCCCGCAGATGCTGGTGCATGGGTCGACCTTCCCCGTGCTGCAAAGCGTGGTGGAAGAGCATGGCGACGATTGGACCGATGCGGGCACGCTCATCGGCAACGGCGCTTATAAACTGGTCGAGCATCAGTTGGGCGAACGTGTCGTGATGGAGAAGAACGACACCTATTGGGACGCCGACAACGTCGTGATGGAAACGATCACCGCGCTCACGATCAATGACGTGAACCAAGCGCTGACCCGCTATCTTGCCGGTGAGCTGGACCGCGTGGATATCCCCGCCGGTCAATACCCGCGACTGAAGAAAGAGTACCCCGAACAGGCGGTCTCAACCCCCTATAACTGCTCGTATATCTACATGCTGAACGTAGGCGAAAAGGGCCCTGAGGCGCTAAAAAACGTCAATGTACGCAAAGCCTTGGCCTATGCCATCGACCGCGACATCATCGTGGAACGTATCCTGCAAGGCGGCCAAAAGCCGTCCTACAACTGGACCCACTGGGCGATTGCTGATTTCGAGCGCCCCGAGTTGGATTGGGCCGACAATATGGATCAGGCGCAGCGCGTGGAAAAGGCCAAAGAACTGTTGGCCGAGGCGGGCTATGGCCCCGACAACCCGCTCGACCTGACGCTGCAGTACAACACATCGGAAGATCACAAAAAGATCGCCATCGCGGCCTCGCAGATGCTCAAACAGATCGGCGTGAACCTGACGCTGGATAACTACGAGTGGAAAGTGCACACCGACCGCATGCAGCGCCAAGACTACGACATGGCGCGCTATGCATGGTGCGGCGACTACAACGAGGCCTCGACCTACCTCGATCTGCTGACCTCATATTCGGGCCACAACAACGGCGAGTTCTACAATGACGCTTATGACAAGCTCATGAAGGACAGCAAAACCGCCGAAGACCCGCAGCCGCTTTACAAAGACGCGGAGCGTATCTTGGCCGAGGAAATGCCGATCATCCCGATCTACCACTACGCCAACGTCGACATGATCGCGGAAGACATCGAAGGTCTGCCCGAGAATAACGTCAACAACACGTGGTACGGCAAAGACCTCTATCGTACCGCAGAGTAACCTCTCGACATTCGGGCAGCCCGGCGGTTAAGGCACGGGCTGCCCGACTCCATTTTGCCCCCCCCTCAACCCCCCCGTATCCGGAGCGCGCGCCTCTTGCTCAGTTACATCCTCAAGCGCCTTGCCATTGCTGTTCCGACGCTGCTTGTGCTGATCGTCATCTCCTTTCTGCTGATGCATTCCGCCCCTGGCGGGCCCTTCACATCAGAGCGTGAATTGCCGCCGCAGGTGCTGGCGAACCTCAATGCGAAATACGGGCTGGATGATCCGCTGTGGAAGCAGATCGGCAGCTATGTTTGGGGCATCGTCTCTGACTTCGATTTCGGGCCAAGCTTTGTCTACAAAGACCGTTCCGTGAATGAGATCATCGCCCAAGGTTTCCCGATTACGCTGACCTATGGGCTGTTGTCCTTTGCCGTGGCGGTGATCGTCGGCGTTGGCCTTGGCGTGGCCGCAGCGGTGCGGCACAACTCGCTGCTCGATTATGTCGCGGTTGGGGTTTCCATCGGGGCGCAGGTGCTGCCGAATTTCGTCATGGCGCCGATCTTGGTGCTGGTCTTTACGCTCTGGCTCGGCTGGTTGCCCGGTGGTGGCTGGCAGGGGCCGGAATATTGGATCATGCCGGTGATCGCGCTGTCGACCTCCTTCATGGCCTCAATCGCGCGGATCACCCGCTCGTCGATGTTGGAGGTGCTGACCTCAAACCACATCCGCACCGCGCGCGCCAAGGGGCTGCCCGAACGCCGGGTGATCCTGCGCCATGCGCTGAAACCCGCGATGCTGCCAGTGATTTCCTATCTGGGCCCCGCTTTCGTGGCGATGATCACCGGCTCTGTGGTGGTCGATATCTATTTCTCCACCGGCGGCATCGGCAAGGCTTTCGTCGATTCAGCGCTCAACCGCGATTACGCGGTGATGATGGGGGTGACGATCCTCGTGGGCGCGCTGACCATCTTCTTTAACCTCGTGGTCGATATCCTCTACGGGTGGATCGACCCCAAGATCCGGTACTGACATGGTGATGACATCCGAACAACGGGTCGAGGCCAGTGAGATCGCAGGCAAGGGCCGCTCGCCTTGGGCCGATGCGCGGCGGCGGTTCTTTCGCAACAAGGCGGCGCTGATGGGTCTGGTGATCCTCGGCTTCGTCGTGGTCTTTGCGCTTTTCGGCAACAGCCTTGCGCAATGGTCGAACGAGGAATTGGACTATAACGTCATGGGGCAGATCGTCGAACTGGGCGGCCCGTCGATTGAAAGCGGCCATTACTTTGGCACCGACGATCTGGGGCGTGACCTGTTCGCCCGCACCGTGCAAGGCACGCAGATCAGCCTCGCGGTCGGCCTTGTCGGCGCGTTGATCGCCTGTGTGGTCGGCACGCTTTACGGCGCGGTCGCGGGCTACTTCGGCGGGCGCACCGACAGCATCATGATGCGGCTCGTCGATATCTTCATGGCCGTGCCTTACATGTTCGTGCTGATCCTGCTGTTGGTCATGTATGGCCGCTCGATCACCATTCTTTTTGCGGGCGTCGGACTGATCTCATGGATGGAGATGGCCCGCATCGTGCGGGGCCAGACGCTGACCATCAAGGGCCGCGAGTTTGTCGAGGCTGCCCGCGCCACCGGCGTCTCGGCCCCGGTCATCATCCTGCGCCATATCGTGCCCAACCTGCTGGGCGTGATCGCCGTTTACGCTACACTGCTGGTCCCGCTTATGATCCTGACGGAAAGCTTCATTTCGTTCCTTGGCCTTGGCATTCAAGAGCCGCTCACCTCCCTCGGGGCGCTGATCTCCGAAGGGGCGGGGACCATCGCCTATGGCACTACTTGGCAGTTGGGTTTCCCGCTGCTGTTCTTCTGTCTCACGCTCTTTGGCCTTTTCTTTATCGGCGACGGATTGCGTGACGCCCTCGACCCCAAGGATCGCTGATGCCTCTGCTGGAAATCGACAAGCTCAACGTCACCTTCGAGGGCGACGACGGCCCCGTTCACGCGGTCAACGACCTGTCGCTCTCGATCGACCGGGGCGAGACCCTCGGCATCGTTGGCGAAAGCGGCTCGGGCAAGTCGCAGACCGCCTTTTCGATCATGGGCCTGCTCGCGCCGAACGGGCGCACCGCTGGCTCGGTCCGGTTTGACGGGCAAGAGATTTTGGGCGCCAAACCCAAGGTGCTCAACAAACTCCGGGCCGAGCGCATTGCGATGATCTTCCAAGACCCGATGACATCGCTCAACCCCTATATGCGCATCGCCGATCAGATGACCGAGGTGCTGACCCTTCACAAAGGCATGTCGAAACGCGCGGCATTGGCGGAATCGGTGCGGATGCTGGACGCGGTGAAGATCCCCGCCGCCAAAGAACGCATCCGTCTCTTCCCGCATGAATTTTCGGGCGGGATGCGCCAGCGGGTGATGATCGCCATGTCGCTGCTGTGCAAACCCGACCTGCTGATCGCGGATGAGCCGACCACCGCGCTCGACGTGACGGTGCAGGCGCAGATCATGGACCTGCTGGGTGATCTGCAAAAGGATTTCGGCATGGCCACGATCCTCATCACCCATGACCTTGGCGTGGTTGCCGGTTTTTGCGAGCGCGTGCTGGTGATGTACGGTGGTCGCGTGATGGAGCAGGGCCCGACCGAGCCGCTTTTTGCTGAGCCCACACATCCCTACACCCGTGGCCTTTTGGCCGCCGTGCCGCGGGTCGATGACGAAGATGCCACCATGAAGGCGATCCCCGGCAACCCGCCCAACATGGCCGCCCCGCCCGAGGGCTGCCCTTTCCGCCCGCGCTGCACCTACGCCGGTGAGGATTGCCGCGTGATGCCGCCACTTGCGCCTTTTGCCGAAGGCCGCGCCCGTGCCTGCCACCGCCCGATTGCGGAGGTCACCGCATGACCCCGCTTCTGTCTGTTCGCGATCTGCACGTTCGTTTCCCCATCACCCGCGCTGGCGACATGCCTTGGACGAAACCGCGCTATCTGCACGCGGTCAACGGGGTGAGTTTTGATCTGGAACCCGGCAAGACGCTTGGCGTGGTCGGCGAATCCGGCTGTGGTAAATCCACCCTCGCGCGGGGTTTGATCCAGATGGTCCCGGCGACGGGGCAAGTGAACTGGCGCGGAGAGACGGACCTGCTGTCACTCTCCCCCCGGCAGATGAAACCCTACCGTTCTGAGATCCAGATGGTGTTTCAAGACCCTCTGGCCTCGCTCAACCCCCGCATGACGCTGGGCCAGATCATCGCAGAGCCGCTGCGCACGCACCGGCCCGAGATCTCTGCCAAGGAACGCCGCGCCCGCGTCGCGCAGATGATGGAGCGCGTGGGCCTGCTGCCGCAGATGATCAACCGCTACCCGCATGAGTTCTCGGGCGGCCAGTGCCAACGCATCGGCATCGCCCGTGCCCTGATCGTGGAGCCGAAGCTGCTGATCTGCGATGAGCCGGTCTCGGCGCTTGATGTGTCGATCCAAGCGCAGGTGATTGAGCTGCTGAAGGAGCTGCAACGCGATCTGGAGCTGGCGATGATCTTTATCGCCCATGACCTCAGCGTGGTGAAAAACATCTCGGATGAGGTCATGGTGCTTTATCTGGGCCGCATCATGGAAAAGGCCCCCAAGGCGCAGCTCTACGACAACCCGCAGCACCCCTATACGCAGGCGTTGCTTTCGGCGGTGCCGATCCCCGACCCCGTGGCCGAACGCGCCAAGCAGATCGTGCCGATGACGGGCGATATGCCCTCTCCGATGAACCCACCCTCGGGCTGTGTTTTCCGGGGCCGCTGCCCGCGCGCGCAGGCCGATTGCGCTGAGGTGGTGCCAGAGCCGGGGCGGGGCGCGCATCAGGTGGCCTGCATTCACCCCGGCCCGTTGCAGGAAGATGAAGTGGCCGTAAGGCGCTGACGCCCTGCTGTTAATTTAATTCCCTTGATAATAACGCTTTGCCCGCTGCCTTAGAGCCCTGCGGCGGCTTTGCATTCTGCAAAAATGATATACGTCTATCAAAAATGATTGACGTATATCAAAATATCCTCATAGATAGGGTCAAGACGCGCCGCTTGGGAGGGTTGGTGCGATGGGGGAGGGATCATGACAAGTCCAACGCTGAGCGATGTCGCACGCGCTGCCGGGGTGAGCTATGCCACCGCGGACCGGGTGATCAACAAGCGCGGCAATGTGGCCGACAAGTCCATCGCCAAGGTGCGCGAGGCGGTCACCTCTCTTGGCTATGTGCGCAATGTCGCGGCGGCCAACCTGTCGCGCGGTCGGATCTACCGGCTCGCGTTTTTGATCCCCCGCGGCTCCAACGCTTTCTTCAACCGTATCCGCCAGCACATTGACCACGCCGCCGCCCATCACGTCAGCGAGCGGGTGACCGCCGAGGTGATCGAGGTCGCAGCCTTCGCGGTGGAAGGGCTGCAAGACAGTATCTCGGCCCTGCTTGAGCGTGATTTTGACGGTGTCGCCATCGTCGGGCTGCAAAGCGCCGCGCTCGAAGCGCCTTTGGCCGAATTGCGCGCCAAGGGGGTGGCTGTGGTGGGCCTTGTCTCCGACCTGCCCCGCGCCGCCCGCGCGGCCTATATCGGTATCGATAACATCGCCGCCGGGCGCACTGCCGGGCGGATGGTGGGCCTTGCCCATGGCGGGCAGGGCGGGCAGGTACAGACCTTTGCAGGCTCGCTCGACGCGCGTGACCACGCAGAGCGCCTTACCGGATTTCGCGAAGTGCTTAACGCTGATTTTCCGCAGGTTAAGGTGCTCGATCCGATCATGACCAAGGACGATGCGCAGGTGCTTCAGGCGCAGACGCAAGAGGTGCTGACCCAGCAAGGGCTGACGGCGCTTTACAACGTTGGCGCGGGCAACAGCGGCCTGATCGCCGCCCTTCGCGGCGGACAGGGAAAACGTCCCTTTTGCGTGGTGCATGAGCTTGTCGCCCATTCCCGCCAAGCACTGATGGAGCGGCAGATTGATCTGGTCATCGACCAGCGGCCTGACGTGGAAATCAACCGCGCCTTTACCGTGCTGCGCGCCCTGATTGACGCGAAAGACCTGCCGCCGATGCCGGAACTCGTGCCGACAATTTATGTGCGGGACAATCTGCCCGCCGACGCTTTGACCGATCAGATGAAGGCCCAAGATACATGAGTGATTTCTTTAAAGATATTAAGCCCCTGTCCTATGACCCAGAAGGGTCTGACCTGGCCTTTCGGCACTACAATCCTGACGAAGTGGTCATGGGCAAACGGATGGAAGACCACCTGCGCTTTGCTGTGGCCTATTGGCATTCCTTTGCGTGGCCCGGCGGCGATCCCTTCGGCGGCCAGACATTCGACCGCCCTTGGTTTGGCGAGACGATGGACATGGCGCGCCTCAAGGCCGATGTGGCGTTTGAGATGTTCGACCTTTTGAACGCGCCTTTCTTCTGCTGGCACGATGCCGACATCCGCCCCGAAGGCGATACATTCGCCGAGAGCCTGCGTAATTTCGAAGAGATCATCGACTACCTCGGCACCAAGATGGAAAGCTCCAAGACCAAGCTGCTTTGGGGCACCGCGAACCTCTTTGGTCACCGCCGCTTTATGTCGGGTGCGGCCACCAACCCTGACCCGGAGGTCTTTGCCTGGTCCGCGGCGACGGTCAAAGCCTGTATGGATGCGACCCACAAGTTGGACGGCCAGAACTATGTGCTCTGGGGCGGGCGCGAGGGCTATGAAACCTTGTTGAACACTGACCTTAAGCGCGAACGCCAGCAGGCGGGGCGGTTCTTGCAGATGGCGGTGGAGTACAAACACAAGATCGGCTTCAAGGGCGCTATTCTGGTCGAGCCGAAGCCGCAGGAGCCGACCAAGCATCAATATGATTTCGATGTCGCCACCGTTTACGGTTTCCTCAAGGAATTCGGGCTGGAGGGCGAGGTTCAGATGAACATCGAACAGGGCCACGCGATCCTTGCGGGCCATTCGTTCGAGCATGAACTGGCGCTGGCATCCTCGCTGGGGATTTTCGGGTCGATCGACATGAACCGCAACGATTATCAATCTGGCTGGGACACCGACCAGTTCCCCAACAACGCCCCCGAGGTCGCGCTGGCCTATTACGAGGTGCTCAAGGCAGGCGGGTTCACCACCGGCGGCACCAACTTTGACGCGAAGCTGCGGCGGCAATCGCTTGACCCGGTCGATCTGGTCGCGGCCCATGCAGGCGCGATGGATGTCTGCGCGCGGGGCTTCAAAGCCGCCGCCGCGATGCTAGAGGATGGCACGATTGAGGCCATGCGCGCCGAGCGCTACGCGGGGTGGGAGACGCCCAATGCCAAAGCGATGCTGGAGGGGGATCTGGCCTCAATCGCCGCGCAGGTCGTCCAAGACGGCATTAACCCGCAGCCCCGCTCGGGCCGGCAGGAAATTCTGGAGAACATCGTGAACCGGTTCGTTTGAGCCGGGGAAAGGGAGGAACATTATGAAGACGATCAAGGGACCGGCGCTGTTTCTGGCGCAATTCGCGGGCGATGACGCGCCCTTCAACTCTTGGGACAGCATCACCAAATGGGCCGCCGATTGTGGCTACAAAGGCGTGCAAGTGCCCAGTTGGGACGCACGGCTGATCGACTTGGCCAAAGCGGCGTCGAGCAAGGATTACTGCGACGAATTCAAGGGCAAGGCAGTCGAGAACGGCGTAGAGGTCACCGAACTTTCGACCCACCTTCAGGGCCAGTTGGTCGCGGTGCACCCGGCCTATGACACCGCATTCGATGGCTTCGCCGTAGAAGAGGTGCGCGGCAATCCCAAGGCGCGTCAGGAATGGGCGGTAGAGCAGGTGAAGATGGCGCTATCGGCGTCGAAAAACATGGGGATCGGCGCACATGCGACCTTTTCGGGCGCGCTGGCGTGGCCTTACGTCTATCCTTGGCCGCAGCGCCCTGCGGGGCTGATCGAAACGGCCTTTGATGAGCTGGCCGCGCGTTGGCTGCCGATCCTCAACCACGCTGAGGACTGCGGCGTCGATGTCTGCTATGAGATTCACCCCGGCGAAGACCTTCACGACGGCATCACCTATGAGATGTTCTTGGAACGCACGGGCAATCACGCGCGGGCCAACATGCTTTATGATCCCAGCCACTATGTGCTGCAATGCCTTGATTATATTGATAACATCGACATCTACAAAGACCGGATCAAGATGTTCCACGTCAAGGATGCGGAGTTCAATCCGACGGGTCGTCAGGGGGTCTATTCGGGCTACCAAAGCTGGACGGACCGCGCCGGGCGGTTCCGGTCGCTGGGCGATGGTCAGGTTGATTTCGGCGCGGTCTTTTCCAAAATGGCCGCCAATGATTTCGATGGTTGGGCCGTGGTGGAGTGGGAATGCTGCCTGAAACACCCTGAAGACGGCGCGCGCGAAGGGGCGCAGTTCGTCAAGGATCACATCATCCGCGTGACCGACAAAGCCTTTGATGATTTCGCCGATGGCGGCACTGATGAGGCGGCAAACCGCAAGATGCTGGGGATCGACTGATGGCACGTATTCGACTTGGCATGGTGGGCGGCGGCAATGACGCCTTTATCGGCGGGGTGCACCGTATCGCCTCGCGCATCGACGACCGGTTCGATCTAGTGGCAGGCGCGCTGTCTTCGACCCCCGAGAAATCCGCTGCCAGTGCAGAGGCCTTGGGCATTCCGCGGTCCTACGGCAGTTTTGAAGAGATGGCCGAGGCCGAAGCCGCCCGCGAAGACGGGATCGAGGCGGTTTCGATCGTCACGCCCAACCACGTGCACGCCGCCGCCGCCAAGGCGTTTTTGGCCAAGGGCATCCATGTGATCTGCGACAAGCCGCTGACCTCAACGCTGGCGGATGCAGAGGCGTTGGAAACCACGGTGGCCGAGGCCGACGCGCTTTTCATCCTTACCCATAACTACACCGGCTACCCATTGATCCGCCAAGCGCGGGCAATGATCGAAGCGGGCGATCTGGGCGATATTCGCATCGTTCAGGCAGAGTATCCGCAGGATTGGCTAACCGCGCCGATGGAGAACGAAGGCGTCAAACAAGCCGAATGGCGCACCGATCCCGCGCGCTCTGGCGCGGGAGGCTCGGTGGGGGACATCGGCACTCATGCACATAACCTTGCGTGCTTTGTAAGCGGCTTGCAGGTCGAAAGCATCGCCGCTGATTTGCAAAGCTGGGGCGCAGGGCGCAAGCTCGACGACAATGCGCATATGATGCTGCGGTTCGTTGGCGGCGCGCGCGGCATGCTGTGGTCAAGCCAAGTGGCCCCCGGCAACGAAAACGCGCTGAAGCTGCGGGTCTATGGGGAAAAAGGCGGTCTGGAGTGGTCGCAGGAGGATCCCAACTACCTGTGGTTTACGCCGCTCGGCGAACCCAAACGTCTGATTACCCGCAACGGGGCAGGGGCATCGGAAGCCTCGCAGTCGGTGAGCCGCATTCCCGGTGGCCACCCGGAAGGCTACCTCGAAGGGTTCGCCACAATCTATAACGAAGCCGCCGACGCGATCCGTGCGGTGCAGGGCGGAGCGGCCCGCGAAAACGCCATGGGCGTGCTGCCCGGCATCGCGGCGGGGATGGACGGAATGCGCTTCATCAACGCCTGCGTGACCTCTTCGACCAATGACGCGGCGTGGACAAAACTATGAGCAATAGCCCCGTTCTTGCCCTGCGCGACGTGAGCAAAAGCTTCGGCTCGATCGAGGTACTGCACGGCGTGACCCTCGCGCTGGAGCCGGGGACCGTTCACGCGCTCATTGGTGAGAACGGGGCGGGCAAATCCACCACGATGAAGATTATGGCGGGCTATCAACTGCCCTCTAAAGGCGATGTCGAACTCGACGGCGCGCCGGTGCGGTTCAACAGCCTGCACGAAGGCGAGATGGCCGGGATCGTGATGATCCATCAAGAGTTCAATCTGGCCGAACAGCTGACGGTTGAGCAGAACATCTTTCTGGGGCGTGAGCTGAAACGCGGGCCGCTGCTCGACAAGGCCGAGATGCGGCGGCGCACGCGCGACTATCTTGATCGGGTGGCCTGCAACGTTTCTCCGGATGCGCTGGTGTCGCGCCTGTCGAACTCCGACAAACAGATGGTCGAAATCGCCAAAGCCCTGTCGCGCGATGCGCGGGTGTTGATCATGGACGAGCCGACGGCGGTGCTGACCAAACGCGAGACCGATGTGTTGTTCAAACAGGTCGCGGCGCTGCGCGCGGCGGGCACGGCGGTACTGTTCACCTCGCATAAACTTGATGAGGTTGCCGAGATCTCGGACCATGTGACCATCATGCGCGACGGGGCGGTGGTGCATTCGGGACCAAGCGCGGACATCACCGAAGACGAAATGGCCACCGCCATGGTGGGCCGGGATGTGTCTGACCTCTATCCGGCCAAGCCCGGCGTGGCACCGGGCGCGGCAGAGGTGCTGTCGGTCGAAAAGCTCAGCGTGCCGGGCTTTGCCAGCAACGTCTCATTTTCGCTGCGACAGGGCGAGATCTTGGGGC
>Ga0208315_1000585_pt1 | contig 24817 bp, 28 predicted proteins | sample MalvireepMed_215_FD_184239 | JGI IMG/M metagenome (GOLD analysis project Ga0208315, IMG submission 184239) | Marine viral communities from the Global Malaspina Expedition - Malaspina viral metaG DeepMed_215 (SPAdes) (version 2) | ecosystem: Environmental > Aquatic > Marine > Oceanic | place... | reverse complement strand
TGAATGGCTCTGGACTTACAACAACGAGCGACCCAACATGGGTATCGGCGGCATGACACCCGCCATGAAACTGAAAACAGCCGCCTGAATTCTACGGCTGGACCCCATTAAAAATGGGGGGATTACCGTTGCGCAGGTGTTTCTCATAGTGCCCTCTGATGGCTGCATCCTTAATGCACTTCTTAGAGTTCAACTTGTCGTCCTTGCAGTACAGAGCAAACTTAGTCTTTGCTCCTTCATGCTTGGGCAGGAACTGCTGGATCTCCAAGTCGCAAAGAGGAGGGCGGTACTTGACATACCCTCTCTCCAAACTGGACACGTATTCTCCGATCTTATTGTCGGTCGGCATGTACTTGCTGCTGGAGTTCTTGATCGCAAACTTGATCGCGTTCATGCTCAAGAAGTCCCCGGAGAAGCCTAGCTCGCCTTCTTCGATGCAGTTCAATATGATCTTCTTCCAGTCGTCCTCGCCTTGGATTTCTGCGTCTTCGGATACCGTAGTTTTCGGTGCCCAACCCGGCTTGGCTGGAGTGGCGACGCTCTCGTAGAAGTACCGGACAGCCTCCGCGCCCCCCAACTGTTCATACCAATATTTGTAACACCCCCACCAGTCGTTCTTATACCTTGGGCTCTTCTTGACCGCTTCGTACACCGCCGGATATTCATCTATCCACTCTTGAACGTCGAAGGCTTTCTTAGCGTCCTCCTCAGTTTGGATGGCTGAATATAGGGGGGCGACGCGGCGCTGTCCCTTGCCTGTGAACATTGCGTTCTTGAAGTTGGTGAGGATCGCACCTGTGGCCCGGTTAACGATGTCCACTTCGTTCTTGAACTTCTCCTCCACCGAGATGAACTCCTCAGTGATCGGTTCGTTCAACTTGTCTTTTGCGTTCTTGATGTCGCCTAGATGGTTTTCCTTGGTCTCGTCCAGAACCCACACGACCGTGTTCTTCAGCCATGTCCGGTACTTGCTGAGAACTGTATCTAGGGTCGGCGTGGATACGTACTTCCCGAACTTGTAGTGCAACGGTGCTTTGACCGTGGATGTCTTGCCGCAGCCATATCCGCCTTGGAACGCGATAACCCATTGCAGCATCAACTCCGGGTGCTGGTGGTTGAAGGCCATGTATCCGTAGAAGACCTCTCTGTCCAATTCGAACGGGAAGTTCTTCTCGACCAGCTTGGTGTATGGCGCGTAAGCCTCTGGCTCCACGTGAGGGGCTTTGTTCTTGTGGATGGGGACGTAGAGGTTCTTGAGCCGGATGGAGTTCTTCCCTTGCCCAACCGACCACGCTTCACCCCTTGAAGGGTCGAAGGAACAACTGTGGAACCGGGAAGGGTTGTCAGGCATATCGAACCAGTACTTGGCTAGCTCAACCCTGCCGGGTGTGCCGTCGGCTTTGATGATGGGCACCATCACCCCCCAGTGCCTCTTAGCTTTTGCAAAGTGCGTGATATTGTACCCCAGCCCCTCTTTGAACTCTTGGCGGGCGTCGGGTGCATCTTCTACTCTTGCGTTTGGCGCGTCCTGCGGAAGAAGCTCAAGCACTGCGGAACGGCCAGCTCCGTTCTGCTCAACGATGAAGTGGCGATGGAGGTGTCCGCCCGGAGCCATCTCCTCTTCCAATATCACGCGAGCCTCGGCCCATACGGACCACTCCTTGGCGCTCTGCGTCCGGCCCATGGCCTTGCGGAGCTGGTTGCCTAGGTAGTCGAGGAGGCGCTGGTCCTCACCAAGCACTCGGTCTCCATAGCGCACTGGCCCATATCCGGGGGTGTGCTGAGAGCTAGCCAGCGCAGGAAATGGGTCCCTGCTGGCCGACCGTCCTCGTCCTCGACATGACTGCCCTCGGCCTTGTCCAGCTCGACTGCTTTTCTGCCGAGGAAGTCCGTGACGTCGAACCCTCGATCGGCGTCAGATACGATCCAGTCTAGGCGCATGACCGATATGCTGTCCGGCTTGCCGGGGTCAGTGTCGCTGAACTCGTCGTGCTTCTTGATCATCTCCTGACATCGACGCAGGCCACCATTGTCTAAGTCGTATGTGAGGACCAACTCTTTGCGACCCAGCACGCCCCCCCAATGCTGCTTGTATGCCTTTGTGGCTGTGCCGAAGACCGCTGTGGCTGGAACTCCGACGCGCCATGCGTTCTCTGCGTCCCGCTCACCTTCTGTACCTAGAACCTTAGACCCGTCAGGCAGTTCAGCGAGCTCTCTGTGGCGATACAAGGTGTGCTTGCCTTCAGGGACGCCGCGCATCCCTCTGAGTTCGTTGGACAGATGCCCTAGCCCCACAACGGATCCTCGGTAGGGCTGATGGTTCTGAATGGCGAACTGGATGTCTTCTTGGCTGTCTGGCTGCGCCAAAGTGAAGGTCTGATACGCCTTGTCAGTGTCGACGCCTTCGCCGCGCTTAACTCCGAAGAGCGGCTTGCCGTGATCGTCTGTGAACAACCACACGGCGTCTGGGTTGTCGGGGTATAGAAGGACACGTTCGTCCTTGCCTTCGGGATCGTTGGAACCTGTCCCGTCTTCGAATAGTGAACTCTTCAAATTGGCCATAGCCAATACCTCACGTCTTTCCAGCAGGCGCAATGCGTCCGCCGAGTTAGTTTGTGGTGAGGTATGTCAGGATGGGTGTCCTAGACTTTTCCTCACCGGTGATAAGTGAGTGCGACTAGACGGGGTATGGCCAACCGGGCCTCGCGGAATGTCTCTGTCTTGCTCGTGTGGCCCGCACTGGGGCCGCGACGCCATCTTGTCTCGTATGAAGCGCAGAAGGCAAATAATCGTCGTAAGGCGCTGAGCGTTCACCAATTATTATGCCGTTTGTGCGCTTCCCGGTCGTTATTTCCGTGCTTTATGATGCGAGATCAGGCATTCTCAAGGGTGGGTGTCCTGTGACTTTTCCAAAAGCGACAGACATGGGCGAGGCTGCAATGCTTTCCAATAGGGGGCGCTGCGGCCTCGCTTCATTTCTAGCCCTCAGAAGCCAGCACAGACAGCAGCTTCCGCCGTGCAGAGACTCGAGCATCGAACTCGCCCTCGCCAGCAGGAGCATAAGGTCCAGCCAACCGCTCTGCGCCGCCATGCGCCTCGTCTGCGCTGACGGGCGTCAGGTGGACCGGGTGGATGGTCCACAGCAGCATCTCGAGGTCCGTCTGCCCCACCACGACAATGTCCCGTCCGGCCAACGCACCAGCTGCATCGCTCACTGTGAAGTACAGCACGTCCATTGGGCCGATGTGCTTGGGCACCGGGGAGTAGTGCTCTGGTCCCTGCTCGTATAGCGGCGTAAACTGGCTAGCGGTGGGCGCTATGGTCTCCACGCAGGCTAGGACATGGAATGTCTCGTCTGGGTGCGTAGTGGCCAGCGCATTGGCTCTCCCGCGTGCAGTTTCGAGATCGTCGTAGCGGACGTGGCTTGGGCCTGCCCCAGCGACCATATAGAAGGCAGGCTGAGGGCCGCGCTCTGCGTCGGCGGCTAGGTCTGTGATGTCGTTGGTGAAGATGGTTTCGAAGTCTAGGCCAGACATCAGTTTGCTCCCCCCACATCAAAAAGGGGGGCGTCTGCGGCTGCCCTCGCCTCACTGCTCCGGGCTTCGATCCACTCCTGAATGTCCTTCAGGCGGTAGAGCACGGTCCGGTGTGCGAGGTTGATCCGGTTCGGGAATGTCCCTTCGGCTTCCATCTTGTAAAAGAGCCGCCGGGTGATGCCGAGCAGGCCTTCTACCTCGACAACTGTCAGCATGGCGTGCTCAGGGTGCTTGTCACGCATTTTGTCCCGGCTCGCGGTGTGCCGCGTCTTGTGTTCATTAGTCATGTTTCGATCCTCGCGAGGAACCGCACAGCACTCGGCTATCTGCGGACCTTAATTGTTCATGATGGGTGATGAACAGCGAGCTACGTACGAACCTCGTCAGGCGGGGGAGAGCTGCTGGCGCTAGGTTTATAATGGTCTCGTAGCAGACCCAATGGACCATCGTCCTCCGAGCATCATGCCTGAGAAGATCGCCGGAAGCATCATAAAAACGACCGGGAAGCGCACAACGGGTGAAATAAAACTTAAGATAGCCGCCTGAATCGACAGTTGACTGGCCAGACGCTATGAACACCCACCGCACCACCGGAACAATATTCCTGATCCTTGTGGCCGAACTATTCCCAAACAGTCTCGGACCCGGTCAAACGCGCATGTCGTCTCCGCCGGGTCCGAGGCCCAGCCCTTCGCTAACTGTTGGCGCGTCAGTGTTCCTTGGGGCAGTTGGCGGGGGGCTACGCCATTCAGCATCTCCCCCCGCACCATGCTATCGCGTCCATATACCCTCGACATACGTCAGGTTGGCTCTCAGCAAGTTCGACGGGTCACGATCCACGAACCTCACCGTACCATTTGGCCATGCGTCAATGGTTAGCGCGACAGCTACGCGTTCAGCTTTGAAGACCATACCCTTGCGCGTCAGCACACGCGGCTTGTCCGGCTTGGCTGTGCCCGCTAACGAGCCGGCGAAGGACCCGTTCCAACGGGCCATGTTACGGCGTGCGGTCATATTGTGCGAAGGCTCGAACTCCGTCACTGGCTGCGGCAGCCAACGGAACTCACCAGTCTGGGGATCATACGTCCAGACCGTCTTCACCCACTCCAGAAGCGCGGTCGTCTCGTCCTGTGGCCGGATCAGCATGGCGTCGCCCCCCGGCTCGCATCGGCAGGCCCAGCGCCGTGGGCAAAGAATGCCTCTGCGTCGGTCCCGTGGCCCTCGCTCCCCGGCGCGTGGCCGTGGCCAAGGGTGGCCATTCCTGTGGGCGTCGGCAACGAGTAACATCCCTCAGGACGTTCGGCGCGGGGCAGACATGTGCGACCAGACCCAGAGGACCATGCCGTGCAGGTCAAATTCAGCGGGTGCTCTGGCCACGATGCTGGCTGATGGTCGGGGCGCTGGGCGGGGCCATTGGCGGGGCGACGCCATTGTGCGCCGAGATCTTGGAGGTTCTCGATACGGTTATTGTCTAAGTCTCCATCAAGGTGGCGCAAGTCGCCCTTGGGCCATTCGCCGTAGTACAGCGCCCACGCAATGCGATCCGCACGGAAGGCTTCGCCCTGATGGGTTATCATGCGATGTTTCTGCTGCGCCACAGACCCGGCTTTCTTGCCTCGGTACTTCCCGTTGAACTTATTGGCCTGCGCTTCTGGGGTCTGGGCCCATGTGCCCCGGAACATATCCGGTGTCCGCTCTCGCCAGAGCAGGCTCCCTGTCCATGGGCGGTACCAGAGCAGCATGTCGAACGTGGCGATTAGGTTGGCGTCTTCGCGTGGTGTGATGGTCATGGTTAGTGATCCTTGATCTAGGTTTAGGTGCTGGCCGCCTAGATATGCGGGGGGAGAACGTCTGCTCGCCCCCCGCGTCTGTCAGTCTGTCGAAGGTGCCGGAGGCAACTCTATCCCCGCTTCGATCTGTTCTTGGCTGAACAGCGGTGGCTCCTTACCGACTGCGTAGAACGCGTCCAACCATTCCGGCGAGGCGTTCGGGTGCATCACGTTGGCGATGCGACGTTCGTCGATGTCGTCCTTGCCTTTGACCTCGGTCGTGGTCTGCTGAATGTGCGTTGCGTCAGCGAGGTTCAAGTCACGGATCATCATCGCAGCAGACACCAGCCCGGCAGCGCCAGCCGTGTATTTGGTGTCATAGATGATATCCATGACTGCGTTGATGATGGGTGCCAACTCGGGACGGTATAGGTCGTCCTTTGGGTCAGCCCATTTGTAGATGGTTCGGCGAGTGACCCCGATGTACACAGCCAGCGCATGGATCGTAGGTACGCGCATCTGGGGCACAGCAGCGACGTTTGCGTCACCCTCGAAAGTCACCAGCTTATTGTCTTCCAACGGGTTGTTCTCGCACCATTCGAAGAACTCGTAGACCTTTGCCCACAGTTCGGAGCCAGTCGAGAACGTCGCATCGGACTTGGGCCGCTTGGAGGTCTCCATTTGGTCGTTGATGGCCTTCCATAGCGCGGTGGAAGAGCCTGGAGGCAGGGCGGGGCGAAGAGCGTTCGGCCGTTCGGTCATTTCATATATCCTTCAGCTGGTTATTGACGCAGGAATGGGCTCGACGCCCACGCCCGCTGATGGCGGTGGCCCCGCTCGGCGCTGGGCATGGCGAGGCAGTTAGACGGAATTGATGGCTGGAGGCCCACAGAGCTGGCCAGCAGTGGCCAAGGATCGTGGCCGTGGGCGCTGGGCCCAAGAAGCGACGCAGATGGCTCTATTGGCCACTCCTTGAAGAGAAACAGTGCTGCATGGTGGGGGGAGATGGTCATCGCCGTTTCTTCCCCCCGCGTTGCTTAGCCTTGTTCTGCGCAGCCTTCTGGGCGTCGGCTTTCTGTTTGAAGAGGCGGCCATAGTCCTCCTGCCTCGACATCACGACCCCGAGAGGCGTGCTAGCGGCGAACGGCATCTTCAAGGCGAACTCATAGGAGCGCACGCCCTTCATGGTCTTCTTCGTAGTCTTGGTCGCAGGCTCCAGAACGTGCTTCAGCAAGGCCCAACCATCAGCAGGAGCCATACTCTCCACAACCTCGGGGTCGTCGCACAGGGACATCAACGTATAGACTCGCTCCAGCAAGCCTCCACCCACAGCAGCCAGTTCCTCTAACTCGCCCACAGTGCGTGCCTTGAAGGCCAGAGTATCGACGTCGTTGACCGGGGTTCCGAGGCGCAGGACAATAGGCTTAGAGACCGCATCGCCTTGTTTGATGACCTCCGGCTTGCCTTTGGACGGGACATCGCCCAGCAGCGGGACCAGACGGACCATGGCCTTGCCTACGACGACAGGTAGCTTGCGAACGTCATCCTCTGTGAGCACGATCTCCGAACCATCGGCTGTGAAACCCGTGACCTACTCTGCGGCACGAGTGACAGCCCAACGTTTGGTATCCTCGCAACCCATCAAGCTCTCGATCAACTCGATGAAGTTGGCCTGATATATCTTCCAGCGCACGATGTTATGGCCCCGGACCGTAGCTTTAGGAGCAGGCAGGGGGGCTGATGGCCGTTCGGGTTCGAAGAGCGCGGCCATATGGTCTTCGCAGTACGGTGCTACGGCTGTTCTCGCTGCTCTGAACTGGACCATGAAGTCCGATTCAGTCATCTGCTCCAGCAGTTCGTCCATGGTGGTTGGTTCGGTCACGTCGTGCGTCCTTGTGCTGGTTTAGAATGGTGTCTGACGGCCAGTATCGAGCGGTGCGCCAAGCTGTGGCGTGGCTGGCTGAGGAACGGCGACTGTGAAGTTGGCCCGGAGGACATCGCGAAGCTCCTCTGCACCAGCCGACAAGCTCTCTCGGATGACCTGCCCAAGCGTGAGACCCCCCTCGCTCAAGCTCTCTGACATGATGTCGGCACCCATACGGTGGCCTTCTTCGATAGGAGTGGACAGGCCTTCTGCGAGGTCGGGATGCGGCTCCAAGAAGTAGGGGTTCCCCTCAGCATCGACCCCGGTGCCTCCATCTTCCAGAGCTTTGACCATCGCGTCTTCGAGGGCCAGCAGAGCGGCCAGCTGCTGGCGTGCAGCCTCGTGCTGTGTCACGAGCATCGCGCTTCTCGCGACGGGTCAGTTCTGAGGCCACCGCAGTCTTGGCGAACCCCATGCGTGCGGACTGGAGGTCTTGTAACCGGGCGCGAAGTGCCTCGTCCGGCAGGTCCTTCCGCAGAGGACGCATGTGCTCGCAAGGGAAGAACTTATCCGAGGCAGGGTTCCGTACGATGAAGTCAGCCATGATCAGTTGCCCCCGCAGCTGGCTTGTTCAGGAATTCAACAGCCAGCGCGGACACCGCACGAGCGTCCTCGGGGTTCGATACGAGGCCTTGGTCCACGAGCCACTGTTCCAGTTGAGCCACTGAGTCAAAACGGGGGGCGTCGCCATCACCACGTTCAGGCGCAGGCTCCGGCTGTGCGAACTTGAGGATCGGCTCTCCGGCTAGTTCGGGGAATGCGACACCAGCGAGAATGCCCGATGTGAACTTGGACAGAGGCTGGCCAGCGGTCTTGGCCATGTCCTGCAACTTGGCTTTGACGGTAGGCGGCGTCCAGACCTTCACGTTGACCTTGTGCTCAGTCAGGTCGTTCATAGTCGGGAGAGAAGGTCGGTCTGTCATGGTTTGCGTCCTCTGATGTTGGTGCCCCTCGCAGCGGGGCGGCGCTCGGGGCTAGAATGCCTCGGAATGGCCACCAAGGCATCTATTTTAAAGAATGTTAGGACGATTTATTCTATTGATATCAGCTGCTTACGGCAATTCACTCTGGCTCCCGACCAGAGCTTGCGCAGAACGGATCATGCAGATATCAACGGAGAGCGTGGCCATATCGCAGGAGGCGAAGAGGCCTGTGAAAAGGCCCATGGTCTAGCGCAGAAGGTGAGCGGTCGCATGTAAGTGACTGTAATTACTTAGAGGCCCCGTGGCTCAACTGGATAGAGCAGCCCCCTCCTAAGGGGCAGGTTGCAGGTTCGAATCCTGCCGGGGTCGCCATGCGTCTTGCGCGATGCCAACATCTGCCTCATTCACCCCCTTGTTGCTTGAAATCCCCAACCGGTCTGTCAGATTGCGCGGGATATAATCAGGAATGGCAGAGGCTTTGATGAAAACAGGAACTTTTGTGATTGGGGCGGCCATGATGGCTGTTGCCGGATGTACGGTGCCCGCGACCGCGCCAGATGGCGGGTCGGCACGGGTGGGCAATCTGCCAGAGTCGGTGGTGCGCCTTGCCGCGCCGAACCAAGACCTGTCCACGGCGCGTTTGCTGCCCGAGGATGGCTGCTATTGGTATCAGCACAGCGGTCCGGTTGAGACGACAATGGTGCCGCTGCGGGCGGTGGGCGGCAATCCGATCTGCATCAAACGCCAAGCCTAATGAGAACGGGGGCCGCCTGTTGGCGGTCCCCGTCCTGCGTCGCGGCTTAGCTGCGCGCGACGACGCTTTCTTCTGCTGAATAGAGATAGGCCGTCGAGCCGGTCCGCACATTCGGGTAGAGTTGGTTAATATGCGCCATGATCATCCGCACACAGCCAGAGCTGGCCCGCCCACCGATGCTGCGCGGCTCGGGTGTGCCGTGGATGCGCAGATAGGTGTCACGGTTGCCTTCGAATAGATAAAGCGCCCGCGAGCCGAGGGGGTTCTCAGGGCCGGGGGGCACGCCGTCTTCGAGACCCGCGTAGAGCTCGGGATCGCGCTTGATCATGTTTTGGGTGGGCGTCCAATGCGGCCATTCGACTTTGCGTTTGATTGTGTAGGTGCCGGGCTCATAAAGATTGCCGCGCGCGATCGCCACGCCGTAGCGCATCGCGGTGCCGCCTTCTTCGATATGATAGACATAGCGCGCAACGGCATCGACGTGAACGTCACCGACGCGCAGATTGTCGTTCGCCACAACCCGCTGCGGCAAGAAGCGCGGGTGGACGCCCCAAGGGTTGCTGGTCGCCGGGTCAAACCCCGCCGGGGTGATCCGCGCGTCCCAAGCGGCTCTCTCCGCTTCACTGGGGCGGGTGCGTGCCATCAAAGGCGTGGCAATCGCGCCAGAAAAAAGCGCGGTGGTGGTCTGAATAAAATGACGTCTTGTCAGCATGTGGTCGCTCCGTGGTTGACCTCTCTGCGCAGGGCAGGGTCGTATGCGTGTATGAAAGACTAACGGCCTTCCCCCGCCGGAGGTTCAAGGAAGAATGCCGTTGCTAAAGAGAATGTGATCTAAAACACACGGTTTTCACGAAAAGGGGCGCGCAGGGGGCCGTGCGCCCCGAAGGCACTGGGGGTGAGGGTGGGGTTGGCGGTGCCCGCTCAGCCACGGCCCCGGTAGGGCGGCACCCCTTGATCGGGAATCCAGGCGCCCTCGGGCAGGGGGCCGGTCTGCCAGAAGACATCGATGGGAATGCCGCCGCGCGGGTACCAATAGCCGCCGATCCGCAGCCATTGCGGATCAAGGAAATCGGCCAAGCGGCGCGCGATGGAGACCGTGCAATCCTCATGGAAAGCGCCATGATTGCGGAACGAGGTCAGGAACAGTTTGAGCGATTTCGATTCCACCAGCCACGGGCCGGGCACATAGTCGATCACCAGATGTGCAAAGTCCGGCTGGCCGGTCATCGGACAGAGCGAGGTGAACTCGGGCGCGGTGAAGCGCACGTTATAGGCCACATCGGCCTGCGGGTTCGGCACCCGCTCCAACTCGGCCTCATCGGGGCTGGCGGGAATGCGGGTCTCACCGCCGAGTTGTTTGAGATTGCTGTAGATGTCTTCGGACATAGGTGTCTCCATCGGTCAGACGCCGCGCTTGTTGCCCCAGATCAGGACATGAAGCTGCGGCAGGATGCGGGGGGCGAACCAGTGATCGGTCATGGCAAGGTCGGTCAGCCAACCCAGACGGTTGGCCAGCGCCTGCGGGTCAACGGGCGTGGCGGGGTCGACCTCGGGATTGCCGGGCTGGAGGTAGAGCGGGATATCGGGGTGATGCGCATGCACTTCGCGGGCCCAGTGGTAGTCGATCTCATCGAAGATCACGATCTTCATCACCTGTTGGCGCGCCTGAGCGCCGAAGGCCCGGCAAGCGTCGAAGGCATCCCAATCGACAGTCTCACCGCTCGAGGGCGGTTTGGGAGAAAGCACCAGCGTATCAAGATCGGCAAACCAAGGGCGCGCGATGGAGCCTTGGGTCTCGCAGGCGAAACGGTAGCCCGCGGCCTGCCCCATCCGGATCAGCGGGCCGAAATCCTGAATTGCCGGGTTGCCACCGGAAAGGGAGACGGTCAGCGGTTGATCCTTGGAGAGTTTGCGTATCCGGCGCCAGATATCCTCGGTCGACAAGGGGGCCCAGCTATAGCGGTATTGGCTGTCGACGGCGTGCAGGCTGTCGCACCAGCTGCACCGATAGTCACAGCCGCCCGCGCGAACGAATACCGTCGGTTCCCCGATCAGCGCGCCTTCGCCCTGAATGGTGGGGCCGAAAATCTCGGCTATGCGCAGCGTCATGGCCGGTATTCCGCCCATGTCTTGGGGGTCTCGCTGACCAGCACCGCGCAGGTTTCGGGCCAACGCGCGGCGCACCAATCGTGGAAATGCTTTGCCATATTCTCGGCCGTGGAGGGGCCGTCGAGAACATCGTTCAGATGCCGGTGGTCAAAGTGATCGTCGATATAGGACTTCAGCGGCTTCAGGTCGTGATAATCGCGCACGAAACCGTCGGCATTGAGCGTCTCGGCGGCCAGTTCGACCACGACGATATAGTTGTGCCCATGCAGCCGCGCGCATTGGTGGTCGTCGGGCAGGTGGGTCAACTGGTGGCTGGCGGAGAAGTGGAATTCTTTGCGAATACGGAACATCAGCCTTCCCCTCGTGTGGCGAGTGCCGTGGTCCAATAGTCCGGGTCGGCATAGACCGTCGGGTCGGTGACATCGGCCAAATGAAAGGCTTCGCGCCGCTCGACACAGGTGCCGCAGCGCCCGCAATGTACCGCGCCGCCTTTGTAGCAAGACCACGTCTCGGCGAAAGGCGTGGCATGGCGCGCGCCTTGGCGGACGATCTCGGCCTTGCTTTGCTCCACGAAGGGCGTGTGCAGGCGCACATCGGCATAGCCATCGAGTGCTGCCTGCTGCATTGCGTCGAAGGCGCGGGTGAAACCGGGGCGGCAGTCGGGATAGATGAAGTGGTCGCCACCATGCACGGCGGTCGCCACGGCCTCATCGCCCTGTGCTGCTGCGATGCCAAAACCGATCGACAGCATGATCGCATTGCGGTTCGGCACGACTGTGATCTTCATCGTGTCTTCGGCGTAATGCCCATCGGGCACGTCGATATCATCGGTCAGTGCGGAGCCTGACAGCGCAGCACCGATGCCGCGCATGTCGATCAGGTGGAACGGCACGCCAAGCCGTTTGGCGGCGGCTTCGGCGAAGTCGACCTCCTTGCGGTGGCGCTGACCATAGTCAAAAGAGACAAGCCGGGTGAGGTGATGCTCAGCGGCGGTGATATGCGCAAGCGACACGGAATCGAGTCCGCCTGAGCAGATGACAAGTGTTTTCATTCTGGGGCCCTTGTTTTGATGTCCGGGTAGGCTGCGACCGGATGGCGGGGCTTATTTCAGAATCTTCAGGGATTGCAAGCCTTCCGGGCAGCGGCGCGGGGTCGCAGGCATGGGGGCCGGGAGGGCCCTGTCAGAGCCCGTTAAAATAAGGACTTTGGCCTTAGTGATTAAACCTAAGTTAACTTTAGCCAGAGCCGAATCCGCGCTAAGGTGAACATATGTTGAAAAGCAGCCATAGCGTCGCGCTCGACGCCAGCCATTATGAATTGATCGAGGCGATGACCGACGAAGTGGTCATCCTTGACGCCACCGGCGAGATTGTCGCGGTAAATATGGCGTGGAAGATCTTTTGCGAAGAGAACGGCGGGGACGCCGGGTCGCATTATGTCGGGGCCAATTACTTTGACATCTGCAAAGCGGCGGTGATGGATGCGGTGGTTCAGGCGGAAACCGTTCTGGACGGGCTGCGCCAGGCGCTGAAAACCGGTGCCTCATTCGAGGGGGAATACCCCTGTGATGGGCCGGGCGTGCGGCGCTGGTTTCAACTGAACGCCAACCGCATGACAATCCAAGGCGCGCCCTGCCTGCTGTTGCAGCACCGCAATGTCACCACGCGCCGCATGGCCCATGACGATATCGAGCGTGCCCATGTGCGTGCTGAAACCTTTGCCGCCCTCGTCGCCACCACGGGCGAAGCGATCCTGACCTATGATATGGATGGCCGTATCATCAGCTGGAACCCCGCCGCCGAGCGGCTTTATGGTTATACCGAAGAGGAGGCATTGGGCCGGTCGGTCGAGCTTTTGTATCCGCTGGATTGGCCGACACGGGTGCTTGAATATCGCGATCAGATTATGGCGGGTAAGTTGCGCCAGTTCGATGCGGTGCGGGTCGCCAAGGACGGCACCGAGCGGCATGTCACAATCGCCTGCACGCCCATCCGGACGCTGTCGGGGGATATCGTTTCAATCTCGAATATCCACCACGATGTGACCGCGACGCGCAAAGCCGAAGAGGTGCGCGATCTCGTCTCGCGCGAGGTCATCCACCGCGCCAAGAACATGCTGTCTTTGGTGACTGCGATGCAGCGTCAAACGGCGAGTTCGGCCGCCTCGCTGGCGGAGTTCAACAAATCCTTCGGGGACCGTATTCAGGCGCTGGCCCGTTCAACCGATTTGCTGGTTGATGGTGGATGGTCCTCCGTGGACCTTGCACAACTGGTCCGGGCGCAATTGGACCCCTTCTTGCATTTGCAAGGCAAGGGGGTGGATGTGGCAGGCCCCACCGTCGCATTGGGGCCGCAGGCTTTGCAATTGATCGGCATGGCGCTGCATGAACTGGCGACGAATTCCACCAAATACGGTGTGATGAGCGGCGGGCGCGGCGATATCCGGTGCCATTGGTCGCACACCGAAAAGGGCGGTCTGCGTTTCCAGTGGGTCGAGACCGGCATCACATTTGATCCCTCCGCTAAAAAAGCGTCTGGCTTTGGCAGTAAGGTGCTTTCCGTATTGGCCCCCGCGATGGTCAATGGCGCGGCGGATACGGTGATCAGTGAAGACGCGCTGACTTGGACCTTGACGATCCCCGCCGCGCATCTTGGCAAGGTGGCCTGAAGCTCACGCGACTTTGCGCCTCGGGGGATGGATGCCCGCAAGGACCGTTCCCGGTGGCGCTAAATGGCGCTTTTGCGGAACTCTCCTGCGCTGGAAACTTGTTCTTTCCCCAGACACGTCGTTTGGAGAAGCAATAGGAGGCTAGGATGGCCGAAGCACAGGACAAGACCGCAAAGCTTTACCGCATGGTGATGGAGCAGCACCTCTGTCCCTTCGGGTTGAAGTCCAAAGACCTGCTGGAGCGGCAGGGCTATCACGTCGAAGATCACCACCTGACGACGCGCAAAGAGACCGACGCCTTCATGGCAAAAGAGGGTGTGGAAACCACGCCGCAGACCTTCATCGACGGTGAGCGGATAGGCGGCTACGACGATCTGCGTGTGCATTTCGGTCTGGACAAGCCCAAGGAAGAGCAGTCGGACACCAGCTATCAGCCCGTCATCGCCATTTTTGGCGTGGCCTTTCTGATGGCATTGGGCCTTTCTTGGTACGCCTTTGGCAGCATCTTCACCCTGCGGGCATTTGAATGGTTCATCTCGATCTCGATGTGTTTCCTCGCCGTACAGAAGTTGCAGGACATCGAGAGCTTTTCGACGATGTTTTTGAACTACGACCTGCTGGCGCAGCGTTGGGTGCCCTATGGCAAGGTCTACCCATTTGGCGAGGCGCTGGCTGGTATCCTGATGACAGCCGGTGCGCTGACATGGCTGTCGGCCCCCGTCGCGATTGTCATCGGCGCGATCGGCGCGGTGTCGGTGATCAAGGCGGTCTATGTCGACAAGCGCGAGCTGAAATGCGCCTGTGTGGGTGGCTCAAGCAATGTGCCGCTCGGGTTCGTCTCGCTCACCGAAAACGTCATGATGCTGGGCATGGGGATTTGGATGTTGATCAAGGTCTACGGCTAAGCGGATCGGGGCGCGCCGAGGTTTGGACGTAGGCTGGTATCAGGGGGATATCTGGTCGGGCTGAGAGGATTCGAACCTCCGACCCCCTGCTCCCGAAGCAGGTGCGCTACCAGGCTGCGCTACAGCCCGACCGATGTGCAGCGCATAGCGCAGCGTGGCGTAATTGGCAATTGGTCAGTTGTAGGGATTTTGCGGTGCGGATGGGGATATCGGGCGCAATTGGGGGCGCTGCCCCCGCAGCCTCTGGCTGTTCCCCCGCGGGTATTTAAGAAAGGATGAAGGGGGAAGGGGCGGGGCGTAAACCCCGCCGCGTTTCGCTAGAGGCTCGCGTCGAGCGCTTTGAGGATCGCGTCGCCCATTTCCTCGGTCGTGATGGGGGTGCCGCCTTCGGGGCCCATCAGATCGGGGGTGCGAGCACCATCGGCCAGTGCCTGTTCGACGGCTTTTTCCAAACGGGCCGCTTCTTCGCCTTGATCGAAGGAGTAGCGCAGCGCCATGGCGAAGCTGAGGATACAGGCGATCGGGTTGGCTTTGCCTTGGCCTGCGATGTCGGGCGCGGAGCCGTGGACGGGCTCGTAGAGGGCTTTGGGCCGGCCATCGGCATTGGGCGCGCCGAGGCTGGCGGAGGGCAGCATGCCGAGGCTGCCCGTGAGCATGGCGGCGCAGTCGCTGAGGATGTCGCCAAAAAGGTTATCGGTGACGATGACGTCGAATTGTTTTGGGGCGCGGACCAGTTGCATGGCGCCGTTGTCGGCATACATGTGGCTGAGTTGGACATCGGGGTATTCGGCGTCGCGGACCCGCTGCGTGACTTCGCGCCACAGGATGCCGCTTTCCATGACATTGGCTTTTTCCATCGAGCAGACTTTGCTACTGCGGCGGCGGGCCAGTTCAAAGGCGGAGCGGGCGACGCGCTCGATCTCGCTTTCGGTGTAGCGCTGCGTGTTGATGCCGACGCGTTCGTTGCCTTCCTCGAAGATGCCGCGCGGTTCGCCGAAGTAGACGCCGGAGGTCAGTTCGCGCACGATCATGATGTCGAGGCCCGCGACGATGTCTTTTTTCAGCGAGGAGAAATCGGCCAGCGCGTCAAAGCATTGTGCCGGGCGCAGGTTGGAGAAGAGGTCCATTTCCTTGCGCAGGCGCAAAAGGCCGCGTTCGGGTTTCACGGAGAAGTCGAGGTCATCGTATTTCGGGCCGCCCACCGCGCCCAGAAGCACCGCGTCGACTTCGAGGGCGCGGGCCATCGTGTCGTCGTGCAGGGGCGTGCCGTGTTTGTCATAGGCCGCACCGCCGACCAGATCATGCTCTACGTCGAAGGCCAGATCGCGCTTTTCGCCGAACCAGTCGATGATGCGCGTGACCTGCGCCATAACCTCGGGGCCGATGCCGTCGCCGGGGAGGATGAGCAAGGATGGGTTGGCCATGGGAAACTCCTGAAAATACGGTTGGAGATTGGGTAGCCTGCGGGTTCCGAAGGGTCAAGATAGCGGCGCGTCAGCGGGTGAGGTCGACCCAGACGAGGGCATGGCGGCTGGCGCTTTCGCCCTTGGGCCAGATGAGGCCAGCATCACTGACTTCCCAGTCGCGCGAGGGCAGGATGTAGTCGACGCGCATCGGGCCGGTTTGGGACCAGTTGACTGTGGGGCGGTGCGGCAGAGGGTCTTGCAGCGCGGGATGGGAGAGGAGGGCGGCGATGGCTTCGCCGCGCCCGTCGCCGCGCTGCGGGTCGAGATTGGCGTCGCCCAGCAGGACGAAGGGGGGTGTCGGGGGCGTTCCGAGCTTTCCGGCGAGGTGGTGGAGCCAGAAGATGGTTTCGTCATGGTTGCGGCGGCCATTGCGGTCTTCGGGGCCGTCGAAGACCGGCGGGGTGGCGTGGTATGTCAGCAGCGTGACCGGGCCCTTCGGGGTTTGGATCGGCAGGGACCAGTGGCCGTTGGAGGAGAGGCGCTGCGCGGCGTAGGCCTCCACCCCCGCGAAGGGGGCGCCGTCGATCATCGGGTAGAGTGTGTCGGGGAGGTCGCGCCAGAGGAGGGGGCTGAAGTCCTGAAGGTCTTCTGTCTGAAGGGGATGGCGTGAAAGGATCGCCATGGCGCCTTGTCCAAAGAAACGGCCGTAGCCCTGGGCGTCGCGGGGGCCGCCGCGCTTGCCATCGCCGTTGAGGTCCGCACCGCTTTGACGGCCTGCGTTGGGGGGCGCGGCGAAGCGGTGGGGGTAGGGCGCGCCGGCGGCGGTGAGGGCGTCTGCAAGGGCGTTGAGCGCGCTGCGTTCCAGATCGTAGTCAATGCCTTGGAGGGCGATGATATCGGGATCGGCGGCGGCGATGGTTTGAATCACCGAAGCGATGCTTAGGTCATCGCCGCGCAGGATGTCGCGCAGCAGGATGCCCGGCCCTTTGCGTGACAATTCGGTGTTGAAGGTGGCGATGCGCAGCGGTTCGGCCTGTGCGAAACCAGTCAGCAGGAAAAACGCCAGCAGCAGGCGGATCAGGCGGCCTGCATATGCGCTTCGGCGTAGGCGCGGCGGCGTTTGTCGTGGATCATCTCGGCCACGCGCCCCATGGCGATGCCCCGCATGATCATACTGGCCGGAAGGAATGCCCATGCGCTTATTGTCCAGATCATGGTTTGCGGATTGCTCAGTGAGATCGGATCTAGCAGATCGGCAGTGGCTTTGACCACTGCGGGGATGATGAAGGGCAGCAAGAACCCGAGCGCGATGTTGATCCGTGCATCGCGTTGCAGACGGTAAAGCACGTCGCCCCCGGCGGTTGGGTCAAAGAGCGGCAGGTTCACCCAGACGTTAAAGGCGCCTTGGCGGGCGGGCCAGCCCATGACCCGCACCAGCACCACGAAGGTCGCCAATGCGATGAGCGAAACGAGGTAGGCCAGCCCCGCTGCCGTGCGGATCAGATTGACCGCCTCATAGGGGGCATCGGCGGGCATCATCAGCACGACCAGCCGCACCGGAGAATAGGGGAAATCAAGCGCGTTGCCCAAGATCACGCCGAGCGAGGTCAGTGCGCCTGTCAGCAGGATGGGGGCCGCTTGGCCCCGTGCGATCAGCGACAGAACGACGATGGTGAACAGCAGGCTGATGAACCGCAGCCGATTGAAGGGCGGCGCATCGCGAAATTCGACAATGCTCGGTTGGCGGGAGTTGTATTCCATGAAGGTCAAAATCGACGCGATACAGGCAAGAAGCACGGTGATCTGGCTCGATTCCGCATCGGCACCCGGCAAAAGGAGCGCGGGTGTGGCTATCAATAGCGCCACCAATAGGCCACGCGTCGCCGCGCCTGTCATTCGTCCGATCACTGCTCTGCCCTTCCAAACTGGCCAGACGCGATACATTGCCGCGTGCTTGTTCCAACTTGATGGCCCCGGTTGCTGGGGCTCGCCTCATTATTGTCCAATTTTTGCCTTCTTTCCGCGCGCGCCTCAAGGCTCCGCGTGGAGAAGAGCAGGGTTATGGGGTATTTTGAGGGAAAGGGTGGTGCGTTCTTGCATCAATTTCGTGGCAGGTTGATGGCAGGCCGCAACATCTTGTGGGCGCTGGATTTACGCCCACAAGTTGAGTTTAGAAATGGCCCTTAGACCCAAGGACGGCTCTGGTTGAGCGAATCCTCATAGGTGTCGATCGCCGTGCCCTTCTCAAGCGTCAGGCCAATGTCGTCCAGACCGTTGAGCAGGCAGTGCTTTTTGAAAGCGTCCACTTCGAAGGGGAATTTCTCACCGTCCGAGGTTGTGACGGTTTGACCTTCCAAATCAATGGTCATCCGCGCGTTGGAGCCCTTCTCGGCGTCCTTCATCAGCACGTCGACTTGCTCTTGCGGGAGAACGATGGGCAGGATGCCGTTCTTGAAGCAGTTGTTGTGAAAGATGTCCGCAAAGCTGGGCGCGATAACGCAGCGGATGCCGAAATCCTTGATCGCCCAAGGCGCGTGTTCGCGCGAAGAGCCGCAGCCGAAGTTGTCGCCTGCGACAAGGATTTGCGCGTCGCGGTATTGTGGTTGGTTCAGCACGAAATCGGTGATTTCGTTGCCTTCGCGGTCATAACGCATTTCGTCGAACAGGTTCACGCCAAGGCCAGAGCGTTTGATCGTTTTGAGAAAGACTTTGGGGATGATCATGTCGGTGTCGATGTTCACCAGCGGCATAGGAGCCGCGGTGCCGGTGATTTCTGTAAACTTTTCCATCGGGTTATCCTTCGGAGAGTGCGGGAACCGCGCCGCTGAGCGGCGCGTTCTAAGTAAATGGGGTATTAGGAGGGCATGGCATGTCGTACCAAACCGGCACGAAAGTGGAATGGGACTGGGGCAATGGCACCGGGACCGGCAAGATCGTCAAGAAATACACGCAAAAGATCACGTTGAAGCTGCAGGGCAGCGAGGTGACCCGCAAAGCGAATGATGACGAACCGGCCTATAAGATCGAACAGGACGACGGCAGCGAAGTGCTGAAGTCTGGCAGCGCGTTGCGCAAGGCCGACTGAGCCCTGCGCAACGCGCCCGGTATCCACGCCCCGGTCGGTCACGCCAATTCGCGCACGTCGGTCAAATGACCGGTGAGAGCAGCCGCCGCGGCCATGCCGGGCGATACGAGATGCGTGCGCCCTTTATAGCCCTGACGCCCCTCGAAGTTGCGGTTCGATGTGGCCGCGCAGCGTTCGCCGGGGGCAAGCTGGTCGGGGTTCATCGCCAGACACATCGAACAGCCCGCAAGGCGCCATTCGAAACCGGCCTCGCGGAAGATGTCCGCCAGTCCTTCTTCCTCGGCCTGTGCGCGCACAAGGCCCGAGCCGGGCACGACCATGGCGCGCAGACCGTCTTTGATCTTTTTGCCTTTCAGCACGGCAGCGGCGGCGCGCAGGTCTTCGATGCGGCCATTGGTGCAGGAGCCGATAAAGACGGTGTCGATCTGGATATCGGTCAGCTTCTGGCCCGGTGTCAGGTCCATATATTCCAGCGCGCGTTTCACCGCGTCGACCTTGCCGCCTTTGAAGTCCTCGGGCGCAGGAACGACCGAAGTGATCGGCAGCACGTCCTCGGGCGAGGTGCCCCACGTGACGACCGGCGCGATGTCTTCGCCTTTCAGCGTCACGACCTTGTCCCAATGGGCGTCTTCGTCAGAAAAGAGCGTTTTCCACCAGTCCATCGCCGCTTCCCATTGTGCACCTTTCGGGGCGTGGGGGCGGCCTTTGCAATACTCAAAGGTCTTTTCGTCCGGCGCGATCAGGCCCGCGCGCGCGCCGCCCTCAATCGCCATGTTGCAGACGGTCATGCGGCCTTCCATCGACAGGTCGCGGATCGCTTCGCCGCAATATTCGATGACATAGCCGGTGCCGCCTGCCGTTCCGGTGGCGCCGATGACGGAAAGGGTGATGTCCTTGGCCGTGACGCCGGGGCGCAGCTTGCCGGTGATCTCGACTTTCATGTTCTTGCCCTTGCGCTGGATCAGCGTCTGGGTGGCGAGAACGTGCTCAACCTCGGAGGTGCCGATGCCGTGGGCCAGCGCGCCGAAAGCGCCGTGGGTCGCGGTGTGGCTGTCGCCGCAGACGACGGTCATGCCGGGCAGGGTCCAGCCCTGCTCGGGGCCGACGATATGCACGATGCCTTGGCGCACATCCGAGACGGGGTAATAATGCACGCCGAACTCGCGCGCGTTTTTGTCGAGCGCTGAGATTTGAATGCGGCTGTCTTCGGTCATCGCCTCGGGGTCTTCGCGGCCTTCGGTGGTTGGCACGTTGTGATCCGGCACGGCGATGGTTTTGTCTGGCGCGCGCACGGTGCGGCCCGACATGCGCAGCCCTTCGAAGGCCTGTGGGCTGGTCACTTCGTGGACGAGGTGACGATCGATATAAAGCAAGCAAGTGCCGTCATCGGCTTCGTGGACGACATGGGCGTCCCAGATTTTATCGTAAAGCGTCTTGGGGGACATGATGGTCCTCTCCCGTGGTTTGGAATGGCTATGGGTGTGGCTGAGAGGGCTGGCTTATAGTCGGGCCAGAACGCTATGCGTCGCGCCGAAAAAGCGTTCGCGCAGACGCGCACGGTCGCAAAGATCAAACACCAGTATCATGGGGCCTTGGATATAGACCCTGAGCGAGTCTCGCAAGGTGGCATTGTGGGGCGGTGTGCGGAGCCCGTCGCGCGGCGGTTCTTGCTCTGGCGAGGAGCCTGTGCAACCGTGATCTTCCTGAGTTGCAAAGGCCGTACATGATCCCTGAGTCCCACCCTTTCTCGAACTTCCTTCTATCGCTTCAGGCTTTGTTCGATGGGGTGCTCGGCTTTGGTGAGAGCGTCCTAAGCCCCGGTTGGCGGCAGAACCAGATTTTGATCTTGCTGGCCTTGGTTGCGCTGGCGTGGATTTTGCATCGGGTCACCGGCGTGATGCTGCAAAACTGGGTCCGCTCGCGCGAAGGGTGGTCCAAGTGGCAGTTGCGGGTGGTGGTGCAGGTCAAGCGGCGGCTGGGGCTGATGTGGTTCGCGCTGCTGGCGGGGCTTTTGTATCAGGTGATGCAGAACGTCACTTGGCCATCGCGGTCTTATCTTATCGGCTTGGCGGCGACTTTGGCGGCGATCTATGTCGGCATCGCCTTTGCCGCGCGTCTGGTGCGCAACCGCCCGCTGCGGCGCATGGTGACATGGGGGCTGTGGATCTATGCCACGCTCTACATGCTGAATGTCGCGGACGATGTGGCGGTGTTTCTGGATGACGTGGCGCTGACGATTGGGGAGTTCCGGCTGTCGGTATTGACCGTCCTGACGGCTTTGGTGGTGGTCGGCGCGTTGCTGACCATGGCGCGGCTTGCCAGTACGACAACTGCTGCGACGATCCGTAAGAACGAAGACATCAGCCCGTCGATGCAGGTGCTGGCGGTAAAGGGCGTGCAGATCCTGCTCTATGGTTTGGCGTTCTTTATCGGCGTTCGGGCCGTGGGGATTGATCTGACGGGGCTGGCGGTGCTCTCGGGTGCTATTGGTGTGGGCCTTGGCTTTGGTCTGCAAAAGGTCGTGTCGAACCTCGTCTCGGGCGTGATCATTCTGCTGGATAAGTCGATCAAACCGGGGGACGTGATCAGTCTGGGCGAGACCTTTGGCTGGATCCAAACGCTTGGCGCGCGCTATGCCTCTGTGGTCACGCGGGACGGCAAAGAATACCTGATCCCGAACGAAGACCTGATCACTGGCCAAGTGGTGAACTGGTCGCATTCCAACGACTTTGTGCGCCTCGATATCTATTTTGGCACGGCCTATTCGGATGATCCGCATGTGGTGCGCAAACTGGCGGTCGATGCGGCCAAAGGCGTCGACCGGGTGTTGAGCTACAAGGCGCCAGTCTGTCACATCGTGGGCTTTGGCGATTCGTCGGTGGATTACATCCTGCGCTTCTGGATCAAGGATCCGACCGGCGGGCTGACCAACATTCGCGGCAATGTCTATCTGGCGCTTTGGGATGCGTTCAAGGAAAACGACATCTCGATCCCCTTCCCGCAGCGTGAGGTGAAAGTCATCGAAGACAGTCAATTGGCGCTCTCAAGGGTGGCGGCGGCTGAGAATTTGCCTGACTAGGCGGGGATTTGCGCCCCGGTTCACGCAGAGCGCATAGGGTCCATTGAAAAATCTGGCCTATATCGCTAAATTAGGGGGGCTCGGCACCGGGGCAAGCGTTCAGCATTGGCGGTGCATTACGAAGGAGGACAATGTCCTGTCTCTTAACGTTGACGCAGCGCAGGCTGCTGACCATGGGGCCGCAATGACTGCCGCCTCGCAAATCGCAACCAGCGACGACCTGCTGGCGCTTATCCTTTCCTCGCTGAATGACGACAAGGCCGAAGACATCGTGCAGATCGATCTGCGCGGCAAAACGGCCATCGGCGACTATATGGTGATCTGCTCGGGCCGCTCCACGCGGCAGGTTTCGGCGATCTCGGAAAAGCTGGCACAGGCCGTCAAAGACGCCACCGGACGTACGTCCAAGATGGAAGGCCGCGAAACCGGCGACTGGGTCTTGATCGACACAGGCGACGTTGTTGTGCATGTCTTCCGCCCCGAAGTGCGTGAGTTCTACCAGCTCGAAAAGATGTGGCTGGGCGGCGAAGACGCGGCTGCGGTCATGCCGCACTGATCCTGCTTTTGCGGGACTAAGCCATGCGGGTACATATCTGCGCCATGGGCCGGCTTCGCGCCGGTCCCGAAAAATCACTTGTCGATGATTATCTCACCCGGTTCGACCGGACCGGGCGCGGTCTGGGCCTTGGCCCCGCGCGTGTGGTCGAGATGGAAGATAAGAAAAACGGCGGCATGGCTGCCGAGGCCGTTCTGCTGCGGCGCGCCATCCCTCAAGGGGCAGTGATCTGCGTGTTGGATGAGCGCGGCAAGGTCGAAACCTCCCCCGCTTTCGCCGAACGTCTTGGCACATGGCGTGATGCCGGGCGGGGCGATTTGGCCTTTGTCATCGGCGGGGCGGATGGCATTGATCCCAGTCTCCGCGCCGAGGCGGATCACGCGCTGTCCTTTGGCAAGATGGTCTGGCCGCATATGCTGGTGCGGGTCATGCTGGCCGAACAGCTTTACCGCGCCGCCGCGATCCTATCGGGCGGGCCTTATCACCGGGTCTGATGTTTAGGTATCAAGGGGGGGTCAGGGTAGCGGGATCGTCACCAATTCCGGCGACCAGCCACTCACACTGTCGCGCGCCTGAATGCTGACCTCAGTCATCCCATCAGGGATGCGCACGCCCGACAGCGAACGGGTGAAAGGCTGCTCTTTGGTATGCGGATGCGCCAGATTGCGCGTGCCCAAAGGCTCCCCCTCGGGGTCCAGAATGCGCCAAGCATCAGCATAGTGATCCCAACCGCTGTCGTTGTGGCGGATGGTAACGTCAAATCTCCACAGATCCCCCTGACGATCGACCGTGACATTCAAAATGTCGGGCGGATCGGCCAAGGCCGGCATGGCAAATGCCAATAGGGAGAGAATGAGGCTGCGTTTGAACATGTGGCACCAATAAAACAACAAACTGAATATAGCGCATTTCGGAGGGGTTCCAAGGTAAGCACAGCGCGGCGCCGCGCAATTCACCGTGAGGCTGCAAATTAGTGGTGCAATTGCACCAAGCGCGCGGCAGTCTGGTCAAACCGGCGGCATAGTCTTTATGCTGCGGGTCAAGAGGAGGGACCGCGATGCAGATGCCAACACCGGATGCCGGGATCATTGCGCGCAAGGCGCGAGTTGTGGCGCGGCTGCGTGCGGCGCTGCCCCGCAATGCCGTCATCGACGATGAGCATGAGACCCGCGCCTATGAATGCGACGCGCTCACAGCCTATAAATGCCCCCCTTTGGCCGTGACCCTTCCGGCCAGCACCCAAGAAGTCTCCGCCGTGCTGCGGATATGTCATGAGGAAGGCGTGCCTGTCGTGCCGCGCGGGTCGGGCACGTCGCTTGCTGGTGGGGCTTTGCCGACCGCCGATAGTGTGGTGCTGGGGGTGGCGCGGATGGCCGAGGTGCTTGAGGTCGACTATGACAACCGCCTGATGCGGGTGCAAACCGGGCGTACCAACCTCAGCGTGACCGGCGCAGTAGAAGAGGATGGGTTTTTCTATGCGCCTGATCCGTCCAGCCAGCTGGCCTGCGCCATCGCGGGCAATATCGCGATGAACTCGGGCGGGGCGCATTGCCTGAAATATGGGGTCACCACGAACAACCTGCTGGGCGTCACGATGGTGATGATGGATGGCGAAGTGGTAGAGATCGGCGGCGGCTATATGGATGCAGGCGGGCTGGACCTTCTGGGGCTGGTCTGTGGCTCCGAAGGTCAGCTGGGCGTGGTGACAGAGGCGACGCTGCGGATTCTGCCCAAGCCCGAAGGCGCGCGGCCCGTGCTGATGGGCTTTGACGACAACGCCGTGGCGGGAGCCTGTGTCAGCGACATCATCAAGGCCGGGGTGCTGCCCGTGGCGATCGAATTCATGGACCGCCCCTGTATCGAGGCGACGGAGGCTTTCGCCCATGCAGGCTACCCGATGTGCGAGGCGCTGCTGATCATCGAGGTCGAAGGCTCCGACGCCGAGATCGACCACCAGCTTGCCCTAATCACCGAGATCGCCCGCCGCCACAACCCGGTGGAACTGCGCGAAAGCACCAGCGCCGAAGAAAGCGCGGCGATCTGGCTGGGGCGCAAATCGGCCTTCGGTGCGATGGGGCAGATCAACGACTATATGTGTCTGGAT
>Ga0208315_1000583_pt1 | contig 24867 bp, 24 predicted proteins | sample MalvireepMed_215_FD_184239 | JGI IMG/M metagenome (GOLD analysis project Ga0208315, IMG submission 184239) | Marine viral communities from the Global Malaspina Expedition - Malaspina viral metaG DeepMed_215 (SPAdes) (version 2) | ecosystem: Environmental > Aquatic > Marine > Oceanic | place... | reverse complement strand
CGAAAAGGAGGTTACCCCCGAAAAGGAGGTTACCCCCGAAAAAGAGGTTACCCCCGAAAAAGAGGTTACTCCCGAAAAAGAGGTTACTCCTGAACAGGATGTTATCACGCAAACTCAGACTTCTCCACCAACCGAAGGGGGTAGTTCTAAGGGTGGGCCAAATAAACCCAGTAAGAATATAAATAGAAAGAAGTCGAGTGGGAATAAAGAAAAAGATGACGATTCTGGTCCAGGGTCTAGACAGTATGCTATCCCCAGAAAAAAAAAGAGTAGAAAAGTTGGACCTTTAGAGGACCCCACTAGACTGCCAAGGTTTAAAAGAGGGGCTAGGTCATCTAGTCGGTAGTATCTTTACTTTTTTCTGCCTTCCATTTACCTAAAGGGCATGATGCTTGTGGTATCTTAGCTTTCCATTCCATATGGCATCCACACACCTCACAAGATTTCCTCTCAGTAAAAAACTCACATTTTTTACATAGCTCAAGTCTATATTCCCCTAACTTAGAAATTTTAAATCCCTTTTTAATCCAGGGAATTAATGTAGAAAAGAAAGATTTAATCTTAGGTGGAAACCATGACCCATATAAAGTTTTTATCTCCTTTTTCAGTAATTCCTTTCTTTCATATAAACTTGAGTAGGCATTAGACCAGTTTTGTAATTTAGCATCACAATCTATGTCTTTGGGTTTGTCACCTTTTTCTATATAAGATCCAGTACTACTAGATCGTTTCCTTAATTTCTCATACTCAGATAAAAGATTTAGATATTTTTTACTTAGGGAGTCCATTATATTTCTATAGGTAAGTTATTAGCTTCTATAAAAGCTAATCTATTTTTATGCCACGATTCTCTTCCTACTAACTCTCCTTTAGATCGGTGAAGTATAAAAATAGATTCTACCATATTATAGAGTCCTTTTTTATGTGCCTGTATTGTATAATGAATATCATAAAAATCCCATCCACCCTCAAAGTAGTCAGGTTTAGATAAATTTAATTTTTTAAGGGATCTACCATTAATAGCTAAAAATAGTCCATCTAAACATACAACTCTTCCGGGATTTCCATAAAAAGTATATTGGCAGTTTAGTATGCTATCTCCATGCAATACAAACCCTCTATGCTTTCCAGCAGACCACACCTCTTTGTTCCACCACATAGCATCTTGGGTTAATAGTCTGGTTCCTGCTGGTCCAAAAAATCCAGATTGAGCCCTTCTAGATGCTCTTATTAGGACAGTCACAAACTGTTGTGGGTCCATGATAATTTCAATATCATCATGACAAAATATAACAATATCATCATCTTCTATAGGAGTATTTTTTACGGCTTCTTCGTATGCTGCAAAGATACTTTCTTTATTAACTAAAAGATTTACTTCTATTTTGCATCTAGATAAATAGGATACTAGTTTTTGTGTATAATTGGGTAGTACTTCTGTTCTAGTACATATAAAAGCATAAATTTTCATGGATAACTCTCAGTTAAGTAAAATGAAGGAAGAATACAAGAGGTGCAAAAAGGACCCTGTATACTTTATATCTAATTATATCAAGGTTGTTCACCCTATCAGAGGATTAGTTCCATTTAATTTGTATCCTTTCCAGAGAATGATAGTAGGGTGTTTAGAGGATAACCGATTTAATATCCTTCGTAAGTTCCGTCAGGCTGGGTGTACTACCATTTCAGCAGCATACGCTTTGTGGATGTGTGTATTCCAAGAGCATAAGACAGTAGTGTTCTTATCCGTGGGTGATACTGAATCTACTGAGATTTTGGATAGAATTAAGATTATGTTTGATGAACTTCCAATATTTCTTAAGCCTGAGATCCTTCAAGAGAATATGCATAACTTAAAACTTAGTACAGGATCTGTTATTAAGTCTCGTCCATCAGGTAAGCAGTCGGGTAGATCTCTTGCTGGCTCATTTTTGTTTATTGACGAGGCTGCATTCATTGAACATATTGAAAGTATTTGGGCTGCTGTTTATCCTATTATCTCTACTGGTGGTAGAGCGTTTGTACTTTCTACGGTTAATGGTATAGGTAATTGGTATTATGAGGCTTGGATAAAAGCTTTAGAGGGAGCGAACTCTTTTAACCCAATTCAAATTAATTGGCAAGATCATCCTGAATACAATAGAATTATGGGGTTTGAGGATTTATACGATAATATGGAACAAAGAGATCCTCCAATTAATATTGACAAGTGGGAAGAAACTACGAGATCCAATATGAGCCATAAAAAATGGTTGCAGGAGTATGAGTGTGAGTTTCTAGGAACTGGTGATACTTACATAGAGGGGTCAATACTCGCAGATATGGATAAGAAAAGTTGTCCTCCTGCATATAAAACATTTAATAACAAGATGTATGTGTGGAAAGATCCTATACCCCATAGATCCTATATGATTGGGGTGGATATATCTTTGGGTAGAGATAGGGACTATTCAGCTTTTCATGTTATAGATACCTATAGTGGGGAGCAAGTGGCTGAGTTTTATTCCAAAACCACCCCAATTAATGATTTAGCTGAAATTCTAAATTCGGTGGGTAAAAAGTATAACTTAGCAATTATATTTCTTGAGAGAAATTCTATAGGCCATAACTTAATAGATCATCTATTTGAAAGATTAGCCTATGAAAATTTATATTTTGATGAAAAGAGGAATATAGGAGTTCAGGTTACTACCAAAAATAGGGACACTATGCTGGCTTCTATGGAGGAATGTTTGCGGCTTGGAAGATTTAAAATTAACTCTAAAAGAACTGTGTATGAGTTAAATACCTTTATTGTCTCTTTTACAGGAAAGGCACAGGCTGAGAAATCAAAGCATGATGATTTAGTAACTAGTTTGGCTATATGTGCCTTTGGGATGACTACATATTTAGAGAACATTCCAGTTAATTTTATTGATGAAAATGCACAAACCCCCTCTGAGAAGTTACTAGCCCCTATGAGAGCCAAAAGTGTAAGAAGTTATGGTGGAATGACAAAAGAGGATATTAGATGGCTACTGAAATAAACGAAAATAAAATTAATGAGGATTCTGGTCCAGGATACACTTCTTTTGGTGGTCCTGGTCAGGGAATAACCTATGCTTATCCAAGAGGTAGAATAGGTAGATTTTTTGCTAAATTTTTTGCTACTCCCGCACTAAAGCATCTTAACAATGATGATGGGTCTGGGGGAGATGTTGTCATCAATCCTGAGCGACCAGCTAGAATGACATCCCAATCTACTAGACTTCCATTTTTACCCGAAATAGAAATTAATAGAAAACGGAGATATCAAGAGTATGAAAGAATGGATGATTATCCCGAAATTACTGCCGCTTTTGATATTTATTCCGATGATGCCACTCAAAGAGATACCACTAATAGGAGATGGATTATAGATTCCGAAAGTACTTTGGTGGTGAATGAGGTTACTAAATTATTTAAAAAAATTAACCTAAGAGAGTTTTATTGGGACATAGTTAGAAATACTGTTAAATATGGGGACTGCTTTATCGAATTGGTTGCTGATATAAATAACCCAGATCGAGGTTTGAGAAGGATAAAAATATTAAACCCAAATTACATTATCAGAATAGAAAATGCTTATGGGTACTTGGAAAGATTCTTACAAGAAATTCCTGACAAAATAGCCTGGGACTCTTCTCCTGGTGTTTATATGCAAAATGAGGAGTACATAGAGCTTGATAAGAATCAAATAGTTCACTTTAGAATGCATACTTCTGATCCAAAATTTTATCCTTACGGAAGGTCCATAGCTTCTGGGGCTGTAAGTATATTTAGATCCTTAAAATTAATGGAAGATGCTATGTTAGTTTACAGGCTGGCTAGGGCTCCTGAAAGAAGAATTTTCTATATTGATGTTGGGCAACTTCCTAGTAGTAAAGCAGAAGCTTTTATCGAAGATATTAAACAAAGATATAAAAAAGAGAAGTTTTATGCTAATGGAGTAGTTGATGCCCGTTATAACCCTTTAGCTGCTGATGAGGATTATTTTGTTCCAACAAGAGGTAATGTGGGTACTAAAATTGAAACTCTTCCTGGAGGTCAGAACTTGGGTGAGGTTGATGATGTTAAATATTTTAGAGATAAACTTCTCGCAACACTAAAAATACCTAAAGATTATATTGTTGAATTCGATAAGTCTGCTGAGAGAAAGGCTAATTTAGCTCAATTGGATGTAAAATTTGCTAGAACTATAGTTAGGGTGCAAGAATGTGTAAACGTGGGTCTTGAGTCCATAGCTAAAAGACACTTAAAACTTAAAAATTATCCAGCATCCCTTATAAAGGAACTGCAAATTAATCTTCCTGACCCTTCAGATATATTCACTAAAAGAAAATTAGAGATTGATGAAGCTAAGGCAAGAGTAGTTCAGGCAGTTGTTGGGACAGGTTTATTTCCTACAGAAACTATCTACAAAGAACTTTATGATATGAATGATCAAGAAATTGGTGTCACTAAGAGAAAGTTGAAGGAGGAGCAGAGGGAACAAGCTCAACAGGCTGAGATGGATCAAGCTTCCCAGGCATCCCATGAAGACTCACAGGAGGTTGGTGGTGGTGATGCGGGAAGTCCAGTAGCTGGAAATAAAGAGGTTGGTCCTGCGGGTCAGGCCCCATTACCCCCGAAAACCACATCAGAAGATGTAAATACCATAAAAAGATACCTAAATCAGAAATATTATGGGGATAATGAGAGAATTAGGCTTATAGAGTCTATAGATATATTAGATACAAAAAAAATATAGAGAATTTTTCTATATAATTAATAGTGGAAATTAAGGATGGACAATAAATAGATGTTAAAAATATTTGAATCTAGAAATAAGAAAATTTCAGATATAATTAAATTGGGGGATTACTTGGGCTACTCTTTACGAGAGAATGTTCAAGTATTTTCTATAGATGGGATAAAAAATAAGGTTACTTATCTAACTGAAGGTAAGTATATTGTAGAAGGTACTTACTCAATCAAGAAGGGATCTTATATTTTAGAAAATATTAAAGTCCAAAAATCTGATACATTTAGTGACCAAAAGAAATTTGATTCGGGAATTAAGAATCAAGTTTCTTTATTTTTAGAGGATCTATACCATGATGAGTACCGAGATGCAGAAGATAGCTTTTCGGATATTATAGATATTTTTACTTCTAGAGCCCACTATCAAGATGTTTCTAATAAATTACAAAAAAAGAATTGTCTCTTTAACGAGACTAATAATATTCTAGGATCTGAAGCATACGACAGATTTATAGAAATTATACCAGACCTAGTAACTTTTTTATCTGAAAACAGAGATAGTATTTTAGATCAAATTCCTGAAATTTCTAATTCTTTAAAATTATCAGAATCAGTTTCTAATGCATTTGACATACCTCACTTAACTGTAGAAGAGATTAAAGAACAGGGTAAGTTTGAATTCACAGATACCTCTAGTAAGTCCATATATGAAATGATTTGCAAACAAGAATTGGTTAAGAAGGAGATTCTTGAGGCTAAAGGTTCTTTTGATATCGTGTGGGCTAGTGAGCCCGTTATAGACACTTTAGCAGCTAAAGTGTTTGCTTCTGATGATGAGGTTGAAGATTCTTTAGTGGAAGCTTTAAAAGAACTTCCTTATTTGGCTCTAGTTTCTAAGAAGAAACTATTTGAGACCTTTAGAAGAAATTTAGGAGATTCTTCCACTCTTATCTCCGAAAAAGATTTAAAATCTTATGTTAGTAAATTATTTGAGATGAAGAAGCCAGCTAAGGATCAACTAACAGAATTTTTAAGTCAGAAATACGGAGTAAATCTTCAATACCTAAAAGAGTCTTATTCCTTCAAAAGTTTAATTAATACTCAAGTTGTTCTATTTGAGACAATATCCAGACTAGCTCCTAAAAATAGTGTATTAAGACAAGTACTCTCTGAATTTTCTTCTAGTCTTAAAAATAAGAATGGGGTTCAGAGCATTGATATGAATAATATAATTCAACAAATTTTTCAACATTCTGGTTTTTCTAATGAAAACCTGCCACTAATGGAAATCTTCTCTTTTAAGGATGTGAAGAAAGCTTTTAGTAAGGCTGATGTTTTGGTTGAAAAAGTTGGTACTGTTGAGAAGGAGGACCAAGAAACTACTGATGCCAAAGAAACAGAAGAAGAAACCCCAGAGGAAACAAAAGAAACCGATGATAAAGAAGACGAAGGGGACTCTGGAGAGGTTCAAGAAAAAGAAGTAGGTGACAAGGGATCTGGGCCAATGTCAGACGAAGAGGTAATGAAAGCAATCAAATCTATATCCGATGTAATAAACGGAGAGGGACTTGATGACGAGGAGGACCTGTAATGAGAGAATTTTTTAGACCGTATAATAAAATAATCAGTATATCTGATGTAAATCAGCATATAGTTCTATTGACGGACTCCGCAGGGGCTCCTCTAGCTAGTAATTATGTTAGTGTTGTTGCTCTATCTGGGACTTCAACCACTGGACAATGTTTTCAGGTTGTCCCTAGTGGGGTGGATACACTTTGGGGTGGGGATGCTCTTAGTACTGGGGGAGGTACTGTGTCAGGAAGAGATGCTGGTCCTTCCTCCTATGCAAACGCAGACCAAAGAACTAGTAATGAAACCAGTGGTACTCTAGGTGGGTTTGCGGATACTGCTGCGGGGACAGTTATATTCAGTTTATCTCCACCAGATAGCACTAATGCTTTGATAATGTCTCAAAATCTTGCTGATCTTTGTACTTACGGTATTACTTACGGACAAGTTAATCTAGCTAATACTAGGGCTGATAACCTACAAAACGCAGAAGAAGCTACTTACTCAGTTCCTACTGCCAGCTTTGTATCTTCTGTTGATACTGATTTAAGTACATTAACAATAACCGATACCTCTATAGGAAATCCCTATACCAGGAATTGGGAGTTTAGTGCCGTGCAGTCGGTAGGTACTCTGGTATCTACTGAGAAGACTCTTACACACAGTTACATAGGTAATGCTCAACCTCCGTTTACGGTACAGCTTTCGTCAATAGGATATCATGGGCAAACTACTGCATCTGGTTCTGTAAGCTTCTGATAATGTTTAAAGCTTTTCAAACTATAATATCCCCCTCTAGCAGAGCGGGAGGTTATACTAGACAAAGAGGAAATAAGGTTGCTAGTACTACCTTTTCAGATAGTTCTAATCGTATTATGATAGTAACTTTTAATTCGAGGGGAAGACGGGGTAATGGGTATGTAGCTAATCTTTTAAAGATTACTGCTACCAAATATAGATTTAGGCTTTGGGGTCCTGACGGAACTAGATTAAATACTATTACTAAAGAAGATGCTTCTCCTCCTTCTACAGTTATTGCTCAATTAGTAGATGCTATTAATGGTAATGCTACTTTTAATACTTACATCCATGTCCAATTTCTAAATGAAACTACAGAAGCTATCTCAGATAGTGTTGATATGGCAGATGGGCAGACTCTATCTGGTGGAAGATAACTATAATAAAATATCATGGCTGATGTTAAACCACTTAAGATAGAGTATGATGGTGATGGAGTTCCTTCTGGAATAGGGGAGTTCGTATCAGGAGATACTATAGAAGGTGCTATTGTAGACATCTCTCTTCCTGAGTTAACTGATGTAAGCTCTACTATGTCTCCTTCTACAGGAGATTCCTTGGTATATACTGGATCTACTTGGAGTTCCTCTTCTGTAACACACCCAGATACATTTAGTAATGTTATAGTTACTAACTCCTTAAGTGCTGGCCCTAGCTGTACTGTAGAATTTGATGGGGATGTCTCTGTTAGTGGAAACTTATCAGGAGCGGGTAATATTGGTGTAATTGGTCAGATTATGTGTGGGCAAACTGGTATTGGTACAGCAGATTTAAATGTTGTAGACGATAATAGTAATGCTACTGTTGAGATTAATGCTGGGGCAAACTATGATAGCTTAATTCAATTTAGAGAGAATAATGCTTGGAGATGTGATATGGGGTGGGATGGGGGAGAAAACGACTTCTTTATTAAGACCCACACTGGAGCGATTCGTTTAGATCCTTACGCTGGGTTTACTGTATCTGCAAGTTGCTCCTCCATCACAGTAAGCTCTTGCCCAGTACCCCCTCCGTGGTCTTTTGTTGAAGTCACCGCTGATGATGGACAGAATACTGCTGATCCTTATTATTTTGCTTCAGGGTCGTCACAAACAACAACAGAGATTGACGCTGGTCACATTACTTGGAATTCGACCGAAGGTTATTTTACGATAGCTAACGCTGGTTGGTACGAATTTGAAATGCAGGGAAGCATTACGGTAGGGTCTAGTCCAACAACAGTTACCACTTCTATAGTACAAACTACTGGGCTAGGGGGTAGTGAGGTCGAAAAAATAGATAAAATACAGGTTGTTAGGACCAACATAGACCCCCATGATATAATGATCAAATGGATTGGGTATGTAGAAGCGGCTAAAAACTTTACTTGTAAATTAGACGGAACTGCTACGGTTTTAATGCAGAAAGGTTCTACCTTTACCTGTAAGAGAATTAACTAATCTATCTTATTTCCTTGTTTTAACAAAGTAATAATTCTCTTGTTGTAATTTTTTATAAAAAGAGTAAGAGTATCCAGTAACCCATTAAGAGTATCCATATTAGTTATGGTTATATATTTTTTATTTTTATGAAACCTTGCGAGATCTGCTCCAAGTTGTTTTATAATATTCCTGTCTGGATCCGATAATTCGGCCCATTCTTTTTCTAATTGTTCTTTACTTTTTAGATTGGGGTTTTTCATATTATTTCTACTTTATGTCCTTCTTTTTTGTAGGTGTTGTATCGTTTTCTTGAATGTGCTGCAAGATATTTTCCTTTATCCATGAAATCATAGATGAAAACTTGGTCTTTATCATCATGCAAGCGGAGAGATCGTCCCAGGGCTTGAATTGTTGCAATTGGGCTTTTAAGTCCTCTAGCATTGATGAAATGTGTAATCTCACGAATGTCAACTCCTGTTTCCAGTATTCGGGTGCCAAGTAGGACTGAAGACTCTGGACAAGTGACAAACCTTCTGATCGTGGAATACCTTTCTCCAAGGTCATCTTCTCCTCTAAGGTAAAAACATGAGCCCTCAAGAAGAGATTGAAGGTTTTGACCGTGTTCAAGTCTGTTGACGAGTATAAGTATTCTTGCTTTGTCATGGTTACTCCTTATGGTATTAACAATATCGACTATTTTCTGATTTCGTTCCTTGTTTTCTACTATGAAAACTTCATACATGTCATTATAGTTGTACCCCTGGTAATCTTCTTCAGGTGGGTCAAGGGATATCATTTGTATACTGGGCTTGGTAAGGTGTCCTGAGTCTACTAAGTCTTTGGTAGTTCTAACCTCATGGGTCTTACCTAAAGCTCCCTCTAGGCTATGGAGGGGAATACTCTCTCTAGGTACGGTAGCTGTGAATCCTAGTCTGTACTGTGCATTAGGGAAGCTCTGGATGGCAGCAAGTCTTTGGGCACCAACAGCAAACTTGTGACACTCATCTACCATTAACACTTCAGTTTCTTCCAGATGCGTATCGAGAATCTTTTCAATACTTTGGACCGTACAAAGCATAATATCCCCATAAATATAACCTTCACCATAACATAGGCCAACATTATCAATTCCGCAGGTATCAGTAAGAAATTTATAAGTTTGTGTAAGTAAGTGTTTTGCATCGAATAGTAGGGTTATCTTTCTTCCTTGTAGTGCTTTAATAATAGCTGCCATTATGAGAGTTTTCCCAGCCCCTGTTGGAGCTTGAATTACTGCTCTATGGTTGGATACCCCAACTAATACAGATTCTTCTTGGTAATCCCTTAAAGTATATCCTTCTATTTCCCAGTTCTGAGGGGTTATTAGATTTCTATCGTAGGTGTAGTTTAGGGTAGGCTCACAATCTATATGCTTTAAATCTTCTAGGACTTTAGGGAGTAGCCCCGTTCTAAATTTCCCTATTGCTGAAATAAAGTGAGTTTTACCGTCCCACCTACCAGATCTACCAGCAGGGGTATATGCTGATCCAGGGACAGAAAAGGAGTACAGGCTCCTAAGGGCTTGTAATAGCTTTTGATTGTCCGTATGAAGTTGGGAGGTTTGAATGTCTATATCTATTTGCATAATATATAATAGAGCTATAATAGCAGGGAGGTATTTGTATGTCAGAACCAATGAAGAAAAGTGTAGAAGAAATTATTACTGATTTATTCGCTGGTGCCCCTTCAGTAGAGTCTTTGGAAGTTACCCTTCCTTCTCTAGCTAAAGGGTATCAAAAAACTAAAAAGGTAATCAAAGTTAGAAGTATGACGTTTGAAGATGAGAAATTTATAGCTCAATATAGGGGGGATGAATTATTAGAGGAATTACTAAATATGTGTGTGGAGGATATTGATCCAGAAGAACTATATTTAGAAGATAAATTATTTTTATATTATAAAATAAGAGAAAGTTCCTTTGGGACCTCAGCCAAATTATCTGCTCATTGTGATATTTGTAATATCCCCAATGATTTAGAAGTTGATTTATCACAATTAGATATTACGTATGCATCTGATGATTTTGAAGATCCTCAAAAAATAATGTTACCTAATTTAAAAAAAGAAGTATTAGTTTCTAGAGTACGAGCCTATACCTCTGAATATACTAAAAATCAGGATACTATATTGGATAATTTATGGAGATTTGTAGTTAAAGTAGACAGTTATGATGATCCTGTTGTTATATCAAAAATAATTAAAAAATTATCTAGTGCTGATATTAGAACAATTATAAGAGCCATGAATTCAAAAGATTTTGGTATAGACACCAAAGTTAAATATCTGTGTAGTGCATGCGGAAGAGAAAATGTGGCTGTGGTGGGGCTAACTATTGATTTTTTTACGATGAGCTAGTTTCTATTATAACGAGTGACAATCTTTATAAAGAAGCTTATGTTGGGGTAAAGCACATTGGGTTATCCTATTCCGATATAAAAAAAATGACTCGATCCGAGAGGGCGGCTTTCCAAAAGATATTTATGGAAGAGTTAGATGCTCAAAAAGAAAATATAGATAATCTTCAAGGGGAGACCTAAATAATAGGTAGGAGCGTAGTTTATGGGATCATTTAACAATAATATAGTCTCAGAGCGTAATCAGAGACCATCTTTTAATGGAAGAACTATACTCAGAGCTTATTTTCTGAGGGATGGGGAATATGTACCTCTAAGTAGCACCCAAGTAAGTTCGGTAATGCTGTTTAAGAAAGAGGCTAATACCTCGCCAAGTAGCATACTGGAGGCTTCTAGTGGATTAGTAACTGACACTGCTGCTGCTACTGCTGTGTGGAGGTGGGCCCTATCTGGGGGTGTTGGCGGACCACTTTTATCGGAAAGTGATTTTACTCCTACCACCTCTGTATCTTGCAGTTCCGTATATTCTGTGGGGTCTGGTAGGCTGGCAGTTGTCCTAAATGGAATAGATACCGTATCTTCTGTATTGAGAGATGGTACTGTACTTAATTCTGCGTCTTCTTTATCTGGACAACCAGCAGCTACTTACATAGATGTTTGGACTGTAAAATTGTGTGCTGGGTGCGAGTGGCAGACATTTATAAATGATACAGCTTTTTTCCAAAATAATGCGGTCCTTATAACAGAGCCTCTTCTATTCAATATTAGAGAGAGGTTATATAATAAGAGAATTGAGCTTGGATCTATAGAAAAATTAAAAATTGGCACAGAAGTTACTATTGAGAACAAGGATATTGATGATTCGGTTAAAAACGTCCTTAGAGGTGGGCTGCTCACATCAGGATCTATGGAAATATTAAAACATAATGATGTGGACCGTACTTTACCAGCATGGGCCACCGTATCTGGCTATTCCGATACATCTGCTTTGGTAGAGATTAGTGGAGATAATACTTTTTTGTTGAGTTTTGATACAAATAATTTAACTAATGGTTCAGTTTCTAATTTGGGTAACGGGACAGGTACATACAGTGTACAAGTAAAGTATGGGGTTCTGGATGAAACTAGACTTTCTCCTCTAATGTTCTTTAAGGTAGTTTAATGACTGAGGGCAATAAGAAAACGGTATTTGGGAAAGATACCCTAATACCGCTGGGAATGGTCGTAGCCTTGTGTGGAGGTGTGGTCTGGATAAGTACCCAACTAACCAATATCAACTACAAACTTGATATGTTAGAGGGGAAGCTTGAGGATCAGTGGACCAAGAGAGATATGGAAAACTGGGGACTTAAATTGCAGATGGGAAACCCAGAAATAAAAATTCCCAATTTAGAGAATTAACATGAAATACTTAACGAAAGAAAATATTTTACTTGCTATGGTGGGATTTTTATTCCTTGTGCAGGTCAACGACATGAGAAAGGCCAGTGGACGCTCTAAGAGCCCCCGTGGTGCGATTATGGAGAGAATGCGGGGTATGGACCGTGGAGACTGGGGAGCCCGTATGGAGGGAATGAGGAAGGCTAAGAAGGGGAAGGCTGAAGAGGTCTCAATTTCTCCTGGCATTACCTGCTGCGATCACAAGAACTAAAGCAGCCCTAATTCTTCCTTCACTCTATAGAAGGACTCATATTTAAATGTATTTGGCCCTATCCAATTTCTTATTGCGGTAGGGCCGCTTTTACATAGAAAATCGTTCCAGTCTCTGTAGCTAGAAGGAGGATAGCATATATAAAAATTATCCATCCGTAACCGTTTTCTAGTGGATTCAAAAACTCTAATACCTTTCTTACCTGCTGCATCATTATCATAAGCCATTACAATAGGACCATCATGGTCTTTTAGTTGGAGAGCCTGTACATCAGAAACATTACATCCGTTTGTACAGGTAGCGTTAAATCCAGACTTCTTGAGGGATATAGCATCCAGAGGACCTTCTGTTACCATAACCTTCCCAGGATTGAAAGGGTACAAAATATTACCTGCCCTAGCACCCTCTTCTATTCCTGGGTTTAAATATTTAGGGTTGTCATCTTTCAAAGTTCTAGCCTGAAAGTAATAAATCTCATCATCTTCTGTGTAGGGGATGATAAGACGATCCTTATACTTCCCTTGTCTACAGATGTAATACTCCCCATCTCGGTCTGGGAAGATGTGACGGGCGTGGAGATACTTAAAAGCATCGCTAGTAAGGGGGTCGTCTAGGTTGGAGGAGGGTGTAAGAGGCTCAAACCACTCATGGTTATCAATCTCCAAATCCCAAACCATATCATCTTCTGGGCGAGGCTCATACACCTCATCATTCTCTAGGGTTTTAAAGACGAACCTAGACCATGCTGCTCTGGGAGAGACATTCTCAAGGAATGCGTAGAGTTGGATAAAGTTACCCTTCTTACCAGTTTTAAAGCATTGCCATAACCCATTGTGTATATTAATGCTGAAGTGTCTCTTGTAATCATTCTGGAGGAATGGGGAAGCACATACCCATTCTCTTCCACCAGACTGCCATCTACCCTCAGGAAGATGCTCTTCAACATAATCCTGAATGTAGTCGCTATTTACTATTACGTCTAGGTTTTTTTGTTGCATTTTGTAATCTCTCTTCGACTAGTTGGGCTGGGTTGAATACTGGGCACAGGGACTTGAAACCACACCAGTTACAATACTGGTTTTCTGAGGCTGATAAATCAACTTTTTTTGCTTTTCTTATATTCCACACATCCTCAACAATACGTTTATTATGCTTAACTAGGGCAGCGGGACTGTACTTTACAGTAACCATGCTATCTGTAAGGGGGTAGTAGTGAGCAAAGGTTATATTGTCAATAGGTATGCTATAAGTCTTGTGTGCAGCATAAACATAGCTCATACCCTGGGAATCCTCAAATAATTCAAATTTAGTCTTCTCTCTCTTACCAGTCTTGTAATCTATTACTAAGAGACCACCGTTCTTACCTTTAATGATCCTGTCAATAAACCCTATTTGTTTTACACAGCCAAGATCCTGTGAGTAGGATAGTTCTACCTGCCCCCTTTCTGGGAATGATGCGTTTAGGCGTAAGAAGTTTTTCAAACAGGTAATTATCTTGGGTTCGTAAGATTTACCGAATTTATAGGTATCTCTCAAGTTTTTGGCTATTTGCTGTAATTGACCCAAAGTAGTACAATCCACCCCTTGTTCAAATATTTCGTGTATGTAAGACCCAAACTGGAGGGCATCCATATTTACTTCGTCAGTCTCTTTCAAGTGGTCCACATAACGATATCTATACTTAAGTCTACATTGCCTCCATAGATCTCTTTTAGTATTACTTATTTGATTACAGAACATTATAGATCCTCCAGAAACCCAGTAATTACTGGGTTATATGCTTCTATGTCGATTGATTCAAGGAAATTAAGTACTTGATCTCTAGAATAATTACATTTAGAGGTTAGGAAGGTATATAAAGTAGATAGTTTTAAACATCTTCTATCTGATAAACATTTAATCAATCTAGTTTGAAAGAGCTTAAGAAACTTAGTACTATATTTATCTTTCCATTTATTAGTAAATTCATTACTTAAGGTAAAATCTAGTAATTCTGTAAATTCAAACAATAATTGATTAATATCTTCTGTATTAGTAGTGTATACCATAAATTCCTTTATTATAATCTATTCTAGCCAAGGGGTCTGATCATGTCAAATTCTTTTGGGAAAAAATTTGAAAACTTTATTGATGAGGTAGCATCCAATTTAAACTTAGTTGGGGAGAAGGATCAGTCTTCTAGTAGATTTCACAAAGCGGCCCCCTCTCCTGGTACTATAGTAGCAGGGGATGCCTTATTTTTTAAATATCGTTCTAATAAATTTGGGGAAGGGGATCATATGGTTATGGTTATAGGGAACAATAGAAATCCTAATGGTATATACACCTATAGAAGTAAGAATGGTACGGCAAAAAAGTATTTATCTGCGGTTAAGCTAAATAAGATATGGTCATTTACTGCTAGTTTAATTATTGAGGCATATAGAGATAAACAAGTAAGATATACTTCAGAAAGAGAGGATTCTGAAGACCCACAGAAGTTTCAAGAAGAAGATGTAAAGGATAATCAAGAACCAGAAATGAATACATCAGAAGATATTAAAAAGGTTGACGAAAGTAAAGACAGAAAGACTAAGAAATCTTTTATGTCTTTAGTTGGTAGGAACAACTATAGATCTTATATATTAAATAATATGTGGAATACCTATGAATTTGGTAATAAGAGGGAGGATGTAGAATAATGCCAGCAACTATAGATGATCTTCAACAAGAACTAGAGTCACTTAATGCATCTATGTCTAATCTTCTTACTTTCCAGCAAGAAGCAGCTATGATGGCCCAGCAAGCTGGGCAACGAGGTGGCCCAGGGGGTGAGGATAAAGCGACAGGCACTATTAAGTCTCTTATAACTGGAACAATCCAGCGGGCATTCGTTAATCCGTGGGCATCGATTAAGGATTTATGGGCTACTTCAATTCAATTAGGGGTAAATGCTTTAACTAAGTTAGATCAAATACAATGGTCTAATTTTGATTCTGGTAGAAGTATTACGACGATGATGAAGAGCCTTGACAAACAGGGTCACGAAGAGATTGGGGGAATTTACAATAATTTACAGCAAATACTCTATGCTCAAGAGCAAGGAATTGATCTAAGCAAATCATCAGACGTAAATCTTAGAAATCAACTAACAATGTTAGATAAGGCAGGGGCACAAGGTAAAATGCTCCTCCAGTTCACAAAAGATTTAAGAACGCAGGGATTTTCTCAAGAAGATGTTAGAAAAAACTTAGAATACTTAGCAAATATTGGTTTTGAATCTGTACAAAGCGCACAGAGCCAAGCCAAGATGCTAAAACGGATGGAACAGTCTATGGGGATTACCTCTTTGGCTGATGCGAATCTATCTAAAAATCTTCTAGACCTACATTCGTCTTTGGTAATGCATGCACCCCAAGAGTTTAAGTTTGCTGTCGCAGATATGATAAACTTAATCAGGCTCCCCCAGGGAACAGACCAAATTGTAGTATTAGCTGCGATTAATGCTCAGTTAGGGGATGTTGAGGGGCAGATGAATAGGATGGCAGATGCATTTGGTGCAGCAAATACGCAGGGGGAGAAAGATAGAATTAAAAATGATATGTATTCTCTTCTCCAAAATATAGGTGCTGTTATACGATCTGAAGCTAAAACAGTATTCCCAGATAGAGCGCAGAGGGGCCCAGAACGCGGTCTTCTCCTTATGGAATCTTTATTTTCAGAGACTGCGCAACTAAATGTAATGACTAATGCCGTAAATGCTGGTATAGAGAACTCTCTAAAATGGACTAAAGCTGCCAAGGAGGATCCAGACACATATTATGGAGCCGAGGGGTGGATTCGTGTAGCTCAGGATACTACTACGAATTTAATGAGGATGAATGATAAAATAGAACAGGAAATTGCTAGGATAGCTCCCGAGGAATTGAGGGATGCGTTGTTTAAAGCATATTTCCAGATAGCAAGAGGGGTTGCATTTTCCGCTGGTGGACTTTCAACGGCTCTTGATGAATTAACTAAAGTGGCCGGACTGGCTGCTGGGGGAGTAGGTGCTTTGGCTAGAGCGGCGGGATTACAGGTGCCCCCAGAGGGCCTACTCGGCAGCGCGATCCAACCAACCTACCCAGGGGATGAGGGAAGGTGGGATGGGATGGGACCAGTGATGGATCCTGGGATGCATTCCGCTCCTGGAAGTCTCTCTCCAGCGGCTGATCCTACGTTACAGGATAGGAGGGTGCCTTCGGGGTATTAATTAAGATATGTCAAGAGTAGTTAAAATAGATTCACATTTAGGGGACTCAGATTGGGTTGGTAAACTTGTATTAAAGTATTATACGGGTGGGGTATGGCAACAAAGAGTAATTCCATTTTTTGAAAACCCGTCTATAGTAGAATCTCAAAATCCACGGTATATGAACTATGCTCCAATAGCGAGATCGTCCAATTTGTTTGCCTATTTGGGTGCTGATTCTAGAAAATTTAATTTATCTTTTAGGCTAACTTTACCTAATATTACAGCCATTATGCAACAATATAGTGATCTATTTCTTACCCCACCAACTAAAGTTCAAAAAAGGAAAGAAATCTTAGAAGAAGCTAATACGGCTGATAGGACTTCTGCATTGAATGCTCAAAAGATTATGAAGAGTAAACCTTCTGGTATTATGGGGGGTGGCCTAATGGGGGCTATAATGGCTCCAGTAGGGGTTGGGATTCAGTCTGGGGCTCAACAGGTACAGAACGAGGCTACTGCAAACATAGCTGGAAGGCAACCAGAGTTAGATAAAATAACAGAAAAACAAAAGCAGTACAAAGGGGTGGCAGCAGAATTTGATGATCAGTATGATACTGTATTACTGGAGCAAGAATTAAATCTTCAAAAGTTTACATCCTACGATAGTCCTATGTATAATCCGAATAGTGAAGGGGCTAAATTACGTAGATCTACCATAAATACTGTTGCTAGTTTAGTGGCTTCTATAAGATCTACGGTAGTTAATAGCGTTATAGATCCACAATTTGGACCCCCTTTAGTTAGATTAGATTGGGGTATTTTGTATAGAGATGTGCCCTGCGTGTGTAAAGGATACACTATTAATGTTAATGATAAGGGTGGTTATGATAAGAAGACTTTACTCCCTAGGGTTATAGAGGTAACTATGAATTTAGAGGAGGCTAGAAATCTTCAACCTACGGCTGGTCAAATACAAGCAGATGATTTAGTAGGTTGGGAGGTACTTATGGGAACCGAACAGAATCCTGGTATGACCATGGATCCTGGAAACTTTAAGAATTATCAATTTGTAAAAGTGCCTACTGCGGGAACCCCTGGTGGTTACAAACTTAGAGGAAATTTATAAAATTATGGCAAATTATAGTTCTAGGTATGATTATGGTGTAAATACCATCACGCACAAAGGAAAAAGTATTACTACTTCTATAAATACTCCCTTTATGGATGGGATAGAGGTATCAATAATTACTGGGGACCATGCTATAGGAAAAGTTAAACAGTACATAGCCCATAGACCAGACACTATATCTGATATTTTTTATAACTCTTCTTCATACTGGTGGTATATTTTGCTGTATAATAATATAAATGATCCTTTTGAACGACTTAATATTTCTGATCATATACTTATACCAAATTTAAATGACTTTTTCCAGTGATAGAATAGAGACAGTTAATGCTGTTATTGCTAAAAAACTAGAGCATGTAGAAGCCTTCTTTAATAGCGGGGAACCTGTTCCTGATGGACTTACCTTAGGTACTAAAAACGGTGGTCTTATCAATTTGGATCATATTATAGGGGCTGGGGTAGGTAAGGGGCAAGGTTTAACTCTTAAATTTGCAGATTCTGGTGGGACAACCCTCCAAAATATATTTAGCATGAATACCGAGGCTCTGATAAGTAAAGCTAAGATTGGAACTAAACAAGATTTATTTATAATAACTTATGGTGTGGGCATAGATAGAGCAGATTGGTGTAACCCCTCTTATTTTTATCTTTGGAATGCTAAATATGAAATTTTAGCAGATGGGCTAGAAATTACAACTCTTTATTTTTACCCCACTAAATCAAAGGATGACAATTTACCTTCAGTTAAAGGACCATCATCTTCATGGTCTTATACTGAACTATCAGAAGAGATTGGGGAAGTATTACCTGACGATTCTATAAAATTTAAGTCCTCAGAAGAGATGGTAGACGCTTTACTAAATTTGTATAGAAGAGGGGCTGAACAATCTGGTGGCTTAGATGCGGTAATGGTAACTAATAAAGAACTATTTTTAGATTATATAGATCAAAAATTAGTACAAAAGTTGAAGGATGGCGATAATTATACATTTGGGACTAAAGATCTGGATACCTTGGAGTATGTGCAGAACCCCACTCTGGGGAAGTTTAATATTTCCCCCGCATCTGACTCCTTTGAAGTTCACACCAATGATGAAGGGGAGACAGTATTATGTAAGTGGCAAGCGGAAATACTAAACTCTTTAACTTGCTTATTACAGCTTCCTGGAGTTATATTAATCAAAGAGAGTGTTCCAAGTACTCCTACCACCCCTACTGATGCTCCACCCGATGCCACAAGTGGTGGTATGCTTCACGGATTTGAACCACCACCACCTACAACCTCTGAGCCTCCACCCGTGTCCGTCCCCCCAATTAGGGATACAACCGACTTAACTTGCCAGGGTTACGCTACTGGGGAGGATTCGTTTGTGGACCCCGCACAGAAACCCGACTCAAAACGCAAATTGGTGATGAAATTATCTCCTTCCTATACCATGGGAGATAAGAGTTTTGATGCACTATGGTCTGAAGTATTTGATGCATTGCGATCTAATTCTGGCATGGGAAGTGATGGTGAGGTATTTCAGCCTGTATTGTATCCCCTTAATGATGTAAAAATTTTAAAGGAATTAATTAATGGTGGGTTGCTGGATGGAAAATTAAAGGGTAAGCCCGTTACAATAATAGGAGATGTAATTTCCGTATTAGAGTTATATGGAAGTGTTGGTGGAGCGTCAACAGAACCTGCTATGCAAGCTATGTCACAAAACTCACAAAATTTTGATTATATAAGTGATGATAATAGTGATACAGCCGATACTATGTTTAAGCCACTAATCCTAAAAACATCTCACAATATATTATCATTTGAGGTAAATGCCTCTCATCCAGCTATACGATTTTTTAAAGACAATATATTCTATGATAAAAAAGCTCAAAACTTAAGTAAGGGCGAGTACATAAAACTAATAGAAAAATATTTAAAAGCCTCAGTAGAGGTATTTAGTTCTCCAGCCTCTAACCCCTTTTCTGAGGAGAGTATGCCTTATTATGATTATAATAAGGAAGCAAAAGATCTGTACTCAAGACTCAGCAAAGAGGACCCCAAAGCTGTTGGTTCAGTAAAAATGTATACAGATAATAAATCTTCTGGCTTACTACAGTATCTTTATCATTACTATAGATATGCTGCTGTAGGAACAGTTTTGGCTACAACTACAACATTACCCTACTTCAAATATTCTTCTGTTGCTGTATTAGGGTCTGATGTATTAGTTAGTATTCTAAGAAATCCTTCCCCACATGATCATATGTTGGACAAAGTATATGATACTTTTAATAGTGGTCACTATAAATTAGTGGGGTGCAAACATAGTATATCCAATAAGCATGCTACTACTACTTTTCATATTAGAAAAGTAAGTTTACCTATTAAAGAGCCTTCTGAGAAAATGGATATTAGAGGGGATGAAGACGAAGCAGGAGCCACAGATTTAGGCCCCAGAAGACAAGAAGACTCCTTACTTGATTTGTATGATCAAGGTCTCGGACCAGAATATGGGAATTATAAAACATAATGAAGTATGAAATAAGATTAGCTACGGTGATAGATACTAAATGTCCTACAAAACTAGGATCTTTTCAAGCTAAATTAGTAGGCGACGAAATTATAGTCCCTGTAGTCATGACTAGCCCCCTAGGTTCTCGCCCAGTCTCAGATGATTTTTATAGCTACGCAGGAATGTTCGGAAATCCTACTTTATGGACCCAAATTTTAATAAAAAAAATAGACGATAGTGGATATTGGTATTTTGATTCAGTTCCAGCCAATACATATTTAGTTCCTACGGAAAAGGATGACAGTAAACCTGTACTTACAAAAGCTACGCTAAGATCTCTGCATAGTATAGGTGATTCTGTGGAAACTTTTTCTCATGCTAGGAGCCCACAGAAGTATGGGATAATTTCTCCTGAGGGACATAAACTAGTACTAAGTGACAGTCATAATGATGTAGATAGAGAGTTGTTTTGTAAACTAGAAAGTAAAACACATCAGAGAGCATTATTTTCTACTACAACTGGCGTTGCCGCTCTTCGAAATGAAAAAAATGACGGACTTCTCTTAACTTCTCATTATTATAAAGGTCTATATGGTCCCAGAAGTATTAGGATGTGTACCTTTGGTAATATAACTGAGTATACCACTAATGGACAGATGACATTTAAAGTGGGGTCAGCAGGAAGAGTATTTAATATGTGGAATGAAGCTATATACGGTTTCAATTCAGCAGGAATAGATTCTGATAATGATGTAGGTTCTATTAATATAGAAAGTTATGAGAATGATATTACTGTAAAAGTAAATAGAAAGGCTAGTGGAAGACGTATATTTATAGATGCAAGCCAGTCTGATGGTCTGGTGTGTGTAAAAACGGGGTCTGGTGGGGTAGAGATATATACAGATGGTGATATTAATATTGCTTGCAGTGGAGACTTTAATCTACGTGCCCAGGGGGACATAAATCTAAAAGGTAATATTATACAACTAAATCCAACGTATGAATTAGAGTATGTTGAAAAAGAAGATTTTACCAAAGATAACAAGGAATTAGCGGAAGAGGCCGCGCCACAGTAATGACAAAATTTAATCCTAATATATTCAGTGATCCTTTAGGCGAAGGTCTAAAATTAGCTTTTGGGTTTCCCGATTGTTTAGTTAATTTAACTAAGGATGTTTTATCTTTACTTCCTGGTGATGTACTTGGTGGAATAGCAAAGGGCATATCTGAAGGTAAAACTGCTGCCGAGGATGCCATGGCTACTGTATTTGAAGATATACACGATAAATTAGGAATTTTGGAATTTGATTCTAGAACTGGTAAATTAAGTTTATTGGGTAACTCGTCTCAGGCTGGTGTGGATGGACAGTCGGATAGCGTGTTAGGAAAGGTTGGGGAGACCCTAGGTTTTATAGCTGGTGCGGGGATGGCCCTTTGGAAAGCTGGTCAAGATGTAATGGATCAAATAGAAGCTATAGAAAATTGTTTACAAGAGTATGAAGATTTTTTGAACCATGAAAAGAAAGGGGAGACCGCTACACAGTCTTTAACTGGGGAGTTTTTTGTTTTAAAGGCTCAAGCTAACGCAGCACAGGCATACATAATTAAAGCAAATAAAGTGCTGGCAGATATAGCTTCTATATTAGAAGAAAGGTCCACAAATCCTGACCTAATTCCTGTTTTTGCCCCGCTTGATACCCCACCAGAAGAGGTAAATCCCATATTTAGACTCACTTTTGGTCCACCCAAAGCTAAGAATGGACAATATCTTTTATCTGTCGATGGTATTTACTATGATTCCCAGACTAGAACATATGCAGATGGCTCTCCTGTACCAACCGAACATGATTTAAAGTTTATACCAGCTAAAGATAGGTGGAAACTTGATCATTCCCCTAATTTGGGGGGGAGGGGGACTGCTTACTCTATTAAAGAGTTAAATCAGTATGTAAATACACTATTTGATTTAGATAAAATTGATAATGGGGATTCTTTAACCATATACTATAAAGCAGATCACTTCTTACAGGTTCTAGAGACCCAAAGAAATCAATCTGTTGATAATTTACAACAAAATATAGTGCAACTCCAAGTGTCTGGATATAACCCAAACTCTGCTTTGCATATTAACTACACAGAACAAATTAGATCCCAAAATGCTGCTTATAATAGAAAAATAAATAAAAGAAAGAAACAGATTGAGGCAGCGGTAAAAGCTCCTGATTTATTCGGGGCTGAGACAGTATTTTCTCCAGGAGAAGTACCTGTTAATGATTTTTCCTATCTAAGTTCTATAAATTTAGATGTTGAGCTAGAAAGACAGAAGGGTTTATCTTTTGACCATGGGGAAGTTAGTGGGATAATCCTCCCGATAGTTCCTATTTACGTGCATACAGAGGGCCGAGCGGATAAAGTTGTACTCACTCCCCTAGAGGTTCCCCCTACGGGGGTAGGAAGTAATTTAGTGCTTGGCACCTCTGCCAATTACGATGAGGTAGGGCCTACCACCCTCTCCCTCACTACCAACATATCAGTGGATGGGTTAGATGCAATATATAATTTCGCAGACGTAAACATACAGACCCCTAGTTCTGGTGTATATAATACCCTAAATTGCGCTACACTAGGCACAGAAAATAGAGCCCAAACTGTATCTGATAACGTACCGTTGCTGTACCAGCAGGGGTTAGGATTGCCTTATCTGGCTGGTATACCTAGAATATATAAACTAGACGCTATAACTGAGTTTGGGGGAGGTGATTGGAATACACATCCTTTTAATATAGCAGGTGTTGGTAATTATGTTAAATTACCAGATACTAGTAGTTACCAGAATCTACTTTACTCTAAGGAGGGGGCAACCATAGATTTATGGACTTATATCCCTGGGCTAGGTAGTGAGCAGTCCACCACCAGTTTCCCCTCCCACCCCCATACCACTAGTGCGTTCGATTTTGAATTAAGTAGTGGTGAGGGTAAATGGTGTGATTCTCATTACTATAGAGTTTTATTGGGGTGTGAGAATACTGGTGGGGAGAATTTAAATATAGACCAATCTTCTGTAGTAATAGATAGAAATTCTTCTAATGTAAGGGGTATGGTAATGGGATTTAGTAGAGACCCCAGGATGTATTATGAGGAGGGGATTGTCCAGCCAGGGAGCAATGATTTTGTTCCTAGAGAAAATTATGGTGGGTATATTGATTCTGTATCTTCTTTGCCTGGAGTTGCGGAGCTTAATAATATTACTGGGACCTGGACTCTTTCTTCTTTGCCAGGAAGCCCACTCCCATCGGCAGCTAGACAGGCAAGTGGCACATATAAGACAAACGCCAATCCAGTAAAGGGGTCTGTACAATTTACTATAACTGATCCTGGGGATAAATATACATCTTCTTCTAATGATCTTTGCTGTGTATTGTATGCTACTGGATCTAAAGGGGGAGTGCCATATGGCCCATCTGCCCTAAGTTCTATAATTTCTGTGGCTCCATTTAATGGTAATCTTACTATGGGGGCTACCTCATCTGTGTTCTTTATAGCACCCACACAATCATACAATACTTCTGCTGTGGGTTTTGTGAAAAATACGGGGTGTGCTACAGATAATGTTGATATACTTAAGTTTGTAGTCTCTACTGAAAAAGTAGTAGGGGTAACTAGGTTTTCTGACATAACTTCTAAATTTATTAATATTCAAATTGTTTTTGATACACCTAATAATGCAATTAAGTTCTATATAAATGGGGTTTTATTTAAAGAACAGGCTATCTCTGAAGTATTTGGGGTTAGGGCTGGGAATGCCCCACAAGTCCCATCCTTTATGGTCCCATGGTATGACTATACAGGCTTTACAGTGGATACTAGTAGTTTTTACTACTCTAAAAATAATGTTAATCAAGCTGCTGGAGTAACTTTGTTTGATGAGGGCCCAAACACACACCCTAAGTTTACTCCTTGGATTGTTGGTGGTGGTTGGACAGACGGAAGACCTGTAGACCTCAATACCTCTTCTGGAGGATTTTTAGATGCTGGTGCTGGGATAATTAGTTCCTACAACGGATATCTGGGAAATTTAAAAATATATAATAAAGCTCTAGATACAATAGAGCTTATAAAAAATTACAGAGCCCAAAAAGAATTTTTTGAAAATATTGATTTATAATAATTATGGCATTATACGGAAAAGTAGTAACTAAATTAGTTAAAGAGGGGATAGTATCTGCTCCTAGGGAAAAACGTATAGGTGCGGCATGGATAGCAGAAAAAGGAGAAGCAACTCCGTATTTTGATAAATCTTATGGATTCCAATTAATTAAAGATCAAATAAAGCAATATATTGAAACTGGGAAGGGTGAAAGGGTTATGTTACCAGATTTTGGGACTAATTTGCGGCATTTTGTGTTCGAACCTTTCACACATAGTCTAGCC
>Ga0208315_1000576_pt1 | contig 25114 bp, 27 predicted proteins | sample MalvireepMed_215_FD_184239 | JGI IMG/M metagenome (GOLD analysis project Ga0208315, IMG submission 184239) | Marine viral communities from the Global Malaspina Expedition - Malaspina viral metaG DeepMed_215 (SPAdes) (version 2) | ecosystem: Environmental > Aquatic > Marine > Oceanic | place... | reverse complement strand
GTACTCGTGAGTGAGCTGGTACAGCCCAACGGACAGGCCGTGCGGCTGGTCAAGACCGTAGCCCAAGGGGAGAGCCGATGAAGCCAGACAAGACCGTATCGTGGTGGGCACCAGCCCCTACCGAGTACGATGATCAAGGCCAACGGGTCGAGCGACCTGCCAATAGCTCGGAGGTCGAGCGCTACCTGTTCTCTGAGGCGGCTGCATATCGTGGCCGCGAGTTGAAGGCGAGGCCCTAGAGATGGAAGTCAAAAGCAGAGACCGGAACGGGAACGTGAGGACTGTAGAGCTTTTGCTCGATGGTTCTGAGTATGTGGGTGCCATTCGTGGTGGAGCGCCGGTCAAGATGGTGTCGGGGAATTTACTGAGGCCGGTTGTTGCGACTGGCTCGGGCTTGTCCATCGACGCTGCTGTAATGGCGACAATGGCTGAATTTGAGAGGAGGAGCCGATGAGCATTGAACTAGCCCTGGCCTTGACTGCTGCCGTGGCCGTGATGGAGTTTGGCCTACTCTGTTACTGCCTTGTGGACTGCTACTGGCCTGAGCAGGAGGACTATATTGAGCTGGCGGATCTGCTCGGGGCATCCTATGCCCACCTACACCCTGAGGCGGTTCATGTGAAGGAAGCCATACACTTCATCCAGACTGGCATTGAGGACATTTGCAAGCAGGACAATCCACGGTTTGACCGGGACCGATTTCAGGAGGCAATCAATAAGGCACGCCTGACGAAGGAGGACCAATGACCAGACTGGACATGCTACACCTTAGGCTTACCGACCTGCAATCTGAGCTTTGCCGTGGCGACGCCTACCACAGCACCCTAGCGCAGGAGGTAAGACAGACACTTGCCCTCATTGAGAATGGGCGGGGTGAGTTAGCCCTGATGCTTGATGTGCTACAGGATTTGAACCTAAGTCCTGGCCTTGTGCGCAAGTACTACGACCAGCAGTACGCTCACTGGCTAGAGTCCCCCAAGGAGAACCAATGACCAAGCTCGGACAAGACCTGTTCGCCTTTGGAAAGTCACTCGCAAAGTCAGCGCAGCAGTTCAACGCTGACTGGGAAGATCAGAGGCTGAGCTTAGAGTGGGAGGCACGAGAGCAGCAAGCGGCACTGGACAAGGCACGGATAGAGTGGGGAGCACTAGACCACGTTGCCTGTGATAACTGTGCTTGGACAGGGACCGTTGCCGACCTCAACGAGGCGAAGAGCCTGTGGGAACGCTGCGGCACGGACGGGACGTTGCCCTCTGGGGAATGCCCTAAGTGTGGGGCACTAGCCTATCCAGAGGACAGCGACACCGACCCACCGGATGAGTACAACAGAGCAGCCTCTGTCCTAGAGGACATGGGCTACGACGACCTGGAAGAGGACCGAAAGGAGGAGCTTGAACGTCTCGACCGTGACGAGCAGTAACCCGGCAACCCGTTAGCCCGAGGAGGGCACACATGCCAGACAGACGAGTCATTCACATTCCCAAGGGTGAACCCCTGTGTAGCTACACCATCACCCGCATCTCTCCCTATGACCTCGCTGAAGACGTGTCACGCTACGAAGCGGTCGACCTGACCTTCAAGGTGCATGCCTCAGTGCGAGAGTGGCTGTTCCACCAAGCTGAGTACAGCGTCGACAACGGGACCAACACCAGCACCTTCATGGATATCCGCACCGCCAGTCAGGATGTCCAGACCATCACCCCGCTTGACCTTAACACCGAGGGTGACACTGAAGGACACAAGGCGTGGAACCTGCACCTCTCGGATGTGGTCAGCCGGGACACGACACCCTCACTCCGCTTTGACCATGAGTGGACACGGCACTTGGCCTTCATCCGTATGGCGGTCAATACCCTAGAGCGGAAGGTCCGTATCCAACTCCGCACCAGACTGCCCGAGAGTCTCTTCACCCCACGGTCCCTCGACGATGGGCAGCGGGGTGCGATAGAGAAACCCCTCGTCGAAGCCAACCTTGCCGGAGCCTTTGGCAGCTTGCGGCAGCAGCATATTCCGTGGCCTAAGACCAGCCGCACCACCATCCAGCTCGCTACCTGAGGAGGTATCTATGTGCTTAATCATCATCGCAGATTCTGCCCGTCCGTCTGCCACTGAAGTCGATGCCGCCCACTTGAGCAACAGTGATGGTATCGGGGTGGCGTACCAACAGCCTGCCGATCGGCTGGTCACGTGGGAGAAGGGCCTCACCGTGGAGGAAGCCCAAGCCCTCATCCCGACCCTCCCGCTCCCCTTCGTGGTGCACTTCCGCTTCGCCACCCACGGAGGGATTTCCCGACAGCTGTGCCATCCCTTCCCGGTCAGCCGTCAGGTGGGCATCACCCTGCAAGGACAGGCCCGAGAACTCCTGTTCCACAACGGGGTCTGGAACCAGCACGCCCAGTTTGAACGGCGTGCCAAGCTCCGAGGCCCTGTGTCCGACACCCGCATCATGGCCTATGTGCTGTGGCGTGAAGGGCAGGCCGAGCGTGAGGGTGTGGCTGCCCAACTCGCTACCCAAGCAGGGAAGCTGGCACTCTTCACCCCGGAAGGTATCACCCGCTACGGCACATGGAGTGAGGGTGACGGGGAAGATGACACCACCACGGGCTGCTACTACAGCAACCTGCACCACTGTTGGACCCACGCTGACCACTACTGGGGCGGGCACCTCTGGTCCCCGACCGGGGTCAAGCGTCAACCCCTGCTGCCCACCCGAGCTGACCCCTACGGGGATCACTTCGTGGGCTACCACTACCCTGCTGGGTCTGCCGGTGACCCAGACGAGGACTTCTACACCAGTGATTCCGTGGTCATGCGCTGTGCTGGCTGCTCGGAAGAGGTCATGACCACAGGTGATGGCTATGATTGCACCGTCGACGGGCAGGTCGTCTGCGAAGAGTGCGCTGTCGAGTTTGATGTCTTCGCCTGTCCCATGGACCTTGAACTCACCCCATCCAAGGAGTAACTGATGCCCCAGACAATCGAATCGTTCCCGGCTGGTATCACCACCGTAGGCGTCGAGCTTGAAGGGTATTGGGAACGGCTGGGTGTGGACCTGCCCGACCCTCCAGACCCGGAGGACTGTGAGTACTGTGTGCAGAATGAGCATGGGGACTGGGACTACTGCTGTGACTGCTACGACCTGCACTATCCAAGCACCGATGCCGACGACCACGAAGAGCGGAACAATCGTGACCTCAAGTACGATGGCTCCGTTGAGTGTGATGGGTCGACCTTCAGTGATGATGACTACATCGCTGGCGAAGCGGCGTCACCCATCCTCCAGTCATGGTCAGCCTTGAAGGGATGGGTGCACCGCTCCTACCCTGACGGGGTCGATGCCCGCACGGGAATGCACGTCCACCTCGGCTGCTCCCAAGGGTTGCATGACTTCAGCTTCGACCCGAACTACTGGGGGCATCTGCGCCACACCCTACGGGAGGTCGGCGAGGGCTGCACCTCAATGACCCAGTACTGGCTGGAGAACCGCCTCCGAGAGGGCCGATCGAGCGACGAGGTCGATGCCTACTGTCGACCCAACCGCATCAATGACCGCTGGAGTCGGTACCTGGCGGTGAACTACAGTGCCTTTGAGCAGCACGGCACCTTGGAAGTGCGGGTCTGTCCGATGGCGGAGGAGGGACGCAGCAAGGACGGCACCCACCTCAGTGCCCGCACCCAAGCCCTGGCCCTCATCAAAGGGGTGCTGCGTGCCACCTCAGATTACTGGACCACCCCGAGCTACTGGACCACACGCCAAGGCACCATCACCACCCCTGTAGACATGACCTTGGGCGGGGAGGACCCCAAGGCTGTCGACGCAACGGACACCCTGATTGTTGTCTAATCCAGAAAGGACAGGAACCACATGCCTTACATCAAAATGGGAGACGCCGCACACATCCTCGGGATCACCATCTCGGCAGCCCGTGGGATGGTCAACGATGGCCGTCTCAAGTCTGTGCACCAAGCCCAGAAGCGGGCACATATGTATGTCCTCCTCAGTGAGGTGCAGGCCTTGGCTGCGGCACGGCAAGAGGTTTCGGCAGCCCGGCTACGGAAGCAGGCTGAAGCAGCCAAGCGACGCGAGGCTGCGTTGGAAGCAAGCACCCGTCGAGCCGCACACCCTACGGGCCTTGACGTCCGGGAGGTGCCGGGTCCCAGAAGCGCACAGCCCAAGGCTGCCCCACCCCCTGCGATGATCGACCTCGGAGAACCCTCGACTGTGCAGAACCACATCCTCAAGAGCCTTGAGAATATCGAAGTCACATTGGCGAAACTCCTCGCCATGTGGGAAGGGAAATAAGATGACCACAACTAACGGCACCCTCATGATTCACCGCCCCGGTTCACACCACGTGCAGCTGTCTGACCTCTATGCCTTGGGCACCCCTAAACCGATGGGGCCACGGCATCGACCCATCCCCCACTATGAAGTGGTGGAAGCCATCACCAAGCAGGTCCATGACCGAGGCTGGACGGTCGCCAAGACCCAGCTTGGTGTCGCCCAGAAGGGGCACATGCTCTTCGGGGTGATGGACCTCCGGGACTACCGTGTGCAGGGCGTGGACAGCTCAGCCCTCCAGCGTGACGGCCTCGGTACCTGCTTCGGGTTCCGCTCCTCCACCAACCAGTCCTTCGCCCTGCGTGGTGTGGCTGGTGCGAGGGTCTTTGTCTGCGACAACCTGTCCCTGTCGGGCAGCGAGTTCGTGATGCGCCACAAGCTGACCCTCTACCTGAACCTGCAGCTCCTCATCTCGGAGGCCCTGAACAAGTTCATCAACCAGAGCCGTGCGCTGTTGGCTGACATGGACCAGCTCCGACACACCATCCTCACTGACACGGCAGCCAAGACCCGCATCTTCGACCTGTTCAACGCCGGGGCCATGCCCCTCCACCTGTTCGACGATGTGTCCCGCTGCTACTTCAAGCCCACCGAGGCCGAGCCTGACTGCCAACCCCGCACCGCATGGGGATTACACAACGCCTGCACCCGTGTGCTGAAAGTGCTGAAGCCCGCAGCCCAGTACAACAGCACGCTCAACGTAGGCCGTGCCTTCCAGCTGGCCTCGGCAAACACCAGCCCGGTAAATATGGTGTGATTCGTGAGACTTCGACACCTAACCCATACACCAGACAGGAGTTACCCTAGTCTCAGGGCCGTGAGACTGGCTGAGACTTGAGACAAGTTAGTCTCATCGTCCCACCTGAAAGGGGGTGATTTCAGGGAGGGTGAGACTTTCCTAACTCGCTGTACCTGTACTACTTATTACTAATCTAGGGCCTTAGTCTCACAACCCCATGTATTAAGGCAGTCAAGGGGTAGAGAGGCTGAGGCCTGATCAAAAATTGAGAGAGGAATCCAATGACACGACTCATCGCCAAGCCCAGCGAACGTACCATGTATGAGGACATCAAGGCTGGACTAGCCCAGCTCACCGATGAGCTGCACACCCTCGACCAGATCGTGTGCCGCCTTGAAGCCAGAGTTGATAAGCTAGACACGGCTGTGTTTCCCATGCGTGACCGGCACACACCAGACGCCGGGCCAGACTACACAGCCACCGGAGGAGGGGACCCTCGATGATTGTCTTCAGTGGATTGAACGGTCACCCCGTGCGTGTTGGGTTCTTGGAGGACCCCATCGTGCGGTTGCTGAATCTGGTCGTGGTCTGGAGCGCCCGCCACGGCCACGATGTCCACATCACCAGCATGAATGACCACGCCCACTCGGAGAAGAGCCTCCACTATAAGAACCGAGCCGTGGACTTCCAAGTACAGCTTGGGCAGGCACGTAACAGCAAGCAGGTCATGAAAAGCCTGTCCGATTACCTGAAATCAAATCTTGAACTGGGCTTCGATGTGGTTTTCGACAGCCCCGGACACTATACCCATATCCACGTGGAGTGGGACATTCGCCAGCGCGACACACCCACCCCGAGAAGGGCTTAGCATGAAAGCGGTAACTGATATTCCCCTGACGATCGACCTGAACCTAGACGATGATGAGTCTGTGCTGCGTGCAGCGTCAGCCTTGGGCACCACGCCTGAGGCGGTGCGCACCACGGTAGGCTTTGCGCAGATTATTGTCGAGAAGGCTGACGACAATGACATGTCCCGAGGCCAGCTCATCACGGCCCTCATGAGTGTGCTGACCCTGATGGTCAGAGAGTGCGGCACTCCCCTTGAACAGGGGCAGATGTGCTTCCGCTTAATGGATGGACTGTGGGCCTCGTGTGATTTACCCGAGGACCGGAGCTTTATGCAGCAGTCCCAGGCACCCTCGTTCCCCCTGCTGCCTGTCTCGGATGAGTCCGTGCACTAGTGAATCGACACGCGGCAGTAGCACCCTCGCTCCTGACGTTGGAGGATGTTGGCTGTCACGAGCTTCTCCAGTTGCCGGAAGATGGTGGCCCGTGAGGTCACCCCGTCGAGGGCTGTCAGAATCTCGGCAGTCTCTAGGTGTGCCCCGGAGGGGATGGCCTGATACACCGCCAGTCCAGCTGGGCCACACACTTGGAGAATCTTCTCGGCTTCTGGTCCCATCGGATTGAACAAGCCCTGTTCATCTCGACTCAACCAGTGGGTTTCGGGGGCAGCCAAGTGGCTGACCACATCCAACCGAGCCGCTGCCTCCAACATCGGGAGGTTGTGCTGCACCTCATCGGGTGAGGTGAGCGCCAGTTGGGTTGAGGTGAACGCACTGAGGGCTGAACTTCCAGAGATGCGGTCTTGTGGACGCAGGAAGGAGAAGTCCGAGCGGGCCTTGGTAGTGTGGTGGGTACCCAGTACCGTATACCCACGCAGTTGGCAGAACCGATTCAACCGAATCAACTGTGGAGCGACGAGGTTATACCGGTTAAGGTCCACCCCCAAGAACACAATCAAGGGGTCCACAATAAACAGCGGACCTTTCAATTGGTCCAGTAAACCACAGAGCAGGGCCAGCGGGTCCAGCTTGAACCGTTCGATGTCGATGGTGGCATCGTCTACCAAGGACGCATGCGGGATGGTGTCCAAGTCAATCCCGACATCATCAGCCCGGTGTTGGAGGGACTGAATGGACCGGTCACCAGCCAGATAGGTGACCCGATCCGTAGGTGGTGGGACCTCCAAGAAGGGCTCACCAGCCAGCCACGCCTTGAGAAACTGAAGCAAGAGCGTCGACTTGCCAGCACCACTGGCACCAGCCAGGATGCTCACTTCACGGGGCGGAAGTAATGACTCAAGTTGCATAGGTGTGATAGTATCACAGATGAAGGAGGCTGAGATTGAGTATTTTAGTAGACAGGTCTCGTATTGAGACAGACTGGGCCTGTGCGCGCAAACGCTATTGGCTCACCGAATACACGGACGACCTCGACGGGCCTGTGCACCCGGCTCGCCCCATTGGGATTGTCCCAAGCACCCCCTCCCCAGCCCTGGCCTTTGGCCTGGCCGTGCACGAAGGGTTGGAGTACCAGATTCTAGAGTATACCCGTGGCTCCCACTCAGGGTTATCCCCACTCCGGTCACGCTGGGTGCCATCACAAGAGAACCGGTGCCCTCCCGAAGAGGCAGGCCTCTACATGATGAAGGGGCATGGCAACCCCCTTAGTGAGCAGGCCAAGGTCTGGGATACCCTGACCCCGGACCAGCAGGACACCGCACAGGCCCTGATCATTGGGTTCTTCAAGACCATCTGGCCTCGCTGGATGGAGCAGTATGAACCCATGGCCGTCGAGCAGGAGCTGGAAATGGAGGTGGACGGGGTCATCTTCATGATGCGCCCAGACCTGCTGCTCAAGGACAAGCAGACCGGGGACATCTGGTACCCAGACTTCAAGACCTTCACCTCGTGGAACAATCGCAAGTGGGACTGGGGGCTGCAACAACAGCTCACCATGCTGGCCTGCGAGAAGGCCTTGGGGGTGACCCTGACCGGGGCATGGATTCAGGGACTGTCCAAGGGCAGCGGCCGGAAGGGAGTCCTCTATCACCCCTTGGTCTACGGCTACCGACACCCCGGTACCCCCGGTGTCACTGACCCCACCTTCGGGAGCAAGCGACGCTCAGGGTTTGAGCGGTTCCACACCTGGGACTATCCCTACGGGGGTATCGAAGGCTGGATTGATCGCTTGGCTGACAAGGACCCAGAGCTACTGTCCAAGTGCTACCCCCAAACGGCCCCGCTCTTCCTCAAGAAGGAGCTGATGGAGGAGGAGATCGTCCCACAGGTAGTGGCCCGAGAGAAACAAATTGAGGCGCTGCGTCTCATCCACGGAGCCACCCCCGACGAACATCGGAAGCGCTTCCCGATGAACATCAACCAGTGCGAGACTGGGTATGGCCGGTGCAGCTACTTCGAAGCCTGCCATGTCCCTGCCGTACACCGGCACCCCCTGAAAGGAGGTGGCTACAAACCACGACACCCACACCACAAGGCCGAGCAGGATATCCATGAACTCCTGAGTGGAGCCGAGCCGGGATGATCAGGATGCTGTGGATCGCGTTGTGGATTATCTATGTGATACTGTTCGCGCTTTACGTTCGTGACCATATAGCAGAGGAGGACTGAGTGGCTGAGCAACCGCTCTCCCTACCGCAAGACCTATCCGTCCTGCTGTTCGGAGACACTGGACACGGCAAGTCAACCCTGATTGCCGAGCTGATTGAAGAACTGTACGTCACCCAGGGTACCACGGCAGCTGTCTTCCTGGCTGACCGTGGCTCCATCAAACCCTACAAAATTTTACAAGAGCATGGGGCCGTCACAGCCTACACCCCACAAGGGAACCCGTGGATGTGGATGCACCATGCGCTGCGCGGAGAGGTGCGCACCGAGGAAGGGAAGTATGAACCCGTCGCCAAGGAAGGTGTCGGGCTCATCGTGCACGAAGGACTCACGGCCTACGCTGAACTCCTGATGTCAGCGATGGCAACCATGTCCTCCAACGGTACCAACATCGGAGGGGAAGGGGCCTGGAACGTGGTCCTCCGAGAGGGGAAGGACATGCTCAAGGTGGGCACCAGTAACATGGCACACTACGGCATGGCCCAGCTCCAGATTCGTGAAGGGGTGCTGGCCCCCAAGCCTCCCGTCCCCCACATCTATACCGCTGGGGTCAGGCGGGGGGAGAGTGCAGCCAACACCCCAGTCTTAGGGCCGTTGGTGGTTGGGGAAGCCTTGACCGGACAGCTGCCACGCTGGATGGACTACACCTTCCGGTGTGCCATGACCAGTGGGAAGTATTACCTGCACCTGTCCCCCCATACCGACCAACACTTGGGGCCACGCACCGTGGTCCTGTCGAATCCCCGCCTCCCGAAGGCGGGAAAGGAGGTAGAGGTTCCACCATCGATTGAACCGGCGTCGCTTGTGAAAGCCCTACGTTTACTGGCTGCCCGTGAAGCGGCAGCTGCCAAAGAACTTTCTGCTAGATTGAAACAAAGGAGCAAAGCTCAATGACATTTGATCCCAAAGGACTCAAAGGCCCCGACCCCACCCAGTGGGATGACCGTGAATTTGAAGGCCCCGTACCCGCTGGACGCTACACGTTCAAGGCTCCGACTGAGTTTACCTTCATCGAAGATGAGGGCTACCTCGGCGTGGAGATGGACCTCGACATCGAGGACGCCCCCGAGGGGTACTACACCTCCATCCGGTACGTGAAGGCCAGCTTCAAGCCCAAGCGCAGCGGCAATGGCTCACGCTTGACCGACTACCTCAAGGCCTGCCAGCTGGAACCCTTGGCAGACAATGATGTGGACGCCGCAATGGATGCGGTGCGCTCCACGGCAGGCTGCCTGTTCGAAGCTGAAGTCTCGTGGCGCTGTTGGGACAAGGATGCCTCCGAGGTCCTGGCCAACAACTATCAGGACTTCCCCGATAACCCCGAGAAGCCTGGGGAGAAACTCCCCTACGTGGTCAGCCCTACCTCTGGTAAAAAGGTCCCGGCACGGGCGAACATCTTCTACTTCGTCCGACCGTAGTGCACACCAAACCTGATGCCTGTCGAGGGTGTCCCCTCGATAACGCAGGCCAAGGGTTTATGTCTCTCGATGGGGAGGGCACCGCTGGTGTCCTCCTCGTCGGCGAGGCCCTCGGTGCTGAAGAAGCGCAGGCCGGTCGGCCCTTCGTGGGGCCAGCCGGTCGAGTGTTGAATGACTGCATTGCCCGTGCCGGGTTTGAGCGCAGTCAGTTCTCCCTCGCCAACGCGCTCTGGTGCCGCCCACCCCATAATGACATCAATCTTCCTGCCATCCCCAAGGCGTTAGCCAAGTGTTGGAAGACCCACCTGTACCCAGCCATTCAAGCCCTCCGCCCTCGGGTCATTGTCCCGCTAGGGAACACCGCCCTGCGCCAGTTCAAACCCGAAGGGTCTGTCATTGATGCCAGAGGCTATGTCTCCTACTGGCGTAACCATCTGCTCCTCCCCTCGGTGCACCCAAGCTACATCCTGCGAGGCAACCCTAACTTCGAAGCAGTCCTCATCCATGACCTCCAGCTGGCCATGCGTATCACGACCGCCGGGTATCACCGGGCCACCACTACCTATGTCCTCGACCCGACCATCAGTGCAGCCACACGGTGGACACAGCATGAGCTGCGTGACCCCACCACCCCTATCGCCTTTGACATTGAAACCTCAGACAAGGCCAGGGATGAGGACGCCCTTGACCTCAAGGCGACCGGCCCCATCACACGTATCAGCTTTGCCTCGCGGCCTGGGAAAGCCTTGAGCCTGCGCGTGACACGGCGTACCCAACCCATCATTGCTGCGGTCTTGGCCTCCCCAAACCCAAAGATTGTGTGGAACGCCGCCTTCGATTGCCCCCGCCTGAGCGCCAAAGGCTACACCATCAACGGCACGGTCTACGACGGGATGATTGCATGGCACGTGCTGCACTCTGACCTACCCAAGAGCCTGGGCTTTGCGGCCTCCCTGCTGCTGGACAATCAGCCACGCTGGAAGCACCTGAGCCGCCAGCACCCGTCGTACTACAACGCCATCGACAGTGACGCAGCACGCCGCATCACCCTCAAGGCATGGGACCTGCTCAAAGCCGTGGGGATGTGGGACCTCTACCAAGAACAAATCGTGGAGTGTGAGCCAGTGTTCCAGCGCATGCAGCAGGCCGGGATGCCGGTCAATGCAGCCCTCCGCCAGACCCATGCCGAAACCCTGGACCGACAGCTGACTGCCCTCAACACAAAAATTCAGGACATCATCCCGGACAATCTTCGCACCGCTAAACGGTTCAAGCAGGTTGCCAAGGCCCGAGCCAAGTTCCCGACAGGGCATCTGGTTACCGGAGCTACCGAAGCCAAGCACTGTCCTGCCTGTGGTAAGACTGGCAAATTAAATCTACACCATCCCTGCTTAGGGCACGACCCTAGCCTCAGCTTGGAGCCTATCATTATCCCGACTGACGAATGGGAGGTCCCCCAACCTTTCGTTGCCAGCTGGCAGAACATCCAGCGCTGGCAGGATTTCCACAAGCACCAAGCCATTCGACGCAAGGGGAAGCGCACCACGGATGAGAGTGCCTTGCGTGCCCTCTTGCTACGTCACCCTGACGACCCACTCTACCCCCTCATCCTCGACTACCGGGAGGTGCAGAAGCTCGCTGGCACCTACATCGGGAAGCTCGATGCGGGGCAGGTGGTCGGTGGACTCCCGGTCCATGCCGATGGACGGTGCCACCCCACCATCACCAACAACCCAGACACCTTACGCACCTCGATGGTGAACCCCAACCTGCAACAAATTCCCCACGGAGGTGGGCTGCAAGGACTGGTCAAGGATATCTTCGTGGCCCCGAAGGGCTCCGTGTTCTGGGAGCTGGACTACACCGGCATCGAAGCCCTGCTTGTGGGCTACTTTGCGCGCAGCCCCAAGCTCATTCGCTTGGCCCGTATGGGGGTACACGACTACGTCAACGCCTATGCCCTCCATCACCTGGACAAAAAAATTCCAGCTACTGACCTGCCCCAGCTGGAGTGGGATGATGACACCCTGCGGGCCAGCCTCAAACAATTCAAGCGGCAGTTCCCCAGAGAACGCTTCGTGCGGAAGCGGCTAGTGCATGGGCACCACTACATGATGGGCCCCTTCAAGGCACAAGAGGTGCTGCTCAAGGAACTCAACCGGGTGGTGCCGGTCAAGGACATCAAGGCCTTCTTCCAGTTCTACGATGAACTCTTCCCAGAGATTACCACCTGGCAACAAGGGCTGTGCCTCAGTGTGGACGGGACCGAGAGTGGGCATGACCCTGGGCTGGGCATCACCGCTGGGGCAGGGTGGGTACGCAACCCCTCGGGCATGATTCACCGGTACTTCCGCGTGCTGTCCTGGACCCGTGTCTCGGATGACAGCTGGACCTGGACCTATGGCCCCTCGGCCAAGGCCCTGGTGGCCTTCAACCCACAACATGCAGCCGCTGCGATCGGACGGCGTGCGGTCTGTGCGGTGGCCAAGCACTCCCCGAGTGCCCTCAAATCCCTCCGCCTGTTCATCCACGACTCCTTGGTAGGGGAATGCCCCCGAGCCGAGGCCCCGTACATCATCAACAAAGTACGCCAGATCATGGAGCAACCTGTGACCTGGCTTCCCCTCCCCCCTGAATGGCGCATGGGCACACACCTTGCCGTTGATGTCGAGGCTCAGTGGGGTCCAGCGTGGGGCGCAATGAAACTCTATGGAGACTAAGATGCTGACACAACTTGGAGCGAATGTCTTGATGGTAGGCCTGGTGGGGGCTGCCGTGTGGGGGGTTGACGCCTACCCCTACCCTACCTTGGGGGCCGCCTTCCTGGCCGGGGTCCTGGCTGCCTTGAGTGCGGTGTATGGGGTGCGGATTGTGCCGCTAAAGAGTGGGTGGAGTGCGCGTCAGGGGCCCCGTACGACACCGTCTTCGACACCCCACCCTGGCGAAGGCTGAGCCTCTGTAGTATATCAAAGGAGCGAAGCTGCCAAGAGCCCAATCCCCCACGTGACCAGGCCTCCGACTGCCCCCCACGTGACGGCTCGGGTACGGAGTACTGCTACCGCCAGGTGAATCTCGGAGACATCCTTCTGGAGATGCTGCATCCCAGCGTCCAACCGCTTGAGCTCAGCCAGGACTAGCTGTTGGTACTCAGCCCATCCGTTATCGGGCATGGCTACCGCCCACCCCACAAACGCCCAATGGCTGGGCCAACAGGGTCAGGCTGCTGGGCCTCCAGAATACTCAAGAGGTAGAGCTTCTTGGCTTGGGGTGTGGGCTGTGCCTCATACTGTGCCAAGATCGCAGGATTGTTTAACACAAACTGGATATCAAGGTAGGGATCAACATTCTGGGTCGCTGCCCGACGCTGTCGTATCAGCGCCTGGCCAGTCGGTGAAATCCCTTTCAGTGGACGATCCAACCCTGTCTCTGGGTCTGTGATATTGACGCGGGCGCTCGGAGGCTGCATGGCCACAGGCCGTACCCCTTCCGCTGTATAGTCTGCCCCGAACTGTGTGGGTTCACGCAGCACAGGGTCGGTCCCATACGGCGTCCAGGCCTCTTGCATCCCACTGGTGGGAAACAGTGTCTGGGTCCCTATATTTTCAAGGGCCCGGAGCAGCCCAGTCATGAACCCTGTTTCAGTCGGGAGCCCCTCAGGCCCCGCACCAATTTTACGGTCCAGGGCTACACGTTCATCATGCGTAGGAGGGTGCAAAGTATGACGCCCACTGGGTTCTCCCCATCCACGTGTCAGGTCCCGATCGGAAAAAGGGATAGGAAGTGGGGCCTTGAAGGGGTCAAAGTCCTGCTCCCCAAACAAGTCGACAGCTGGTACAGGCTTGGGTGGTAAGGCTGTACGTCCCGCCCCCCAAGGCCCAGCTGGGATTAGGCTTTGTCCCAGGGCAGCCACACCCTTGGCACCGTAAGGGGGCCAGCCTCCCGTCAACCATGCAGCTCCCTCATCCAATTCCCCACCAGCATACGCATCCCTGATAGCGGCCGGGGATGTTTGTCGTCCCTGCGGGGCACCCGGGTCCATCCACCGTAACGCATCCTTGGCAATAGCAGGCGTCAGGGCATTCAGTGTGGAGGGCACAATCTTCTGGGGGTCCAGGTCACTCAACGGGCGCGTGACATCAATAGGGGCCACGTCAGCCACCTGCTCTCGGAAGGCATTCCCTATCCCTTCCAGCATGGACTTCCCCGTGATAGCTCCCTCCCGCATCCCAGCCCCGAGCATGAAGGGCACCGCCAACGGGCCTGCCATAGCGGTCACCAGCGGCTGCGTACGCCAATCTAACTTGTCACTGAGGCCATAACCTGCCCCGATCCCAAGGCCGCCTGTCAGCGCCTTTGAGGCCCCTTCAGCGAGGGACCCACTATAGAGTGGACGCGAGGTGCCACGCCCTGTGGGCAGCGCCGGTAAGCCCTGTCCCCGCCGGAAGAGTGTCTCCCCGGCCTGGGCTATCGGAGCGACAGTCCGCATGAGGCCCTGCTCAGCCATGTTAATCCCTACCCGGGGCACCGCAGAGACTAAGCGCTTCCCACTCTGCAACCAGGGATTGGACAGCCCTCGGGTAAAGGGATTCCCGCCGCCCCCTGTTGGGAGGTCCTGCGGAGAGAAGGTACGCAACATTCCTTGCCCTGCTTCAGTTACTGGTCTCCCTGTCAGGGTAAAGTTCTGGGCATCCTCAAACGAAATCCCTGGTACCCCCCGCCGCTCCTGCGTCATGATGTGGATGGCAGCGTTATCGCTTGAACGATAAAGTTTCCCCACTAACGCATTCGTCATACGCCCAGAGATACGGTCCTCCTCAAGCATTTTCCCGAAGGCCGCACGCCCTTCTGGTGTCTGCATCTCAGGCAGGTGCCCAAACAGCCCTTCAAACTGCCTACGCCCTTGCGGAGTACTCATGTCAAGATCAAAGAACTGCTTGATCAGGGACCGTGTATCTCCCGGAACCAGCCGTACCAACTCCCGCGTGGCATCAGCCATGATGTCAGTGCCTGCCCCGTACAAGGCTGCCCCTTGTGCCCGGTTCCCCAGCGCAAACTCGATAGCGCCTTGCACCGCACGCTCAAACCCAGACACCTGTGCCCCGCCAAAGGCTCCACTCGCGGCTTTGAGGATTGAACGGGGACTCTGTAGGATAGAGTTCATGAAAAACGCTTCGCCCGTTTTGGGATCGGCCCACGTTTTGCCCTTGGGCACAAGCCCCCGTTGGACGCGAGGAAGCACATAGCCTCCCGTGAGAGCACCTCCCAGGGCAGTAGTGGCCTGGGAAGCAAACCGGGCACCACCCTCAAGCCCCAGCTCGTCAGCCAACTGCCCACCTCCATGCCAGCCTGCGGCACCCCCAAGCCCAGTACCAATGACATGCATAGCAGCAGCCCCCTCTGAAATCTTGGGGTCTGTGAAGATGCCAAGCAACATGTTGAATTGAATTTGGTTATCCGCACTGTCCAGAATGTCGTCTGACATCTGGGCATAGGTCGCTAGGTCCTTAGCAACCTCCCGCCAGTCTCCCAGGACACGGGCACTCGGGGTCTGCGCAGCGCCTTCCCCAGCCACAATCCGTAGACCCTTGCGCCCTTTAGCGAAGGCCTGCGCACCTTCAGCAGGGACGAGCTGTGAACCCTCAGGAGCCGCCAACACCTTGGCCCATCGGCCCACCTGTCGCTCAGCCCCCTCGCCAAGAAGATTCAAGCTATTGACGAGCTTGTAGAGGGAGTTCTGCTGGATGCTGGCTTCAGGAAAGGCGGTGATAAGTTCATCCACCGCGCTCCGTGTCCGGTTAATGCGGTACTCCAACCCTACCAGGGCATCCCAGGCAGAGTGCACAGGCGTGGTCAGGGACGCAACCCCCTGCGCAGTCCCACCTAAATCTGTGACCAGATCCTTTTGCTGCTTCCGCAGTTCACTGATGAAGGCCTCAATGGAGTCATCAGTATGAAACGCAGCCCCACTTTCATCTTGGATCAGAGCCAAGGACCGCTTGACGCGATCAATGGCTTGCTGCTCAGCCCGTGAGTACCCAGCAGGGTCCTGGGCCCAGGACTGTACATGCGCAGCCCGCTGGCTAGACCGTGTCCCCGTGCGTTGGCGCGCAGTCTTACTGGCTTCCGTGACTGCCGGATCAAGGTACCCAGGCTTGGGATCTAACGTCTCATGCAGCTTGTTGAAAATCTTTGTGTACTGGGTATGGGCCTCCGCAATATTACCCTCGCGCAACGACCGTGCTGCGGTCTTGATCGTCGCAATGTAGTCATCTACCTGGGAAGCAACCTCGGCCGCCGAGAACTGCCCACGTCCAAGCTTGGTGTAGGTCTGAATGAACGCAGCACGCTTCGCGGTTTCAGCCTCCTGACTCCCTCCCAGAAACAGGTTCTCGCCTACAGCAGGATCTGTGACCCGTCCTGGGTCAACCCCTGCAGCATGCCTGGACTCGGTGAATTCAGCAGCAGGTCCCGTACGCCGCGAGCCCCCGATCGTTGGGGTGGCACTGGTCGCGGCAACTTCCCCTGCATCGACAAGCGTCTCAGCCTCCGCAGCTGCTTCAGCTGCCCCCTGCTGCGCCTGGCCACGGGTGGCAGCAACCTGGGCCTTTCCTGGAGCCAACGCACCAGGCGCAACTCTTTCCCCCAATCCTGAAATCTCGTCAGCGGCACCAATCTGCCCACGCCCTGTATCAGCCCGTTGTTTAATCTGGTCCAGCTGGTGTAGGGCATCGTCTGCACCCGCACTCCGCCCACGGGCTTTCCGCCACAGCGCTTCGATGTCTGCTCGATTGGCTGGGGTGGCATAGTCATTCAAGAACTGCTCAAGCCGCTGCTTGTAACCACGCCCCCTAATAAAAGCCTTGGTAATCTCAGGCTCTCGGGCGGCTGCAGGTTGTGGGCCTCCAGCAGCATCACCAACGACTGCGGCGGTTGTTGGGGTAGAAGGCTCAGGGGCCGCAAGGCCACCACGAAACTGTGCAAGGGTGTCCTCGACGGCATCATCAAGCAGCCCTTCTCGCTGCAACCCCTCCCCAATATCCACCAAGGCCTGACGCGCTTGCTGGACTGAGCCCGGAACCTTACCCCCAATCAAGTTAGTCTTGGCCGCTGTCTCGGCAATGTTTCGAATATCCTCACTGGTCCAGTCCAGGTCTGCCTCGTCCACAGCATCCAGTAGTTCCTGCACTGTGAGATCGTCAGCTAGTTGGCCCGCCTGTTCCGAGACAGCAGCTAGCTCATCTGCGGTCTGGGCTACCGGTGTGGGGGCCGTCGATGGAGGCTCAGGAGTCTCAGGCTTGAGTGGGGGTCCAGCCACTTCCTCTGGCACTGAGGCTGTTGGTGGGGCCGTGTCAGCCGCCGCTGACGCAGGAGCAGCAACCTCAGGCATGTGGGGCCAGTAATGCAAGAGGGTATCCTCGTCGGTGACGTTGCCAGTTGCCTTGATGCGCTCCAGGACCGCATCGCCACGTGCCCGAATGGCGTCATCGGATTCACCGGGGAAGTGCTTCCGCAGCACATCCATGAACTTCGCATCACTCTTCGATAGCCGTGTCCTGTTCCTGACAATGTAAAGCGCCTTGTCCAGGTCAGAGTTCCACGCAATCTCGCTATTACGGTAACGGGGATTGGATCGCCTTAACCCCTCAGGCATCACAAAATCAAGGGCTTCCGGAGAAGCCTTGGGTGCGGGCGCTGGCTGGCTGGGTGTGGGCGCTGGCTGCGGTGCAGGGGCCCCTGCAACCTGTCCAGTCTCAGCAGCCTCCTTAGCCCCCTTAGCGTCATCTACCTTGGCAAGGATCTCATCGACTACATCGACGTTGACCGTAACCTGCTGCCCTGTCACCCCAGCAGTTGGGTCTACTGAGATGTCCGGTACATTAAACCCTGTCGTTGTCGTTGCATCCTGTGCCCGTGCAGCTGCCTCAGCCGCCGCACGCTCAGACCGACTGGGACCCGTCACGACATCTACAAGCTTTGCCGCCCCACGCTCTGCACCTTGCTGCAGCGTTTTCCGTCCAAACCAGGCCGCTGCCCCCAAGGCGTCCCCAAGGCTCAGGAAATCCGCGACGGTCATGAGCCCATCAGCCACCGCATGCCGGGCCAGGTTCACCTTCTCTGCCAGCGGGGCTGCCATGAACTCTCGACTCCATGACCCACCACTCACCTTTTCGCCTGTTGCAATCTGGTTTTCAAGAATAGCGCGGGCAGCTGGGTTGCCGCTAGGCCCAAGCAGGTCCAGCTCTCGGCGTTTTGCCTCAAGCTCTGCCGGGGTGAGTGTTTCTGCCCGCATGTAATCTCGGGGGCCGCCTGGGTCTGCTGGCCGTGGACGTAGCGGTGCCCCCAGTATGCGCCGTAACAGCGAATCCTCTGTCTCAGCTTCCCCGAAGATCATTTCACTGAAGGGAGGCGAATAAGGCCGCCCCATGAATGTCGCTCCTGCGGGATCAGTCGCTTCCGTAGAAGGTGGGGCCTCACCCGGACGAATCCCCTCAGCTACCGCCGTGACCCCTTGCTGCAGCCGAGGAAACACATCCAAGCCCAGGTCAAAGAGGTCACGCGGTTGGAAGATCCCCCCTGAGGGGCGCTCTCTAGCAGAATCTGGGCCAAGCCCTCGACCCACACCTCCGGTTGTACTCATCCCAGGCACAAGCTCGGGTAAATCAAGCTCCACTGGGGGTGGTGGCAATGTACTGAGGTCTGCCTCATTGATGGCCGCAATAGCCTGCGGATCATTCGCCAGAATGGCTTGTTCGAATGTAGCGATGACACTTTCCCGGCGTATGTGCGGGGCCAGTTGTTGTAACCGCCGCAACGCTTCCTGTTGTGCTGGTGTAAGGGTAGGTGCAACCTCCTCAGGAGGTGGCGTGCCGCGACGACGTACTTGTGGGGGCATCCTTAGCGACCACTTCCAAAGAAGTAGGGGCTCGGTCCTGTCGGCCGTGCCCTATCAGGTTGACCCCGTTTAGCAATCATCTCCTCAATCAGCTGAAACATGCTCTCAACCGCCTGGTACTTATCAGCTCCCCCACCTAGCAGCGCCTGCGACCGCTCAGCAAAGTCATCGCCGAAGGCATTCTCACCAGACTCCAAGTACTCCTGGTAAATCTTAATACCCTGTGGCGTAATCAAGGCCGGTGTGCGCATGAGTTCTGCATAGCGTTCAGGGGCACGCTGTAACTGCTCTTGATACGCCGCCCATATTTGGCGGTCTGTCGGATCCAACGGGGCGCTAGGGTCAGCCAGCAGATTCTGGTCCTGTCCTGGGCCAGCCCAGGACTCAGCCTGGCGAGCAGGCATCATGTTCAAGAGGCCCTCTTGCACATCAGGGGGTGCACCAGTGAAGTCAGGATTCGTCGCTATGATATGGGGGGCAAGCATGTTGTACACCCCACCATCCTTGATAATGTCTAGGGCCTGCTGGTTCGTCACCTCTGGGAGGTCCCTGTGGAGCGCTGCTGCCGCTTCCTCTATTGATCCCTGTATCTCCGGGTCGTACTGGTTTTGCAACTCTACACGCTGCTCGGTGGTAAGACCGCCATTCGACACATAGCCCATGACCTTCCCACTTCGATCGAGGAACAGGCGTCCTGTCCACCCAACAGGCAATATCTTTGTCCGCCACTGTGATGTGTCAGGGTCTGCTGGGTCCCACGTTGGATCAGGGACTTGCACTAGCAGGGGTGCTCTGAGCGCACCCTCAAACCCATTAAACTCCTGCACCTGTGCCAGCTCACGCTCTTCAAACCTAATACGTTCACGTAGCCGCTCCATGGAATTTTTGCCGTTTAGTTCAGTGGTATAGAGTGACTGCAGCATCTGGCGTTGACTTGCGGCTGCTTGCCCTAAGGAATCAATCCATTTCCTGTTGTTAAGCCCGGCTTCATGGAAGATTGCCAACCGCATTGCCGAAGCATCCTGGGCATCCCGCTGTATGTAGGCTTCGATGGCTGTGTCAAAGAGGGCATCCTCGGTCTTTTGCGCATCTTCCCACAGCCGCTCATCGGTTTGGAACTGTGTAAGGGCCATCTGCTGCCCCATGTCCCGCCTCGTTGCCACATCATGCCCACGTTGGGTTGCCTCTAGGGTTTCCGTAACCCCACGAAACAAGTCTGAACCCGGAACGATCTGATCCCACTCAGGCTGATCTCTGGGGAGGGGGCCTACACCGCCTGGCAGCTGGGTGGCACGATAGTCGACAGCCCCAGGAGTCTCGCTATAAGGAGCCATCCAATCGTCAGGACCGTACCCATAATCTCCAGCCATGTTGAGGGCCTGCGCTGCCGTCAACTGGTGAGGCTCAAGCCCACCAATCCCTGCAAAGTACTTAGACCTGCGCGTAGGCTCAGGCATCAAAAATTGTGTGGGGTTCTCACTGGCCTGCATGTAGAGGCCTGTCTGCATCAGGTCGGGCCGCACACCGGCATGCTGCTGCGCTACATTCTGGACGTCTTCAACAGTCGCAGCCGGATTCTCTCGAAAGGCCCCAAGTGCCTCCATCAGCGCAGTCTCTCCTGTCGCAGTTTGCTGACGTTCGTGTGCCAGGGTCGCTGCCCCTGCCGTCTCCTCAGCACGCCTACGAGCTGCATCCCAAGAGGCTTGCTGACTCAACGCAGCCTGCTCACGTCCATAGGCTTGCTGCCGATTGAGCATCAAGATCGGCATCAGCATTTTCATGGTGCTGTCGAGGATGTTCCCTATCCCAGACGCTCCTCCGCCAGACTTGGGCCGCCGACGTCGTCTCAAGGCAGGTCTCAAGGCAGCCATGCACTAATCCCCAGCTCTGCGCCCTGTACGTCCACGACGTCTGACGCTACCCGCAATGTCTGCCGGACTCGGGACAGGATGCCAAGAAGCCATCACACGGCTAGAAGGTAGTTGGGCTCCCATGGGAGCTGCAGCTGGTTGCTCCTGGCGTGGTGTCAGGGGCAACCCTGTCTCCTGGTCAACACACACCCCATTAAGCATCGTGCCTCCATTGGCTGCACAGGCCTGGATCTCTGCTGGAGTCCCTGTCGGGGCCGCAGGCGTATCGGTGTCCATCATGCGCGAGGCCAAGTACCCCGTACCAGCCCCAGCCAGTCCTTGGCTAATAATGTTTTTCCAATCAGGCATCGAGGCCCCCTCGTCGACGTTGGCGTGGCAGGACACTTTCCGGCCCCACAGCCCCACGCTGTCCAATCCCAGGCACCGCACCAAGGGCCCCGTAGTGGCCTAGCCCGGCTGGGTTGCCCCCAAGCGCTGGCCCGGGCTGCGCCTGCTGGGGAGGCAACTGGCGTTGGCGACTGATACGCCGCTCCGGGGGACGACCCCCTTGTGGATTACTACGACGTTGCACCTGTGGCTGTGCAGCCTGCTTGGGTGCTTGATAGTCCGGGTCCCCAGGATAGGGATGATGTATCGTCTTCCCTGTCTTAGGGTCAATGGAAGTCGGCATGGGCTATTGGTCCTCTTCGTGGTAAGGGATAAAGCCCTGGGCAGAAGTCTGCACCTGGGTCAAGAAGGTTTGCAAGATAGGAAGCAATGAGGCCAAGCGGCCAGTCTGGATAGACTCCACTACCTGGTCACGTTCAAGGCCTGCCTCATACAGGAACTTGTTCCACTGGATGTTCTGGTCCAGATTCTGGATGGCCAGGTTCCCAAGCATCTCTTGCCGATCGGTCCAGGTCTGGGCCGTCGCCAATAAATTCCGACTCATTTCCTCGTTCATCCCCGTAGCAAGTTGGAGGGTTGAAGCCAACCGATCCTCGCGTCGTTGGGCCTGGGCCATCCCCAGATCCGCTCCCTGGGTCAGGGCATCCCGATAGCGCTGGTCGGCCCGTTCGCGTTCGTCCAGAGCGAGCTGTTGTCCAGCTGTGGCATACATGGGAGCCAGTTGGTCTTCCAGCCTAGACATGAAGCCGGTCTCAGGACCCTGCCCCAGCAACCCACGACGTGCCAGTTCAGCCTGTCCCTGGGACAGCTGGGCCTGCCGAAACGCCTCAATGGGATTCCGCAGGGTTTCCATCGCCATGGCCCGGCGTTGGGCATCCGCTGGCAACCGCCCAGCATTGGCGATGAGTTCCTGGAGGGTGTTTTGTACATCCCATTCCAGCTCCGATCCAATCTCGGCCCCCTGCCCCCCACGGGCCATGATGTCGGACAACGCACGTTGCGTCTGGCCTGCAAATAGCGTGGGCGTCATCCCACCCGTTGAGGCAGTCCCGGCCAAGGCAGCATTCATGAGTTCAGAGAGAGGGTCATCCCCAGCCTGGAGCATCCCAATGGTCTGTTGCTGGGGGACGCTGTAGGGATAATCCGTCGTCGAAGGGTCCTCTCGGATGTCGCCGTAGTAGGGGTCCTCAAGGTCTGTCCCAGCCTGGAGTGCCCCACCCTCATCTCCCCGAATGGTCTGCACTTCAGTGCCTGGCGGAAACGTGCCAGCCTCAGGCTTGGGCCGTGACGTGACCCTCCGATCAGATGGCAGGGCGTCAACTGTATCGTCAACTGTATCGTCGACCGTGTCATCAATGGTGTCGTCTACGGCCAGTGTATCGTCAACCGTGTCGCCAACCGTGTCGTCGGCAGCCCCGGGTAAGAGCCAGTGCCACCCAGTACCACCCCCTTGGAAATTCTCTATGACATCGACAATCTTCCCATCGCCAAAATCAATCGAGCCTGAGTTCCCGACCTGCTTCCACCCAGCACCCCACTTGGACCCATTGGCAACGAGCAGGAGTGCCTTGAGCCCATCTGGGGTTGGCGGATAATTCTGGCTGGCCACAAAATCAAGAAAGGCATCTCGCTGGTCGCCGCGTTCAATGTTGGTAATCTGTGGCACCAGGTCTTCGATAGCGGTTTTAACCTGCCGCGTCTCAGGCAACTTTGCCTCACGTGTTACCGCTGGCGTTGGAGGCTGTACCTTGGGCTTGGCCTCAACCTCTGGCTCGGGCTCGGGCTTGACCTCTGGCTTGGACTCAACCTTAACTGCTGGCTTGGGCTTTGCTGGAACCTCCCTTGCTGGAGGGAGCGGAGCTGCGGAGACCTGAGGCTCTGGTTCCTGTTCTTGTGCTGCCGCTGGCTCTGGGAAGACCTCCTCTTCAACGTAGTCCTCCTCGTTAGTGGAGGGCTCCTCCACAACGACCGGAGGCGGAGGCGCAGCCTCAACGGGAGGTGCATCACTGGGAGGAAGCTGGGTTTGGGGCGGATCTATATCGTAGGGCCCCATGAAGTTGTTCGCAGGAGGCTGGGTGTTCCACCACCCACCACCAGCTGTGAAATCACCCTGCGAGAAGCCAGCCCCGTAGTCCTCCTCAGATCCCCCGTTATACTGTCTTCGGCGTGCTGGTGCCATTATATTCGCCCCTAGTAGTCACCTATCCTACGGCGCTGCCGCCCAAGCAGACGGCGTTCTGGGGGAACCTCGGTACGTCGACGTTCCTCTTCGACTTGCCTCCCCTGTGGGCTCCAACCCGGGGGGACCCAGGGCGGAGGCGCTTCACCGACCGGGGCCCAGCCAGCCAGGTCTGGCCGGTCCAGCGGCATGAGCTGGCGAAGGTCCGGACGGGCTGTGACTGTCTGGTCTATGGGCCGCAGCTGATCCATTGACCCGAGGTGTTGAAGAGCTAGTTCACGCTCGCGTATATCCCCCAACATCCGGTCTAGAGGTGAGACAGAGTCACCTGGTGGCCGCAGACCACGCCCCTCTCTATCCTGGATCGCCTGCGCATGTAGCTCCTGCCAGGTGTCTACCCCCTCCTGAGCCCCAGCTCGTTGGTGCGGAGACCCTGGGATCCAGGGGGAAAACATCCCCCTGCCTTCATCAGGGTTGTAGCCAGGGTCTCCCGGCATGTAGTCGTAGACTTGCTGCGTGGGATCCCAGGGCGCTCTGAAATCAGGCTTGGACGGCCGTGGTGGCGGTGCTGCCCCTGGCCCCGGCATAATAAATCCCGGGTCACCTGGTCCTGGGGGTCCGGGAGGCGGTTCTGGGAACGGTCCTGGAGGCAACATTCCTGTGGGCGCAGGCCCATACCCCCCACCAGGTTCAGTGACCAGTACATCAGGGGCCTCTGGCACTGGCCCATACCCCTCTCCTGGTGGATAGGGAGAGACAGGCCCTATATCGGCTTGGTAGTCCGCACCCGTCTCCGGCCCAGCCAGGTCCACCTGAGGCTCGGTCCACGCACCCGTCTCTGGCCCCGACATCTCCCCCATTTCTGGCCCGGCAACCTGGCGATCAGTCGGGAAGGGCACCTGTGGCCCTGTCAGAGGCTCAGGAATCCCCCCAACATTTGGGGTAGAAGTCCCTGGCCAGCCCTCATCTTGCAGAAAGTCTGCATCATCATAGATACCCCCTTGGGGGGATCCACGCTGCCCAAATTGTGGCGGTCGTATAGGCGGAGGCATATGTATTCCTTAGGTGAAGCTGCCAGGATCAGGGCGCGTGCGGCTCCACTGGGGCTGGTCCAGCCCCGTGCCTGGCTGTGGCCCTGCAGGGTTACGGCGTTTGACATTTGCTGTGCCCGAAAACATGGCTGGATTCGTGCTGGCGGCCTTGGTTTGAGCCATGAGCCCTGGATCGACTTGGAGATTCCCATCATCCCCTGCAGTTACCCCCAACAATTCCAGGTTGGCCATGAGTTGGGGGATGCCTCCACCCACACTGAGTGAAGGGGAGACATTTTTCTGGGTGAGCCCTTCATAATCCAAGGGACCCCAACCTTTTGCTGGATATTTTGTTGCGTCAGGCCCACCACGATACGGGGCATAGCCTGTACCGGCAGTTCCCGGGGTCGTCAGATTGATCTCTGTGGGATCAGAGGGGGCGTCGTCCAACCCAAACAACCAGCGGTGTGAGTCTGTTGGTGGTCCCATGGCCTGAAATTGTGTCGGTTTAGCAAACTGTGTCCCCATCCGGCGCTGATAGCTAGCAGGCTGGAAGAGTGCTGGGTCCATGCCCGTGACCCCCACCGGGAAGGGTAAGCCGCCGCCCCCAATCCAGGGTGTCGGTTGTATGAACGCCCCAGGCAACGTGACATCCTGCCCAGCCCGCTCACCCATGACGCCACCCAAATGGGCCACGTCACGCACGTTCTGGGTCAGCATGCGACGAGGATCGAGGAAGCCCCCTGGGTCGGGGCTATAGGTTTCAAGCAGATTAGGATCCCCT
>Ga0208315_1000572_pt1 | contig 25225 bp, 19 predicted proteins | sample MalvireepMed_215_FD_184239 | JGI IMG/M metagenome (GOLD analysis project Ga0208315, IMG submission 184239) | Marine viral communities from the Global Malaspina Expedition - Malaspina viral metaG DeepMed_215 (SPAdes) (version 2) | ecosystem: Environmental > Aquatic > Marine > Oceanic | place... | reverse complement strand
GCGCGACATCGCAGCACAGGGGCCTGCGTTTTCATGGCTAGAGGTGCTGCGCGCCAATATTTCGGGCGCGGTGCGCAGCGGGATCGACAGCGCGGGCCGCTTTGCGCCGATCAACGCATCGCTGCAGATCGGCAAAGGCGTGTTGCAGCCCAACTCACAGACCAAGCCGATCCCTTTTGATGGAGCGCAGAGCTACTTCAGCTATGACCCGGCGCGCCAGCTTTTGCGCTTTGACGAGATGTCTCTCGACAGCCCTTGGGTGTCGGGCAACATCACCGGCACATCGCAACTGGGCGATGTCACGGGGGGCATTCCGGGTCGGATGGTGGGGCAGTTTTCCTTACGCGATCTGCGCGCCAATCCGGCGGAAGTCTACCCCGAGACGGTGGCCTTGGATCAGGCGGATATCGACTTTGAACTCAGCCTCAACCCGTTTCGCCTGAAACTGGGCCGTCTGGAGATCAGCGATCAGGGCCGTAGCCTGCGTCTTGATGGGGCGCTTGTGGCCGAGCCTGAGGGCTGGAACCTGTCGCTCGATGGGCGCATGGACCGGCTGAGCCCGGAGCGTCTGCTGGCGCTCTGGCCCGAGGGAGTGAAACCCAAGACCCGCAAATGGCTCGACGAGAACCTTCATTCAGGCCGGATGCGCAACCTTGATCTGGCGTTGCGCATGGCACCGGGGCAGGTGCCGCAGACCTATGTGGCCTTCGACTACGCCGGGGCCGAGGTGCGGTTTTTGAAAACCCTGCCGCATATCACCGACGGCAGCGGCCATATGAGCCTGCTCGATAATCGTCTTGTCGTCACGGTGGACGCAGGCGAGGTAATCGCGCCGCTGGGCGGGGCGGTGACGCTGGATGGGTCGTCTTTCATCATCCCGGATGTGCGCGTGAAAGACGGCAGCCCTTCGGTGATCCGGCTCAATACCCGGTCAACCCTGACCGCCGCGCTGTCGCTGCTGAACCAGCCGCCGATGCGGGTGATGGACAAGGCCGGGTTGCCGGTGACGCTTGCGGATGGGGAGGCAGTGCTGAAAGGCACACTGGCGCTGCCGTTAAAAAAGGGCGGCAAGCCCGAAGATGTGCGCTATCACTTCGCGGGGGATTTGCTGTCGCTCTCGACCGATACGCTGGTCAAGAACCGCAGCCTTCAGGCCAGCAAACTGGCCATCACCGCCAGCAATGACCGCATCACCATCGGCGGCGAAGGACGTATCGATGGCGTGGGTTTCGACGGGGAATGGTCGCAGGCGATCGGTCCCGGCTCTGACGAAAGCAGGCTGACTGCCCAAGTGGCGCTGACCCCTGCGGGGCTCGAAGCTTTTGGTGTTGCACTGCCCCCCGGCAGCCTTCGCGGGGAGAGCAGCGGACAGATTGCGGTGGACCTCAAGAAAGGCGCGGCACCGCGGTTTTCGCTGCGAAGCGATCTGGCGGGCTTGGGCGTTTCCGTGCCGCAGCTATCGTGGTCCAAAGCACCGGAGGTCAAGGGCGAGCTGCGGCTGGCGGGACGGTTGGGCGAGACGCCGAACATCGACGCCTTTCAACTGAACGCGCCGGGGCTGCGGGTGGCAGGCTCCATCGACCTGAAACCAGGCGGCGCGTTGGACCGGGTCCAAATCGACCGGGTGCGGCGCGGCGACTGGCTTGATATCCCCGTGCAACTGATCGGGCGTGGCAAGGGCAATCCGGTGCAGGTGGTGCTGGGCGGCGGCACGCTGGACATGCGCCGGGCGGAGTTTGGCGGGGCCGGGGGGCAAGCCGGACCGCCGATGCGGGTGGCGCTGGACCGGTTGCAGATCACCGATACGATTTACCTCACGAACCTTGCAGGCACCTTTGACACGGCTAAGGGGATGGACGGATCCTTCACCGCGCGGCTCAACGGCGGCACGCCTGTACAAGGGCGGGTCCTGCCCCAAGGCGGGCGCAGCGCGGTGCGCGTGGTCTCGGACGATGCGGGCGGGATACTGCGCTCGGCCGGGCTGGTGAAACAGGTCGTCGGGGGCAATCTGTCGCTCACGCTGCTGCCTGTCGGGTCGGGCGGGGCCTTTGACGGGCAGCTTGAGGTCAGCAATGTCGCCATTCAAGACGCGCCCGGGATCGCGGCGCTGGTCAATGCCATTTCGGTCGTGGGGCTGATTAACGAACTCAACGGCGATGGCATTTACTTTGACGATGTGGAGGCGAAGTTTCGCCTGACCCCGAACCGCCTGACCTTGACCGAGGCCAGCGCCGTGGGCGCGTCCTTGGGGCTGTCGATGGATGGGGTCTATGCGCTCGACAGTGGGTTAATCGACATGCAGGGCGTGATCTCTCCGGTCTATATGTTTAACGGGATCGGGTCGCTGTTCACCCGCAAAGGTGAGGGGCTGATCGGGTTCAACTACCGTCTGACCGGCGCCGCGAAAGAGCCCAGCGTCTCGGTCAATCCGCTCTCGGCGCTCACGCCCGGCATGTTCCGCGAGTTGTTCCGCCGCCCGCCCCCGACACCCCCCGCGGTGCAGGGCCAAGCGAATCCGGTTGCCCGGGTGCCAGAGGACCGCTAAGCGCCGGGCGACCTATGCTGCCAGACCAATAGGAACGCCGACCGATGAAGCTATCTGATTTCGATTTTGACCTGCCCGAGGAATTGATTGCCACGCGCCCCGCCAATCCGCGCAGCTCTGCCCGGTTGTTGGTGGCCGCGGGGGATCAGTTGCATGACCGCCGCGTGACCGACCTGACAGACTGGCTGCGCCCCGGCGACCGTTTGGTGCTGAACGACACCCGCGTGATCCCGGCGCGGCTTTCTGGGCTGCGCCACCGTGCCTCGGCCCAAGGAGCGGTGCAGGCCAAGATCGAAATCACGCTTTTGGAGCCGCGCGGCGATGGCACGTGGTCGGCGTTGATCAAACCCCTGCGCAAGCTGAAAATCGGCGAAGAGGTCGTCTTTTCCGACGATCTGCGCGCCACGCTTGAGGCGGTGGAAGACGGGCAAGGGCATCTGCGGTTCAACTGCACAGGTGATGATTTCGACGCCGCGCTGAACGCGGCCGGGGCCATGCCGCTGCCGCCCTATATTGCTGCCAAACGCGCGGCTGACGCGCAGGATATGACGGATTACCAAGCCGTTTTCGCCCGCCACGCAGGCGCGGTCGCGGCGCCCACGGCGTCGCTGCATTTCGACGAGGCGCTGCTCGCGGCGCTGGCGGCCAAGGGGGTCACCTTCAGCCATGTCACCCTGCATGTCGGGGCGGGCACCTTCCTGCCGGTCAAGGTCGATGACATTTCCGAGCACAAAATGCACGCCGAATGGGGCCGAGTGAGCGCCGAGGCCGCCAAAGAGATCACCGCCACCCGTGCCGCCGGAGGGCGCGTGATCCCCGTGGGCACCACCGCGCTGCGCCTGATCGAAACAGCGGCGCGCGGCGGGCAGATCGCGGCGTGGGAAGGGGATACCGATATTTTCATCACGCCGGGGTTCGACTTCAATGTGACCGATGGGCTGATGACGAATTTCCACCTGCCCAAATCCACGCTGATGATGCTGGTCTCGGCCCTGATGGGCGTGCAGCAGGTAAAAGACATCTACGCCCATGCCATCGCCGAAAAATACCGTTTCTTTTCATACGGCGATTCCTCTCTTCTGCTGCCTGAGGCGCAAAAACCCGCTTGAATGTCGTTCTAGGGGGTGACTAGCCTGCGATTGCCGTCCATGGGAGGGCTTGGGCGAACAAGGAATTGACCGATGATTCAAGTGGTTTCAAGCGCATGGGCGCTATTGCTGGGCATGTGCCTGTTGATGGTCGGCAACGGCATGCAGGGCACTTTGCTGGGTATTCGCGGCGGCATCGAAGGGTTTTCGACCCTGCAAATGTCGATCGTCATGTCGGCTTACTTCGTCGGTTTCTTGGGCGGGTCGCGGATGGCGCCGGGGATGATCCGGCGTGTGGGCCACGTGCGGGTCTTTGCGGCGCTGGCCTCGCTGATCTCGGCGGTGATGATCCTCTACCCGACATTCCCCAATACCATCGTCTGGTCGCTGGGCCGGGTGCTGATCGGCTTTTGTTTCTCGGCTGTTTACGTGACCGCTGAAAGCTGGCTCAACAATGCCGCCACCAACGAGAACCGGGGGCAGGCGCTTTCGGCCTATATGATCGTTCAAACACTCGGCATCGTCATCGCCCAAGCGCTGCTGCTGACGGCTGACCCGTCGGGCTTTGTGCTCTTTGTCATTCCTTCGGTTTTGGTGAGCATCGCGGTCACGCCGATCCTGCTGTCGATCAGCCCCACACCGCCCTTCGGCACCACCAAACCGATGAGCCTGAGCACCCTGATGGAGACCTCTCCGCTCGGCTGTGTCGGCATGTTCCTTTTGGGCGGTGTTTTCTCGGCGCAGTTCGGGATGGCGGCGGTTTACGGTGCGGAGGCAGGGCTGAGCGTCGCGCAGATCTCACTTTTCGTGGCGGCCTTCTTTGTCGGTTCGGTGATCCTGCAATATCCCATCGGCTGGATTTCTGACCGGATGGACCGACGCAGCCTGATCGTCATCACCGCGCTGATCGGTGGCGCGGGCTCCATGGTCGGCATGATGCTGGGGCATATCTTTCCGATCCTGCTCGCCACGGCCTTTGTCGTGGGCGGCATGTCGAACCCTCTTTACTCGCTGATCATGGCCCATACCAACGATTTCCTCGAACAAGAGGACATGGCCGCGGCCTCCGGTGGGATGTTGTTTATCAACGGCTTAGGTGCCGTCCTTGGCCCGGTGATTACCGGTTGGATGATGGGCACGGCTCTGGGGCCGGGGGGCTTTTACCTCTTTACCGCCGTGCTCTTTGCCGCACTGGCCGGCTATGCTTCCTACCGTAAGACGCAGCGTGCTGCGGTTCCGGTGGATGAGACGGGCAACTACGTGCCGATTTACCCCTCTGCCACCGCGGTGGCCGTGGAAATCGCGCAAGAGTATGCCATTGAATCGGAACAGGAAGCCGCCGAAGAAGCTGCCCAAGAAAACGCCGAAGCTGACAAAAACGCCCCTGATAGCGATAACGATGTCGCGGATGACATAAAACGTGACTAGGCTTTTGGGGTAAGACGTTCTTAATTTTAACGAAACGCCCAGATGACGGCAAAGGAGTGTGCGGGATGGCTGCCACAAATGCAGAACCCCAAGATGTACTGAATTTCTGGCTCAAGGATGTGGGTCCGGCGGGATGGTACAATAGTTCCGATGCGCTGGACGCTGAGATCCGCAGCCGTTTCGAGGGGCTCTGGAGTGAGGCAGAGGCGGGCAAGCTGAACCATTGGCTGACCAATCCCACCGATGCGCTGGCCTTTTTGATCGTGACCGATCAATTCCCGCGCAATATGTTCCGCGATACCGGCAAGGCATTTGCCAGCGATCGTATCGCGCTCGCGGCCGCGAAGCTGGGGATCGAAAGGGGCTGGGACATGCGCGTGGAAGCGCCCGAGCGTCAGTTTTTCTACCTGCCCCTGATGCATTCAGAGAACCTCTGCGATCAGGACCGTTGCGTGCGTTTGATGTGCGAACGGATGCCGGAAAGCAATGGCAGCAACCTGCTGCACGCCCGCGCGCACCGCGAAGTGATCCGTCAGTTTGGCCGCTTCCCCTACCGAAACGCGGCGCTGTCGCGCAATTTCACCGCGCAGGAGACCTCTTATCTCGACCAAGGCGGATATGGTCGGACCGTTAAGCAGCTGCGTGAAAATCTGCAAGCGGCCTGAGCTTCGGGAGGGCAGGGTAAATTCGCGTGGTTGTGGCGATTGCAAATATGGTTTAGCGGTAAACTATATTTGCAAACCCTAACGCGAGGTCCTTGCCATGGCTGCCAAATCCTTTGATCTGATCGTGATCGGTGCGGGGCCGGGCGGCTATGTCGCCGCCATCCGTGGCGCACAGCTTGGCCTAAAGGTCGCGGTTGTTGAGCGGGAAAATTTGGGCGGCATCTGCCTCAACTGGGGCTGTATCCCCACCAAGGCGCTGTTGCGCTCTGCCGAAGTGTTTCACCTGATGCACCGCGCCAAGGACTTTGGTTTGGCAGCGGATAAGATCGACTATGATCTCGAAGCGGTGGTCAAACGCTCGCGTGGCGTCGCCAAGCAGATGGAAGGCGGGGTCAAACACCTGCTGAAGAAGAACAAAGTCGACGTCTTCATGGGCGAAGCCTCGATCCCGGCAAAGGGCAAGGTCTCTGTCAAAACCGACAAGGGCAGCGAAGAGTTGACGGCCAAGAACATCGTTCTGGCAACCGGCGCCCGCGCCCGCGAACTGCCGGGGCTCGAGGCGGATGGCAAGCGCGTTTGGACCTACCGCCACGCCTTACAGCCCGTCCATGATCCCAAGAAGCTGCTGGTCATCGGCTCCGGCGCCATCGGGATCGAATTTGCCAGCTTCTACAACACACTCGGCGCTGATACGACCGTGGTCGAGGTGATGGACCGTGTTCTGCCAGTAGAAGATCAAGAAATCTCTAAATTCGCCAAGAAAGCGTTTGAGAAGCAGGGCATGACCATCATGCAAAAGGCCACGGTCAAGAAACTCGACCGTGCGGGCGACAAGGTTACCGCCCATATCGAACGTGACGGAAAAATCGAAAAGCTTGAGTTCGACACCGTGATCTCTGCGGTTGGCATCGTCGGCAATACTGAAGGTCTGGGGTTGGAAGAACTTGGCGTCAAAGTTGACCGGACCCATGTGGTGACGGACGAATATTGCCGCACAGGTGTCGACGGGCTCTATGCCATCGGCGACATCGCTGGTGCGCCGTGGCTTGCGCATAAAGCGAGCCATGAAGGGGTGATGGTTGCCGAACTTATCGCGGGCCAGAAACCACATCCAGTCAAACCCGAAAGCATCGCCGGTTGCACCTATTGCCACCCGCAGGTCGCCTCTGTCGGCCTGACCGAGGCGAAGGCCAAAGAGCAGGGCTACGACATCAAGGTTGGGCGCTTCCCCTTTATCGGCAATGGCAAGGCCGTGGCCTTGGGGGAGCCGGAAGGGCTGGTGAAAACCATCTTTGATGCCAAAACTGGCGAACTTCTGGGCGCACATATGGTCGGAGCTGAAGTGACCGAGCTGATCCAAGGCTACGTCGTGGGCCGCCAGTTGGAGACCACCGAAGAAGACCTGATGAACACCGTCTTCCCGCATCCAACACTCAGCGAAATGATGCACGAATCCGTGCTCGACGCCTTTGACCGCGTGATCCACATGTAACGCGGGTGGGGCAGGGTGCCCTTATCGCGCCTCGCCCCGCCGCAATTTGGCCAATCCGTCGGGAGCCATGTCGTGGTCAGCCTTAACCGTGTCATCATGCACCGCAGCAGCCGTCGGCTGATTGGCCGTTTGAACCCCGCGACGCTGGATGCCGCCGAAATTTCTGGCAGGTTCGGTAAGCGCTTCGCATTCAAGAGCTATACCCAGTTTGGCTACCCGGCTTATGACATCTGCGCAGGTCCATTTACCGACCCCAAAACCGGTGCCGTGCGGCAGTTTGATCTGATCCTCGCCAATCAGGTCTGGGGACATCTCAACCGGCCATATACGGCGCTCGCCCATATGCAACAGACGCTTAGAGCGGGCGGGTACTTCTGGATCGCTGTTCCGTTTTTCATCCCCTTTCATGCGGCCCCCAATGACAATTCGCGCTGGTCCGCACGAGGATTGAAAAACCTGCTGATCGAAGCCGGCTTCGACGAGAGCCGGGTCATCGCCCGACAATGGGGCAACCGTGCCGCCGCCGCCCGCAATCTTGAACCCGACTGGCCGCCGAGGTTCGATAAAAACACGGATGACCTGACTAACGATCCCAAAATGCCGCTGTGCGCTTGGGCGCTGGCCCAGAAGAGTTGAGAGCTGATGGCTGACGAAACCTCCTTTCCGCGCGTTTTCGCGCTTTGGGCCGCGGGTCTGGGGGCGGCGGCGCAATATGGTAAGATGAGCGTCATTTTCGACCTGCTGCCAAAGATCTATCCGCAGGCCGGCGCGTCGCTGGGCTTCTTGGTTTCAATGGTGGGCGGTGTCGGTATCCTCCTTGGCGTTGTGGCGGGGCTGGTGGTCGCCCGAATCCGCTATCGTCGTGCGCTGCTATTTGCCCTGTGGCTGGGCGCGGCCGTATCGGCCTTTCAGGCGCTACTGCCGGGTTTCGGTTGGATGCTGGCCAGCCGCGTGGTCGAAGGGCTGTCGCATCTGGCCATCGTCGTTGCTGCGCCGACGTTGATTGCGCAACTCAGTACCGTGAAGGACCGTGGGTTTACCCTCACCCTCTGGGGCACCTTCTTTGGCGTGGCTTTCGCGATCCTGACCCTCATAGGCCGCCCGCTTGCACTGACATGGGGCGTGCCTGCGCTTTTCGCCGTCCACGCGCTCTATATGGCGGGCTGTGCGCTGGTGCTTTCCGGCAGCTTGCGCAGCCTGCCGGAAGAGGGCCCTCAGCCGCCATTCTCTTTGCCACAGATACTGCGTGATCACCTCGCGATCTACCGCTCTCCCTTCCTTTCCGCCCCGGCGGCGGGTTGGCTGTTCTATACATTCAGTTTCGTTTCCATCCTCACTGTCTTGCCGCCCTACCTTCCGGAGGCATGGCGCGCGCCCACCATGGCGGCCATGCCACTGACCAGCATCGCGGTCTCGATGACCATCGGCGTCGCGTTGCTCCGCCGTCTACCGGCGGTCTCTGTAGTGCAAACTGGCTTTGCTCTTTCCGCCCTTTCCATGCTTTGGCTCTGGCTCGCGCCCGGCGCGCCCTTGGCCTGTTTGGCACTGGCTGGCGCCATGGGGCTGATTCAAGGCGCAAGCTTTACCGCGGTCGCGCAACTTAATAACGGACCCGCCGCGCAGGCGCAGGCAAACGGTGCGGTGGCGCAAATGGGGAACCTTGGAAACAGTCTGGGCACCCCGGTTATGGCGTTCGGCTTGGCGAGCTTTGGCGGCGCGGCCTTGCCGTTATTGGCGGGTGGGGCCTTTGTTATGGGGCTGGTGGCACATCTCCTCTTTGGTGCGGCCCGACGTCGCAGTCGGCGCGTTCCTGTTTAGTTCTCACTTTTCCGTTGGAAAACACTGCATCAGCACCTATGTACAAACCGTTAAGAGGGGCATGTCATGGCTGAGCTGAAGAACATCGAAGTGCGCGGCGCGCGCGAGCACAATCTAAAGAACATCGACGTGGATATTCCGCGTGACCAACTGGTTGTAATTACCGGGCTTTCCGGCTCGGGAAAGTCGAGCCTTGCCTTCGACACGATCTATGCCGAGGGGCAGCGGCGCTATGTGGAATCACTGTCGGCCTATGCGCGGCAGTTCCTTGATATGATGCAGAAACCGGATGTGGATCACATTTCCGGTCTCAGCCCTGCGATTTCAATCGAACAGAAGACCACCTCAAAGAACCCTCGATCCACCGTCGGCACGGTGACCGAGATTTACGACTATCTGCGGCTGTTGTTCGCCCGCGTCGGCACCCCCTATAGCCCGGCCACCGGCAAACCGATCGAAGCCCAGCAGGTGCAGGATATGGTCGACCGGATCATGACCATGGAAGAGGGCACGCGGGCCTATCTGCTGGCGCCGATTATTCGCGACCGCAAAGGTGAATATCGCAAAGAGTTCATTGAGTTGCGCAAGCAAGGCTTTCAACGAGTCAAGGTGAACGGTGAATTCTACGATCTGGATGAGCCGCCGACGTTGGATAAGAAATTCCGCCATGATATCGATGTTGTCGTCGACCGGATCGTGGTGCGCGAAGGGCTGGAAACGCGACTGGCAGATTCGCTGCGCACGGCGCTCGACCTTGCCGATGGGATCGCCATTCTCGAAACGGCGCCCAGTGAAGGCGAGCCCGAGCGTCATACGTTTTCGGAAAAATTTGCTTGCCCTGTCAGTGGCTTCACCATTCCCGAGATTGAGCCGCGATTGTTCTCCTTCAACGCGCCGTTCGGGGCTTGCCCCTCTTGTGATGGCCTTGGGGTCGAGCTCTTTTTTGACGAACGTTTGGTGGTGCCTGACCAGAACATGAAAATCTATGACGGGGCTTTGGCGCCTTGGCGTAAGGGGAAGTCCCCGTACTTTAAGCAAACCATCGAAGCCATTGCAAAACATTATAATTTTGATCAAAAGACCCGCTGGAAAGACCTGCCTGAGAAGGTTCAAGAAGTGTTCCTTCGTGGTTCCGGCAAGGAAGAGATTACCTTCCGCTATGACGAAGGCGGGCGCGTTTATGAGGTCAAGCGCGTGTTCGAGGGGGTAATCCCCAATATGCAGCGCCGCTACCGCGAAACGGACAGCAACTGGGTCCGCGAGGAGTTTGAACGCTATCAGAACAACCGCCCCTGTGGCACCTGTGGCGGCTATCGCTTGCGGCCCGAAGCGCTTGCGGTACGGATTGGCCCCACGACTGGCAATGAGAACGAATTGCTCCACATCGGTAAGGTGGTGGAGATGTCGATCCGTGAAGCCTTTGACTGGTGCAAGGCGGTGCCAGACCATCTGACCCCGCAGAAGAATGAAATCGCGAAAGCCATTCTAAAGGAAATCCGGGAACGTCTTGGATTTCTAAATAACGTGGGTCTAGAGTACCTTACGATGTCTCGTTCAAGTGGTACTTTAAGTGGTGGCGAGAGCCAGCGTATCCGCTTGGCAAGCCAGATTGGCTCTGGCCTGACGGGCGTGCTTTATGTGCTTGATGAACCGTCGATCGGGCTGCATCAGCGCGATAATGACCGGTTGCTGGATACCTTGAAGAACCTGCGCGATCAGGGGAATACGGTGATCGTTGTAGAGCATGACGAAGAAGCCATCCGTGAGGCTGATTATGTGTTCGATATCGGGCCGGGTGCTGGGGTTCACGGCGGGCAAGTGGTGAGCCATGGCACGCCTGAACAGGTGGCGAATGATCCCAATTCTGTTACTGGTCAGTATCTTACCGGTGTTCGTGAAATCTCGGTCCCGGCCAAGCGGCGGAAGGGGAACAAGAAGAAGTTGCAGGTCGTAAAGGCTACTGGCAACAACTTGCAGAATGTGACTGTGGATTTCCCGCTGGGTAAATTCGTCTGTGTTACGGGCGTGTCGGGAGGCGGCAAATCTACCCTTACGATCGAAACCCTGTTCAAAACCGCTTCGATGAACCTGAATGGCGCGCGGCAGACACCTGCGCCTTGTCAGACCATCAAAGGGTTGGAACATCTCGACAAGGTCATCGACATTGACCAGCGGCCCATCGGTCGGACTCCGCGTTCGAATCCAGCGACTTACACCGGGGCTTTCACCCCGATCCGTGACTGGTTCGCCGGTCTGCCCGAAGCCAAAGAGCGCGGCTATAAGCCCGGGCGTTTCTCTTTCAACGTCAAAGGCGGGCGTTGCGAGGCCTGTCAGGGCGACGGGGTCATTAAGATTGAGATGCACTTCCTCCCGGACGTTTACGTGGAATGCGAGACCTGCAAAGGCGCGCGCTACAACCGCGAGACGCTGGAGGTGAGGTTCAAGGGTAAGAGCATCGCCGACGTGCTTGATATGACAGTAGAAGATGCGCAGAGCTTCTTTGCCGCCGTGCCGTCGATCCGTGAAAAGATGGATGCGCTGATGCGTGTGGGGCTGGGTTATATCAAGGTCGGTCAGCAGGCCACGACCCTGTCGGGCGGTGAGGCGCAGCGGGTGAAGCTCAGCAAGGAATTGAGCAAACGCTCCACCGGGCGCACGCTATATATTCTTGATGAACCGACAACGGGCCTGCATTTCGAAGACGTGCGCAAGCTGTTGGAAGTGCTGCACGAATTGGTCGATCAGGGCAATTCCGTGGTTGTGATTGAGCATAACCTAGATGTGGTGAAAACCGCCGATCATATTATCGATATCGGCCCTGAGGGCGGTGACGGCGGTGGCCGGGTTGTGGCCACGGGCACGCCAGAAAAAGTCGCAGACGTGGCCGAAAGCCATACCGGCAAGTACCTCAAACCGATGCTATATAAGCAGACAAAAGTGGCGGCGGAATAACCGCCGCCACTTGGTTGGCTTGGCCTGCGGCGTGTCCTTACAACACGGCGCGGGCGATGCGGATCAGTTGCAGCGTCTCATAAGCGCTATCGCGCAGCGAAATCACCTGCCCATTCAGTACCGCGTAGTTATAGCCTTCTTCCGGCTCGGCCAGACGGTAGAGATTGATGAGGTCCGCCTGCGTCAGCGCGGCGGTCGGAGCGATGTTCACGCCTGAGCCAATGGTGGGCACCCGCGCCAATTCGTTGATACGCAGCAGGGCGGTGTGATCTTCGTTGCTCAGCAGCACCGGCTGGCCATCGATCAGCGCGTAGCGATGACCAGCGGGCGCGGCATCAAGGCTGTAGAGTTGTGCGATCTGGTTGGACTCCAGTAGGAGCAACTCGCGTTCCGTCAGCGGATCGGCCTCAAGATAGGGTTGGCGGCGCTCTTCCAGCAGAGTGTCCAGCTCATCGTCGGAATAGCTGGCCCATTGTTCATAAGTCACGCCCTGTTTTGCCAGTCCGGGGGGAACGCAGGGCGGGTCCTTCTTGGCCAGACCGGGGGGGCAGTTGCGATAGGTAATCAGCTCGTCCTCGGGCACGGCGGCTGCGTTCAATTCAGGCGCGGCCAAGGCAAGCGCCGCCGCACCGAGGATAGCGGCCATGTCACGCCCTTCGGGCGCCGGGGTGTTCAAAAGACGGGTGACCACAGTCTCGCGGTCCTGCGTAAAGCGGGTCACGCGCTCATCAAAGTCGGCGCGGTCCATGCCCTTGGGCAGTTTGACCTCATCGCCTTTGATCTTGACCTTATCACCGTTGATTTTGATCTCGATCTTATCGTCTTTCTTGTCTTTTTTGGCCTTCTTCTCTTTGTGCTTCTCGGCCTTTTCCTCGCGCTTTTCTCTCTTTTTCTCGGCCTTCTTCTCCTGCTTGTCCTTCTTCTTGGCCTTTTTGTCTTTCTTGTCTTTGCCCTTATCGCCCTTGTCGTCTTTGGCGAGCCAAAGCGTTTCAGGGCCGCTGCTGTCAAAGGCAACCGCGGGCTGGACCGGGGCAAAGCCGGTTCCGGCGGCGGCCAGCGGGCCGGTCGCGCAGGCGGTGGTCAGGATTGTGGTAATGAGCAGGCGTCGCATCAGGTGATCTCCTCAGATGGGGTCATTCTGAAGTTAACGCCTGCTCGGGTCATGTCGTTCCCGCGTGGGGGGCGGTCGGCTTAACCTTGCCAGCCGCGCTGCTCAAAACGGGGCAGCATGGCAGAGAAGTCTTTGCCCTTGCCGCCTTCTTCCTCGACGAAACGGGTGTAGAGTTCCTTGGCCAGTGCGCCCATCGGTGTGTCGGCATTGGCCATTTCCGCGGCCTGTTGGGAGAGCCCCAGATCTTTGAGCATCAGCTCTGCCGCGAACCCCGGTTTGTAGTCGTTGTCGGCAGGCGATTGGGGGCCGACGCCGGGGGCCGGGCAATAGGCGTTCATCGACCAAGAATAGCCCGAAGACGTGCTGACGACATCGAACATCCGTTCGCGATCAAGGCCCAGTTTGTCAGCAAGTGCAAAGGCTTCGCAGGTGGCGATCATCGTAGCGCCAAGGATCATGTTGTTGCAGATTTTCGCCGCTTGGCCTGCGCCCGCATCACCACAATGAACGGCTTTCTGACCCATGATGTCGAACAGCGGTTTGGCCTTTTCAAAGGCCGCCTCCGCGCCGCCCGCCATAAAGGTGAGCGTGCCACCCTGCGCGCCGCCGATCCCGCCAGAGACGGGGGCATCCACAAAAAGCAATCCGGCCTTCTGCGCCGCCTCTGCCGCGAAACGCGCGCTTTCGACGTCGACGGTGGAGCAATCAATCAGCAGCGCGCCCGGTGCCATATGGGCGACCGCTTCTTCGGCCACTTGGCGCAGGATTGCGCCGTTGGGCAGCATGGTGATGACCACATCGGCATCCCCGACCGCCTCGGCGATGGTCTTGGCCTCGGCGACCCCTTCGGCGGTGGTGCCAGCGACGTCATTGCCGCGCACGGTATGGCCCGCGGCGGCGAGATTGGCGGCCATGGGCCCGCCCATATTGCCCAGACCGATGAAACCGATTGTAAGATTGCTCATGAATTTTCCTCCAACTTCAATTCGTTGTCGCCCAAGGGGGCGAGCATGGCGTCGATATCGGCCTGCGGCACGTCCCAGTCGGCGTGTTGCCAATTGGGGCTGCGGTCCTTGTCGATGATCGCGGCGCGCACACCTTCGATGAAATCGCCTTTTTCCAGTGACCGCGCGGTAAAGCGGTACTCCTGTTCCAGTGCCGGGACCATGCCGATGCCGGGACCGCGCAGGCGGCGCAGCATCTCTAGCGTGCAGGCCATCGACAGGGGGGAGTTGCGGCGCAGGGTTTTCACTGTTTCTGCGGCGAAACCGCTGTCGGACATCGCAAGCGCCGCGTCGATTTCACTGAGGCTTTCGGCATGAAAGAGGCGGTCCACCTGCTCCTGAACCTCTGCCAGCGTGGACGGGGGCGGGGTGCTTGCCGCGCGGTCGAGGATGAAGGGATCACCGTTCTCTTCCAATTGCGCGATAAGATCGGGCCATTCGGCTTGCGCGATAAAATAATCCGCGAAGCCGGCGTGGAGCACGTCGCCCGCGCCCATCCGCGCGCCGGTGAGGCCAAGGTATTCGCCCATCCGTCCCAGTGCCTGTGCCAGCAGCAGTGTGCCGCCCACGTCGGGCACCAGCCCGATGCCACATTCGGGCATGGCGATCTTGCTGCTCTCGCCCACGACGCGGTGTGAGCCGTGGCAGCCGATGCCGACCCCGCCGCCCATGGTGAAGCCCTGCATGAAAGAGATCACCGGCTTGGGAAAACCGTGCAGCTTGTTATTAAGCCGGTATTCATCGGCCCAAAAACGGCGGGCGAAGTCGAAATCCCCATCCTTGCCCGTTTGGTAGAGCTGCGCCACGTCACCGCCCGCGCAGAAGGCTTTTTCACCCTCGGCATCCAGCACGATGACGGCGACCTCGGAGTCATCGCGCCAGTCGTCGATCGCCTTTTCGATGGCGATGCACATGTCGTAGCTCAGCGCGTTCAGCGCTTTGGGCCGGGTGAGCGTGATGCGTCCGGCGCCGCCCGCTTTGCGAATGTAGATATCACTCATGGAGGGTCTCAGCGGTTCTTGAGCATGTCGCGGGCAACGATCACGCGCATGATCTCATTCGTGCCCTCAAGGATCTGATGCACCCGCAGGTCGCGGACCAGTTTCTCGATCCCGTAGTCGGCAAGGTAGCCATAGCCGCCGTGCAACTGCAGACATTGGTCGACGACCTTGCTGCCGGTCTCGGTCACGAATTTCTTGGCCATGGCGCAGAACTTAGTCGCATCCGGCGCGCCAGTGTCGAGCTTCCATGCCGCTTGGCGCAGGAAGGTGCGCGCGGCTTGCAATTCGATCTCCATATCGGCAAGGCGGAATTGCAGCCCCTGGAACTGGTCGATGCTCTGGCCAAAGGCTTTGCGGTCGCCCATGTACTCCAGCGTCTTGTTCAGCGCAGTCTGCGCGGCCCCGAGCGAGCAGGCAGAGATGTTCAGCCGCCCACCGTCGAGGCCGGCCATCGCGTATTTGAAGCCCTTGCCCTCTTCGCCAACAAGGTTCTCCGCCCCGATTTTGCAGTCATCAAACTGCACCAACGCCGTCGGTTGGCTGCGCCAGCCCATCTTGTCTTCCAGCCCGCCGAAGCTGAGCCCGGGCGTGCCATCCTCGACATAGACGGTCGAGACACCCTTGGCGCCGTCATCCGACGTACGAACCATGGTAACATAGGCATCTGAATAGCCCCCGCCCGAGATGAAGGCCTTGGTGCCGTTCAGCGTGTAGCCGTCGTTTGTGCGCGCGCAGCGGGTCTTGAGCGCCGCCGCGTCGGAGCCGGATCCCGGTTCGGTCAGGCAGTAGGAGAGTACGGTTTCCATCGTGAGCACCTTGGGCATCACGCGTTCTTTCATCTCGTCACTGGCAAAGGTGTCGAGCATCTTGGCGCACATGTTGTGGATCGATAGGAACGCCGCGACCGAGGGGCAGGCCATCGACAGCGCCTCAAAAACCAGCGTGGCATCAAGACGTGTGAGCCCCGCGCCGCCGGTCTCTTCAGAGACATAAAGCCCGCCGAACCCCAATGCGCCGACCTGTGGCCAAAGCTCTTTGGGGATGGTGCCGTCTTTCTCCCATTGGTGGGCGTGGGGCGCGATATTCTCCTGCCCGAATGCATGGGCCATATCGAAAATGGCGGTCTGTTCCTCGTTCAATGCGAAATCCATCGCGGCTCCTCCCTGAAGTCATGTGTCCTTGGAACTGAACACTTGTTTAATTCTATCAGCCGAAAGGTGCCGCAACAAGCGTCACAGATCGGCGTGGTATTCCTCGATCAGATGGCGCACGACGGCCTCGCCGCCTTTGCCCTCGGGCGCTTCAGCCCAGACTTTGCGCTGACGGTCGGCGGAGGTGCCGTGTTTCACCACGTCGCGCAGGGCGCAGACCTCATCGAGACACCCGAGCGCCTCGGCGTCTTCGGCGATCAGGCCGATGATTTCCTCGAACATCTGGTCGAAGGGTTTGAGCGTCGGCCCCCCGAAATCGATCAGCGTCTCGTTCACGCCGTAGCGCTGCGCGCGCCAGCGATTTTCCTCGATCAGGAAGCGGTCATATTCGCGCCAGCGCAGGTTGTTGTCGCGCAGGCGCAGCAGGAAGCGGGCGAGGGACTGTGTCAGCCCCGCCAGCCCAAGCGCATGTGACAAGCGCGGCTGCACATCACAGATGCGGCTTTCCAGCGTCGGGTAATGGGTCGACGGGCGCAGGTCCCACCAGATCTTCGACTGGTCGGGAATGATCTCGAGGTCGATCAACGCCTGCGTGCTGCGCTCATACTCCCCCCAACTATGCAGCAAGGGCGGCAGCCCCGTGCGCGGCATGCTCTCCATCACCGCAAGACGGTAAGACGCCAGCCCGGTGTCTTCACCCTGCCAATAGGGCGACGAGGCCGAGAGCGCGAGCAGGTGGGGCAGGAAATAAGCGAACTGCGGCATCAGATCGATGCGCAGGTCATCGCCCTCAATGCCCACGTGAACATGCATCCCGCAGCTCAGCATCCGACGGGCGACGTTCTCCAACTCGCTTTCAATCTTGGCGTAGCGTTCCTTGTGGGTGATCTCTTGGTTTTTCCAATCCGAGAACGGATGGCAGGACACGGCGATGGGGGCGAGGTTATGTTTGGCGGCATGTTTGGCGATGGTGCTGCGCAGGTGGCGCAGGTCATCGCGGGCCTCGGTCACATTGGTGCAGGGCTTCGAGCCTATCTCGATTTGGCAAAGCAGCATCTCTGGGCTGACCTGATCGCCAAGGTCCTTGCGGCAATCTTCCATCAACCCTTCGGGGGTGTCAGCCAGCGCCAGTGAATCCTTGTCGACCAGAAGATACTCTTCTTCAATTCCGATGGTGAATTCTTTTTGCATGGCGCTGGCCCCGTTCTTTAGGGCCGACTGCCGCGGGGGCAGCCGGCGTGATGATTTACTCCATCACCGGGATGGAGAACTCGCCACCCTCTTTGATGCCCGACGGCCAGCGGGCCGTCACGGTCTTGGTGCGGGTGTAGAACTTGAACGCATCCGGGCCGTGCTGGTTCAAATCGCCAAAGACGGATTTCTTCCAGCCGCCAAAGGTGTGATAGGCCAGCGGCACAGGGATCGGCACATTGATGCCAACCATGCCGACGTTGATCCGGTTCGCAAAGTCACGCGCCGCGTCGCCGTCGCGGGTGTAGATCGCGGTACCGTTGCCATACTCGTGGTCCATCGCAAGGCCGATGGCCTCTTCATAGGTCTGGGCACGCACACAGGTCAGCACGGGGCCAAAGATTTCCTGCTTGTAGATGTCCATGTCCTTGGTGGCGCGGTCAAACAGGTGCGGGCCGACGAAATAGCCGTTCTCATAGCCTTGCAGTTTGAAGTCACGCCCATCGACGACGAGTTCCGCACCCTGATCGATTCCGGTCTGAACCAGACGTTCGATGTTGGCTTTGGCAGCAGCGGTCACGACGGGGCCGTAGTCCACGTCTTTGCCCGAGGTGTAGGGGCCAACTTTCAGGCTCTCAATGCGTGGCACCAGCTTTTCGATCAGACGGTCGGCAGTATCATCGCCCACCGGCACGGCCACAGAGATCGCCATGCAGCGCTCGCCAGCCGCACCGTAGCCCGCGCCGATCAGCGCGTCGGCGGCTTGGTCCATGTCCGCGTCGGGCATGATGATCATGTGGTTCTTGGCACCGCCGAAACACTGCACGCGCTTGCCGTTAGCACAGCCGGTTGCATAGATGTATTCGGCAATCGGTGTCGAGCCGACAAAGCCCACCGACTGGATCACGTCATGGTGCAGGATCGCGTCGACGGCTTCCTTGTCGCCGTTCACGACCTGAATGATGCCCTTGGGCAGACCGGCTTCTTCCAGCAGTTCGGCCAGCATCAGCGGGACGGAGGGATCACGCTCGGAGGGCTTGAGGATAAAGGCGTTGCCACAAGCGATGGCGGGCGCGAACATCCACATCGGGATCATGGCGGGGAAGTTGAAGGGCGTGATGCCCGCGGTCACCCCAAGCGCTTGGCGCATGGAGTACATGTCGATGCCGGGGCCAGCGCTGTCGGTGAAATCACCTTTCAGCAGTTCTGGCGCACCGATGCAGTATTCCACCACTTCGAGGCCACGCTGCACGTCACCAGCGGCGTCGGGTAGGGTCTTGCCGTGCTCACGGCTCAGCGCCTCGGCCAGCTTGTCCATGTCGCGGTTCAGAAGGCCCACGAATTTCATCAACACGCGCGCGCGGCGCTGCGGGTTGGTCGCGGCCCAAGCGGGCTGCGCGGCGGCGGCGTATTCCACGGCCTTGTTCAGCTCGTCGCCATTGGCAAGCGGCACTTTGGCCTGCACTTCGCCGGTGGCGGGGTTCATCACATCGGCAAAGCGCCCGGAGGTGCCTTTGACGTGTTCGCCGTTCAGGTAATGGGTCATCTCTTGCATGATCGGTCTCCTCATATGGTTGGCGGCACGATAGCCTTGCAAAAAGCAATGGAACAGAGGAAGGATGGCAAAACCGTCTTGCATTTTTGCAAAGTTCGGGGAGGCAGTGAAATGGATCAAAATTGGGACGACCTGCGGTTGTTTCTGGCCGTGGCGCGCGAAGAGAGTTTGTCGGGCGCGGGCAAGCTGCTGCGGCTTGATCCGGCAACGCTGGGCCGCCGCATGGCGCGGTTGGAAAAGGCGCTGCAGACCGTGCTCTTCGTCAAATCACCCCAAGGCTATATGCTGACCGAAGCGGGCAGTGACCTGATGCAGCGGGCAGAGCGGGCCGAGCAGGCGATGCGCGCCGCCACCGCCGGCGTGCCGGTGCAAAGCGATCAACTCTCGGGGCAGATCCGGGTCGGCGCGCCCGATGGGGCGGCGAACTATCTGTTGCCGCAGGTCTGTGCGGCCATTGCGGCAAAAAACCCCGATCTGGACGTGCAGATCATCGCATTGCCGCGCGTCTTTAACCTGTCCCGGCGCGAGGCGGATATGGCGATCGGGGTGAGCGCGCCCACGGCGGGGCGGCTGGTGGTGCAGAAAGTGACGGATTACCATCTCCATCTCGCGGCCGCGGAAAGCTATCTCGCACGCTACCCCGAGGTGACCTCGGTCGGCGATCTGCAAGGGCACCGGATGGTCGGCTATATCCCGGATATGATCTTTGATCGGGAGTTGGACTACCTCGCCGACCTCGGCATCAGCCGCGTGGCCTTGGCATCAAATTCCGTCTCCGTTCAGGTGCGGATGATCCAGCAGGGCGGCGGGATCGGCATCGCGCATGACTTTTCGCTTGCCGCAACCCAGGGCGTGCGGCGCATCCTGACGCAGGCTGTCAGCCTCAAGCGCGCTTTCTATTTGATCCGCCATGCCGACGACCGCCGCAACGCCCGGCTGGCGGCTTTCGCCGAGGCGCTGGCCGCCGGGCTTCGGGCCGAGACTGCCCGGCTGGAGGCCGAAGCCGCGCAGAAGACTGCGCCAAAAGCTTGACATGAAAGGATTTCGCGGTGACGCTGGAGGGGACTTTGCCCTGCATCAAAGGAGGCGCCAGATGCTCGTATCGCAGATTCTCAAGACCAAGCCCGATGGCAAGGTGGTCACGGCCAAACCAGGATTGGCGATCTCTGAGGCAGCGGCGATGCTGGCTGAAAAGCGGATCGGGACGCTGGTGATCTCGGCCGATGGCAAGACGCCGGATGGGATTCTGTCTGAGCGGGACATCGTGCGCGAACTGGGCCGTTCGGGCGCGGGCTGCCTGCAACAGGCGGCTGAGAGCATCATGACCCGCAAACTGGTGACCTGCAGCCGGGATGACCGCTCTGACGCGGTGTTGCAACAGATGACCGACGGACGGTTTCGCCATATGCCCGTTCTGGAAGACGGGGAACTCGTGGGGCTGATCTCTCTCGGCGACGTGGTAAAGGCGCAGTTGCAGGAACTGTCGATGGAGAAACAGGCCCTCGAAGGTATGATCATGGGCCACTGAAGCGTTTTCAGGAGCCAAGACAAGGCGGTCCTGCGGGCTGACCGCGGGGCAGTGCTACCGCTAACCGACTTGCGCTTGCGGCGGTGAAATGCTTGGCTGCGCCGCAACGCAGCAGATACGCAGGACAATTACATGCGCATAGCCCTCTACCCCGGTACGTTCGACCCGATCACGCTGGGGCATATCGACATCATCCGCCGCGCCGCCCGTATGGTCGACCGGCTGGTGATCGGCGTGGCGATCAACCGCGACAAGGGGCCGCTCTTTAGCCTTGAGGAACGTGTCGCGCTGATCGAAGCGGAATGCGTGCAATTGGCCGAGGAAACCGGCGTCGAGATCGTGGTGCACCCTTTCGAAAACCTGCTGATCGACTGTGCGCGCGATGTCGGGGCGCAGACCATCGTGCGCGGTCTGCGGGCCGTGTCGGATTTTGAATATGAGTTCCAGATGGTTGGGATGAACCGGCAGCTGGACGATTCTATTGAGACGGTCTTTCTGATGGCCGAGGCCACCCATCAGGCCATTGCCAGCAAACTGGTGAAAGAGATTGCGCGGCTTGATGGGGATGTCAGCAAATTTGTGACCCCTGCGGTGAACGAAGTGCTGATTGAGCGCTTTGCGCGGAAGTAGCGTCTGGAGTGGAGAGCGGACCGTGTGAGGCGCGGTTCTGCGCGGTATTTTTAAAAGGATGAAGGGGAGGGGCGTGGCGCGTGGTTAGCGACCGCGTCTTTTTGTCGTCAGCGGCGTTGGTCGGCTATGACAACGGCTGGGGCCGGCATGCGGTTGGAGACGCCCATTCGTGGTCAAACCATGTAAGACCCTCAGCAGATTGCCTTGTTGCAGCGCCGTTTGATTGGTGGCGTGGTGGAAATCGGTTGAGACCAGTTTGCAGTCGGTGATCGATACCGATGGGACAGAAAAGAAGGGTTTTGCGCCGCGGCTTGCCTTAGCGCCAGAAGGCAACCCATTCGATCATTTCAAAGAGCTTTTTGCCGAGATAGATCATATGGTCCGCGCCATAGGCATAGACGTCAACCATCATGGCCCCGGCGATGACGAGGGCCAGCACGATGGCGATGGAATTGGTCATGGCGCGGCTCCGGTCGGGGTTGGCCTGATATTACAGCCACGCCCCCGCCGTGCAAGCCTCAGCCCAACTGGCCCATGGCCACGGCCACATCAGCCATGCGGACCGAGAAGGCCCATTCGTTGTCATACCAACCGAGCACGCGCACGGTGCGGCCCGCCACGACGATGGTCTGGTCGGGGGCGAAGATGCAGCTTTGCTCCGTATGGTTGAAGTCGATGCTGACTTTCTGTTCGGGATCATAGGCCAGCACACGTTTCATCGGGCCATCGGCGGCGGCGCGGGCGGCGGCGTTGATCTCTTCCACCGTCACGTCGCGGCTGGCTTGGAAGGTCAGGTCAACGGCACTGACGTTGGGCGTGGGCACGCGCATGGCGGTGCCGTCGAGTTTGCCTTTGAGCGCGGGAAGCACTTCGCCCAGAGCTTTGGCAGCCCCAGTGGAGGTGGGGATCAGCGCCATGGCGGCGGCGCGGGCGCGGTAGAGGTCATCGTGGCGGCGGTCGAGCGTCGGCTGGTCGCCGGTGTAGCTGTGGATCGTCGTCATCAGGCCGCTTTCGATGCCCACGGCGTCATGCATGACTTTGGCCAGCGGCGCGAGGCAGTTGGTGGTGCAAGACCCGTTCGAGATCATTCGGTCGGAGGCGGTCAGCTGGTCGTCATTCACGCCGTAGACGATTGTCTTATCGACGTTTTTGCCGGGGGCCGAGAGCAGAACCCGTTTGGCGCCGTTCTTAAGGTGAACGTTGGCTTTGTTGCCGTCGTTGAACTTGCCGGTGCATTCCAGGACCACGTCGCAGCCGGACCAGTCCAGCTCTTCGAGGTTGTAGCTCGACATCATCTCGATGTCGTTTTGGCCGAGGTTCATATAGCCGCCGTCGACAGAGACTTCGCCGGGGAAACGGCCATGGACGGAATCGTATTTGATGAGATGCGCAGCGGTGCTGAGCGGGCCGGTGGCGTTCACCTTGATAACTTCGATGTCATCGCGCCCCGAGGCTGCGATATGGCTGAGGGTGCAGCGGCCGATGCGGCCAAATCCGTTGATGCCAACTTTGATGGTCATGGTGCATTCCTTGTCTCGGGCCGCGCGAAGGGAGGCCGTATGTCGGGGTCGCGCGTTCTATATCCGCGCAAGGCAGGTAGGGGAAAGGGGCAAAACCAAATGATTTCTGGATGTTAGCGTTAAACCTGCATGTTAGCGGTAAAGGTCGGCCCGGCTTCGGACTTGCCAGATGGGCTGCACATGCTACTTCGGTTGAAACACGCAAAAAGGGGCATGGAATGAGCGGTTTACTGGCACTTGTGGATGATGTGGCGGCCATCGCCAAGGTTGCGGCGGCAAGCGTGGATGATGTGATCGGGCAGGCGGCCAAGGCGGGCTCTAAGGCGGCGGGCGCGGTGATCGACGACGCGGCCGTGACGCCGAAGTATCTGCATGGGTTCAAGGCCGAACGTGAGCTGCCGGTGATCTGGCGGATCACCAAAGGGTCGTTGCGCAACAAATTGGTGTATCTGCTCCCAGTGGGGCTGCTGTTGGCGAATTTCGCGCCATGGGCGATCCCGCCTTTGTTGATGCTGGGCGGGGCTTACCTGTGTTTCGAGGGGGCCGAGAAGGTTGCCCATGCGCTTGGCTGGGGGCACGGGCACGAGGATTATCCCGATAAGAAGAAGGTGGTCGAAGACCCCGCACAGCTGGAAGAGAAGAAGGCCGCAGGCGCGATCAAGACCGACTTTATCCTGTCGGCGGAGATCATGACCATTGCCCTGTCCGCGATCCCCGAGAGTAACTTTTGGATGGAAGCGGCCACGCTGGCAGCGGTGGCGGTGATGATCACTATCGCGGTCTATGGCTCCGTCGCTTTGATCGTCAAAATGGATGATCTGGGGCTGGTGATGGCGAACCGGGGGCGTTTTGGCCTGACGCGCAGCGTGGGCCGCGGGCTGGTGCGCGGGATGCCGGGGTTCCTGAAACTGCTCACCGTTGTCGGCACGGCGGCCATGCTGTGGGTCGGCGGGTCGATCATCATTCACGGGTTGGAGCAGATGGGCTTTGCCGCGCCCTACAACTGGATCCACGACATCGCGGTCGCCGTCGGCCACGCGGTCCCGGCCCAGTTCGAAGGGGCGGTCGAATGGATCACCACGGCGGGGATTGATGGGCTCTTTGGTCTGGCGCTTGGTCTGGTGCTGATCCCGATCGGGGAAAAGATCGTCACGCCGATTTGGCGCAAGGTCTTTCACAAGGCCGCTGTGTAAAATGCGGCCTTAGTGATAGGTCAATAGAAAAGGGGCGACGGTTGAACCGTCGCCCCTTTTTGCTGTGCCGTGTGATCCGTGGATCAGAGCAACGCCTTGGCTTTCTGAGCGACATTCTCAGCAGTAAAGCCGAACCGTTCGAACAGTTCTTCGGCCGGGGCAGAGGCACCGAAACGGTCCATGCCGACGAAATCGGCCTTGCCGTATTTGCCGCGCTCGCCAAAGAGCCACTGATCCCAGCCCTGACGCATGCCTGCTTCAACACCAACACGTACGGCACCACCGGGCAGCACGCGCTTGCGGTAGGCTTCATCCTGCGCGGCGAAAAGCTCCATACAGGGCATGGAGACGACGCGGGTGCCGATGCCTTCGGCCTGCAGCAGATCACGCGCGGCCAGTGCCACATGCACTTCCGAGCCGGTGGCGATCAGGATCACCTGACGCTTGCCCTCGGCATCGGCCAGCACATAGGCGCCTTTTTCGGTGAGGTTGTTGTTCTTGTGCTCAAGACGCACGGTCGGCAGGCCCTGACGGGTCAGCGACAGAACCGACGGCGTGGTTTTCGAGGTGAAGGCGATTTCCCAAGCTTCTGCCGTTTCGACGGCGTCGGCGGGGCGGAAAACATAGGTGTTGGGCGTGGCGCGGCTGATTGCCAGATGCTCTACCGGCTGGTGGGTCGGGCCATCTTCGCCAAGGCCGATGCTGTCATGGGTCATGACAAAGGCCGTGGGGATTTGCATCAGCGCCGCCAGACGCATCGACGGGCGCGCATAGTCGGTGAAGCACATGAAGGTGCCGCCATAGGGACGGATGCCGCCGTGCAGCGCCATGCCGTTCATCGCCGCCGCCATGCCGTGCTCGCGGATGCCCCAGTAGACATAGCGCCCGCCGCGGTTGTCCACGTCAAAGACGCCCAGATCGGATGTCTTGGTATTGTTCGAGCCCGTCAGGTCCGCCGAGCCGCCAACCGTTTCGGGCAGGATCGGGTTCAGCACTTCGAGGGCTTTTTCGCTCGCTGCGCGGGTCGCCATCTTGGGCGCGCTCTCGGTGATCTGCTTTTTGAAGGCTTTGACGGTCGCGCTCATCTTTTTGGGCGCGTCCAAAGCCAAGGCGCGGTTAAACGTCTCGCGCTTGGCGCGCGGCATCTTGTCGAAACGCTCTTCCCAGTCGCGGCGCGCGTCGGCCCCGCGTTTACCGATCTCTTCCCATGCGGATTTCACGTCAGCGGGCACTTCGAAGGGGCCGGTTGTCCAGCCGTAGGCCTTTTTGGCCTCGGCCATCTGGTCGGCGTCTGTCAAAGCGCCGTGGCCTTTCGAGGTGTCCTGCGCCGCGTGGCCCAGAGCAATATGGGTC
>Ga0208315_1000567_pt1 | contig 25484 bp, 22 predicted proteins | sample MalvireepMed_215_FD_184239 | JGI IMG/M metagenome (GOLD analysis project Ga0208315, IMG submission 184239) | Marine viral communities from the Global Malaspina Expedition - Malaspina viral metaG DeepMed_215 (SPAdes) (version 2) | ecosystem: Environmental > Aquatic > Marine > Oceanic | place... | reverse complement strand
TGAAAGAGACGTTATGAACCTGACCCCGAGGGAAAAAGACAAACTGCTCATCGCGATGGCGGCGATCGTGGCGCGCAGGCGGCTGGAACGCGGCGTCAAGCTCAACCATCCGGAAGCCATTGCCCTGATCACCGACTTCGTTGTCGAGGGCGCACGCGACGGCCGTGCGGTGGCCGACCTCATGGAGGCCGGTGCGCATGTGATCACTCGCGACCAGGTGATGGACGGCATCGCCGAAATGATCCACGATATCCAGATCGAGGCCACCTTCCCCGATGGCACGAAGCTGGTGACCGTGCATGAACCGATACGCTGAACCATGATCCGGGCGCTCTCCACTGCACTGGCGGAAAACGCGCACAAAAAAAGCGCGGGCCGCAGCCCGCGCCTCTGTGTGGCTGATTATCGATCAGCGGACATAGACAGTCAGCGAACCGTCCGTGTCAGTCCTGGCCGCGACCACGCTGGAAAGATTGACGCCTTCGGCCTCAAGCTTTTCATGGACGCCGGCATTCGCCTGAAGCGACGTGCGCAGGTCGGAGACTGCGCTTTCATTCTGGCTCACCGCCTGGTCAATCTTGTCGTCCGAGACATCGGCAGCCGAACCGACATTGACGACCGTAACATCTCTTGTGTCCGTCATCGCGCTGACGTCAGTCGCTGCGTCGCCGTTGGCGCTAATCGCCGAAAGTACGTCGCTTTCGCTGATGGCCGCCTGCGTTCGCGAGTTCGTGTCCGCAGCAGTGTTGACGCCCAACTCGGCGTTGCCGCTGTCGGTTTCAGCGCCGGTACCGGCCGAAGCGCCTGCCGAACCGCTGATCACTGCAGCGCTGGAACCGCTGTTGGCCCCGAGATCGGCTCCGGCGTCTGCGCCAACCGATCCAGCAAGTGCGGGGGCGGCAGCAAAGCTCGAGCTCATCAGGGCGGCGGTCAAAATCTTCGTCATGCGTTTCATAGGATTTCTCCTTTTTCAGTTTCAGTTGCCACCCGTTTTGCGCCGGGTGACAGGAACCAAACGACGCCGCGCCGAAGTGGTTGCGTGCAGGCCGAAGGCGATTTCGTGATGTTTTCGTGGCGTGAAAGTGACGTTGCATGGGAGACCGACCTACCCCGCTCCGCCCTTCCGCTGAGGGAAAGAAACGCAGCATCGCCTGATGACAGGAACATAATTTGAGGAAACACACATGATCCCAGGTCAAATCATTACCCAGGACGGCGATATCGAACTCAATACCGGCGCTCAGACGATCACGCTCAAGGTCGCCAATACCGGCGACCGCCCGGTGCAGGTGGGCAGCCACTATCATTTTTTCGAGACCAACGAAGCCTTGCGGTTCGATCGCGATCAGGCCCGCGGTCTGAGGCTCGACATTGCCGCCGGTACCGCCGTACGGTTCGAGCCCGGCCAGGAGCGCGATGTGACGCTGGTTCCACTGTCCGGCGGGCGCGAGGTCCATGGTTTTCAGCAGAAGGTGATGGGAAAGCTCTGAGGGTTTTGCATCACGTCAACCAAGAGAAGGGGAAGCCGCATGTGCCATGTCTGTGTCATCAACAACGTCAAGTCCTCAATGCTGTCGCGACGTGATTTCTTCCGCAAGTCTGCCGCTGCCGGTTTTGCGGCAACCGCTGCCGGTGCAGTCTCCGCCCGGCCCGCATTGGCCCAGGCCTCCGGTAAGGTGGTCGATCTGACCCATACATTCGATGGCGATTTTCCGACCTTCGACGGCAAGCCCGGCATTCTCTACACCGAAAACGTCAATTTCGATGAATCGGGCTATCAGCTCTGGGAACTGACCATTTTCGAGCACTCCGGCACCCATATCGATGCGCCGCTACATTTTTCCAAGGACGGCACGTCCGTTGACGAACTCGATCCGCAGAGCCTGATCTGCCCGCTCTGCATCATCGACATCAAGAGCAAGGCCGCAGACGCGCCCAATTCCATGGTCGAACCCGAAGACGTCGAGGCCTATGTCAGCGCGCATGGCGAGATCCCTGAAGGCGCCTGTGTGGCGATGAATTCGGGCTGGCAGGACAAGGTTGGCGATGCCAGCTACCGCAATGATGCGGACGGCAATTTTGCCTTCCCCGGATTCTCCAAGGCAGCCACCGACATGCTCGCAGACATGGGAGCGGCCTCCATCGCGGTGGACACGCTATCGCTTGATCCGGGCAATTCGGCCGATTTCGCGGTGCATTATTCCTGGCTCCCAAGCGGACGTTTCGGGATCGAGAATATCGCCAATCTCGATGCGCTGCCAGCGAGCGGAGCCACCCTGTTTGTCGGTGCGCCGAAGCACCGCAACGGGACCGGCGGCCCTGCCCGCGTCATGGCCATGGTCTAGGAGCAGACAGCTGATGCCCCGCAAAACCGTCAATCCGGTCGAAATCTGGCAAGCCTATGCCGGACTTGGCATGCTGGCGCTCGAAGCACAGACGGTGATCGGCATGCGGTTGTTGGGCATGAGCGGCGCCATTCCGGTCGCCAAGTCCGAAAACAGAAAGATGCTGGCGGAAAAACCGCCGGCATTCGCCAAGGCCGCGACCGCAGCCGCGAGGAAAGCGGCGGCGGGCGGCAGCCCGGAGCAAATCCTGACGGCTGCCGTCAAACCGCTGACCAGAACCGCGCGCGCCAACCGGAAACGGCTAACGTCCAAGGCGGTTTCGCGCCGCAAGAAAACATGAGGCAAGTCATGGCGCGAAGGCAAATCACGAGGCGATGGTGCTTGGCGGGCCTTCTCGCGCTGGGGACGCTGACCGGCGCTGCGAGTGGGGTGGTCGCCGAGGACATGCCGGACTGCATAGATCCGCAAAGCCAAATGGAGATGACCTATTGCGCCGGCGTCGACTATGAGAAAGCCGATGCCGATCTCAATGCGATCTGGCCCGATATCGTCGCAGCAGCCAAATCCAATGATGAATACGTGGCGGAGATGGCCCGGGACCGCGGTGTGCCGACGACCCTTGAGGCACTGCGGACCGCTCAACGCGCCTGGATCACATTCCGCGACGCGCAATGCGAATTCGAGGCCTATGAAGCGTTCGGCGGCACAGCCCAGCCGATGATCGGCAGCATGTGCCTGGCCCGATTAACCCGCGAGCGCATTGAGGTGCTTGCCCGCATTCTGGAAACCAGATGATGGCGACAATAATCGCCATGTCGCATGATTACGATGCGTCGGCGCGCGAACTCTGGAGAATTGCGACCGACTGGAACTGCCTGCGCCGGGCGGTTGGCAAAATGGTCACATTCGGCCCCTTGCCTGATGAGCCGATGCACAAGGGCCAGCTCATCCGCACCACTGTCTCCTTGTTTGGTGTGTTGCCGGCTTTTGCCTACACGCTGAAAATCAGGGAGTTCGACGCAACGGCAATGCATCTGGAAACCAGTGAAAGCGGCGGTGGAATCGATCGCTGGGAACATACGATTGACGTTGAGTCCCGCGATCATGGCAGCCGCTTGTCGGACAAGTTGGTCATATCGTCCGGGTGGCTGACGCCCGCAACTGCCCTTTGGGCCAAGATCATGCTGTCCCGCCGGCACCGCCCACGCCGGGCCATGCTCAGCGAAAGCCAGGCAGCCTGCTGATGGCCCATTTATTGCTTGCCTGACAGATAAGTCTTGAACGAACCGAGGATCACACATGCCCGCCAAGATTACCCGCGCCGCCTATGCCGCCATGTACGGTCCCACCGTTGGCGACAAGGTCCGGCTTGCCGATACCGAGCTCTTCATCGAAGTGGAAAAGGACTTCACCACCTATGGCGAAGAGGTCAAGTTTGGCGGCGGCAAGGTGATCCGCGACGGCATGGGCCAAAGCCAGGTCACCCGGGCGGACGGGGCGGTCGACACCGTCATCACCAACGCGCTGGTGGTTGATCACACCGGCATCTTCAAGGCCGATATCGGGCTCAAGGACGGGCGCATTGCCGCCATCGGCAAAGCCGGCAATCCCGACACGCAGCCCGGCGTCGACATCATCGTTGGCCCCGGAACGGAAGTGATTGCCGGCGAAGGCAAGATCCTCACTGCCGGCGGCTTTGACAGCCACATCCATTTCATCTGCCCGCAGCAGATCGAGGAAGCCCTGATGAGCGGGCTGACCACCATGCTCGGCGGCGGCACCGGCCCGGCGCATGGCACGCTGGCCACCACCTGCACGCCCGGTCCGTGGCATATCGGCCGGATGATCCAGGCGATGGACGCGTTTCCGATGAATATTGGCCTGTCGGGCAAGGGCAACGCCTCCAAGCCCGCGGCGCTCGAAGAGATGATCCTGGGCGGCGCCTGCGCACTGAAATTGCATGAGGACTGGGGTACCACACCCGCGGCCATCGACAACTGCCTCGCCGTTGCCGACGAGTACGACGTGCAGGTGATGATCCACACCGACACGCTCAATGAAAGCGGCTTCGTCGAAGGCACCGTGGAGGCCATCAAGGGCCGCACCATTCATGCTTTCCACACCGAGGGTGCGGGCGGCGGGCACGCACCGGACATCATCAAGGTCTGCGGACTGTCCAACGTGCTGCCGTCCTCGACCAATCCCACAAGGCCCTACACGGTCAACACCATCGCCGAGCATCTCGACATGCTGATGGTCTGCCACCATCTCGACAGCGCCATCCCCGAGGACATCGCCTTTGCCGAAAGCCGGATCCGCAAGGAAACCATCGCCGCCGAGGATATTCTACACGACATCGGCGCGTTCTCGATCATCGCCTCGGACAGCCAGGCCATGGGCCGCGTCGGCGAGGTGATCATCCGCACCTGGCAGACCGCCGACAAGATGAAACGCCAGCGCGGGCGCCTGCCCGAGGAAACCGGCGAGAACGACAATTTCCGGGTTCGGCGCTACATTGCCAAATACACCATCAACCCTGCCATCGCCCAGGGCATGTCCAAACATATCGGCTCGATCGAGGTCGGCAAACGCGCCGACCTGGTAATGTGGAACCCGGCCTTCTTCGGCGTCAAACCCGACATGGTGCTGCTTGGCGGCATGATTGCCGCGGCTCCGATGGGCGATCCCAACGCCTCGATCCCGACGCCGCAGCCGGTGCATTACCGGCACATGTTCGGCGCCTATGGCAAGGCCAGAACGGAATCCTCGGTAACCTTTGTCAGCCAGGCGGCAATCGAGGACGGACTGGCGCACAAGCTCGGCTCCGCCAAGCAATTGTGCGCGGTGGAAAACACCCGGGGCGGGATCTCCAAATCCTCCATGCTGCTCAATAATGCCCTGCCGCATATCGAGGTCGATCCGGAAACCTACGAGGTGCGGGCCGATGGTCAGCTGCTGACCTGCGAACCGGCCACCGAACTGCCGATGGCGCAACGATATTTCCTGTTCTGATGGCCGCTGCGGTCGGTTCGACTTGGCCTCGTTTGCGGCTGCCCTGCGCGACCAAACCGGACGGATCGCCAAGTGGGGGCCTGCAACGGGCGGCATGTTGCTGCGCTGCAAGAAAAGCGTGCGGCTGCCGCACTGACTTAGCTTGACAGCCACAGAACAAAATTTCGGTTGAGCGGCCTTATTCTTGGTTTCCCGTGCCGAAAACGACTTTTTCTTGAGCTTTTAGCCTTTTATTACCCTTTCCTGAAATAGCATTGGCTTGGCCCGACGTCTGACCTTCTTTGGGCTCCTCTTCCGGGTGCGAAGCTCAAAACGGTTACGTGTGGATTGCCATGACGACAGATGCAAAGCAGGGAAACAAGTTCCACCAGCTCGTAAGGCGCCCGAGCAGGATTGCCGGCGCAATCGCGCTCGTCGTCGCCGTTGCAACCGGTGTCTATGCCGAACGCCAGAACCGTCTCGTTCACTACCAGAACGAACGGGCCAAGGTCAGCGAACAGCTTGGCCTCGTCAGGGCGAAGCTGGAAGGCAACATCAACAGTAACATTCAGCTCGTCCGCGGTCTCGTTTCAGTGATTGCTTCCGAGCCGGACATGGATCAGATCCGATTCAGCCGGATCGCATCAGGGCTGATTGGAAAACACTCGCAACTGCGCAACGTCGCCGGCGCTCCGAACCTGGTGATCAGCCTGATGTACCCGGTCAAGGGCAACGAACGCGCCATCGGGCTGGATTACCGAGAAAATGAAAAACAACGTCAAGCCGCCATGCAGGCGGTTCGCTCGGATCAGATGATCCTCGCCGGTCCCGTGGATCTTGTGCAGGGAGGGCAAGGGTTCATCGGGCGCTTTCCGGTCTTTGTCGGCAACAAGGGCGGCCGGTATTTGTGGGGCCTGGTCTCCGCCGTCATTGATACCGAACAGCTCTACGCTGCCAGCAGCCTGACGGCTCTCGATCTGCCGATCAACGTCGCCATCCGCGGCAAGGACGCCAGCGGCGCCGAGGGTGATCTGTTTTACGGTGAAGCGGGGGTCTTCGATGGGGACCCGGTAACGTCGCTGGTGTCTCTGCCCAGCGGCAGCTGGCAGATCGCCGCCATCCCAACGGGCGGATGGACAGCCACGCCGGACAATGTCTGGCAGGTGCGGTCTCTCATTCTGCTGGCCGGGTTGCTGGTCATCTTGCCAATCCTGATCGCAGGCTACCTGAACGATCTTCGCCAGACCCATGTCGAGGAACTCAACCGCCGCCAACGCCAGTTGCAACGGCTGTCGCAGCGGCACAATCTCGCGCTTGAAACGTCGAAGATCGGCGTCTGGGAAGTCAACCTCGACACCCTGGAGATCAACTGGGACAGTCGCATGCGCGAACTCTTCGGCGTCGCCGACGAGACGGTGCCGATCACGATGGAGACCGTGATCAGCCACATTCATCCCGACGACCGCGATCAGACAACAACCGAAACTCAGCGCGCTGTCGACACCGGCGAGACCAGCAGATCCAACTTCCGCATTTGCACCAATGACGGTACGACAAGATGGGTTCGCTCGATCGGGGCACCCCACACCGATGGCGATGGCTCACGGTCTCTGCTCGGCGTGGTCTGGGACGTGTCTGCAGATGTCGAGCTCAACGCCAGTCTGCTTGCAGCCAAGCACAGTGCCGAATGGCGCAACCAGGAGCTCGAGGAAGCGCGCGCACAGATGGAGCGCAACTCCCTGCATGACAGCCTGACCGGCCTTCCGAACCGGCGGTTCCTCGACGAGAAACTTCTCAGTGGCGCGGGCGAGCCCAAGGTGACGGCGTTGCTGCATATCGATCTCGATCGTTTCAAGCAGATCAACGACACGCTGGGCCATGCGGCGGGAGACGCCATGCTGACCCATGCGGCATCGGTGCTGACGACCAGTATCCGGGCGGGTGATCATGTGGCGCGGATCGGAGGCGACGAATTCATCATCGCCACCACCTCCGAGGCGGGCGAGCAGCAGCTGGAATCGCTGGCCAGCCGGATCATCATGAAGATGCGCGAGCCGGTGCTCTATGAGGGGCATGAATGCCGTTTCGGCGTGAGCATCGGCATCGCCATGGCAGAAACGGACCAGCCGCTGTGCGGCAAGCGTCTGCTGATTGATGCCGACATCGCGCTCTACCGGGCCAAGAGCAACGGGCGCAACCGGTACGAATTCTTCAATGCCTCACTGAAGGCCGAGATCATCCGCACCAAGCGTGTTGCCGACGATATTCTCAACGGGCTCGAGCGGGCCGAATTCGTTCCCTATTTCCAGCCGCAGTTCGACGCCAGGACCCTGGACATCGTCGGTGTCGAGGCGCTGGCAAGATGGGTTCACCCGAGTGAGGGCGTGCTGGCGCCCGACGCCTTCCTGAAAACCGCGGGGGAGTTGAGCGTGATCCCGCTGATTGACCGGGCCATCCTGGAACAAACGCTGTGGCAATCGACCCGCTGGAAGGGCGCAGGCATCACCATCCCGAAAATGTCGGTCAATGTGTCCGCCGGACGGCTTTACGATGATGACCTGATCGAAAGCCTCAACGGCCTCGTGTTTGATCGCGGGACGCTGTCGTTCGAACTGCTCGAATCGATCTTCTTGGATGACAACAATGAAACCATTGTCGCCAATATCGCGCAGCTCAAGGCGCTCGGCATCGACATCGAGATCGACGATTTCGGAACCGGCTACGCCTCCATCGTCAGCCTTGTGCAGGTCAAGCCGAAACGGCTTAAGATCGACCGCCAGCTGATCGCGCCGGTGGTGCAATCGCAAAGCCAGCGCAACCTCGTGGCCTCGATCATCGACATCGGCCAGTCGCTGGGCATCAAGGTGGTCGCGGAAGGCATCGAGACGATGGAACACGCCACCATCCTGCGCGACATCGGCTGCGACACGCTCCAGGGCTATGCCTTGGCCCGCCCGATGAATTCCGACGAACTCATCGGCTTCGTTCGCGAGGAACGCTGGCGCAGCGCGGCCTGATCCCGCGATACCAAAGCAGCCTGTGTCCTGCTCCCCTGGCTCATTCCAGCCGCCCGGAGCTTACCTCGACAGCCGGTCTCGACGCCGCCTTCGGTGCAGCGATGGCGGGCGTGGCGCAACGCAAGCGAATTCGGGCTGCAGAAACCATTTTCGGCGTTGATGCGCGGCACCGGATCAGCTAGAAGACCGCTTGTCAGCTGCTTTGCGGGGCTGGACCAGGCGAACCCCGGTTTGCCCCTCCCCGCCAAGCGCCACGGATGCACCCGTAGCTCAGCTGGATAGAGTGCTGCCCTCCGAAGTGACCGGGGATAAATTGCAGCATGACCTGGGGGCCGTTGGCTAGCCTAGCATCATCAATTTCCGGCTCGCAGACAAAAGCTGTTTCGGCACAATTCCCCCACTCCGCAAGCTCACCGTTGCCAATTGGTGGCTGTCAGCATTCACTAGCCCCCCTCAAACCGATGCGACTAGCATCGCCGATGAAGAACTGATTCCTGTAGCAGGATCGTTCAGAACTCCCAGGGAGGGGCATATTGAGAACGCTCGATGTCGACATACGATTTAACATGGATGGCTGGCCGCGCATCGCAGAGACTCAAAGCAAGCTGTTTGCGGTAGATGCACTTGTGGAAATCTCAAACCAGTTGCGAGAGGAATTCCACAGCGGCCATCACAAAGATCGCGAGATGCCGGAAATCGCCCAGACAGATTGGAAGACTGACCTTCTGTTACGATACGACGATCGCGAGATTGGTTATGATCTACCCTGTCTGCTTTCGGCTGATCGTCCTACGAAGGGTCGGATCATGCTCTGTGCCCAAGATCCGCTACGCAAAGGCACCTCGCCCAGAGTAACCGTCGGAACTTTCTTTGGCATTGACGACGATAGCTATCGGCACGGCCGTGGGCATTATGGAGCGATCTGGAGCCTGATACGGTTTTGCGTGAATGCCGGCTACGACGTATTGGTAACCGACGCCTTGAAGATCTTCGCCGGAAGGCACCAGCTGCGGAATGATGCAGCCTTAGAAAGGCTGTGCCTGGACGTCCTCAGGGACGAAATCGATGCGTTCTCACCGGACAAGATCCTGACGATGGGACAGACAGCGGGTCACGCTCTATCGTCTGTTAAGTCGGAGAGTTCATTCCTGAGGGCGCCTCACCCGAGGGCCTGGGGCAAATGGTATCGTGCGGGTTCAGCAAACGAAAAAGAAGGCCTCTTTGAAGGCCTCGATAACTATTATCGCAGGGCTCTATTTGGACCCGGCGTGGCCCAGGCTGTAGCAGGGCCATGATGGTGGCAGAACAGGGAGTGCTGCCACCCTTAGGCAGGAGTCCAAAATTCGAGCCTGGGAGCGGTTTGTCTTGGCCGACCAAAGGGTTCCGATGGACGGCTGCCCTCCGAAGTGAACGGGGCCCGAAATCCACTGACGCTCGAAGTGCCTTAATAGCCTTCGTCCCCGTATATTTCGTCATACTCAAACCAGCGCTACTGGCACAAAATCGCCACTCTGGTCACGCCTGCTGCTGTGAGCAAACTGCTGAACCTTGGGCTCAGATTTCAGCCCCAAAATTCCTGATACTTCGGGCCGTGACTTTCAGGCTGCTGTCCCTTTTCTGGTGCTTTCATCATGATCGGTAAGGGTGCGGGCAAGTCCGGGCCGACGATAATGGCCTCGCCCTGTGATAGCGAAGGGATAAAGGCGGCAGCGCTGCGATCGAGATCGCCACATGCGCGTTCAATAGTCTCTCTGTCTCTGTCATTGGTGAGCCTGTGAACGAAGAGCGTTCCAAGCTGGCTCAAAACATCCTGGGGAACGTCTCTCGGCCGTTGCGTGGCAATTACCGTGGTCAGTCCATACTTCCTGCCTTCCTTGGCGATTAGGCCGAAGGCATCAAGGACGACACTGTTGAATTCATCACCTACAGATCGTCCGATGAATTGGTGAGCTTCATCCAGAAGGCATACCAGCGGATTTTTTCGGAAGCGTCCCTGCCGCGCAATACCCAGCAAATAGCGCCCAATGGCATTGAGGAGCAATTCGCGGGCGTTGTGCTTGAAGCTTACATTCTCGAAAGAGAGCACCAATGCGCGCGCTTTGGGGTCGTCAATAAATTCTTCGATCTCGGAGCATATGTCCAAACCCTTATGAGAAAAGAAACAGGACATGTCGGGCGAGTTCAATAGGGTCTCGATCCGAATAACCAGGGTATTGTTGTATCCAACTTGCCTCTGATCAACCCCGCCGAATGTCCCGTCTGCATTTGCTGGATTTAGGCACTCTTTTCCGATCTGGTTCGACAATACTCTCAAATCAAAGTGGCAGTCATCTACCGCCAGCTGCTCGGCGAGCATAAGCTGCGCGCGACCTATCGCTGCCCTCTGCTGGTTCGCTTTTAACAAGGTTCGATTGCCTTCGAGATGAATGAACCCAGCCGTTTGGTCATTGTGCCTTATCTCAATTCGAACAGCGTCGCTTCCATCAACAGCGCGCTGCGGAAATCGCTCCGGATCGGCTAGCAATAGTCGGACTAGACGCAAACTTATAATAGCACTTCGAAGGGTGGGCCCTTGGCTCTGACCGGTCGGTCTAAGGAGGGCGTTCAGGTCGAGTTCAGACAACTTTTCGCTTGGAAACCTCGCCAGGCGATCGCCTGAGGCTTCCTCATTTGCGAATTCATACTCCCGTGCGCCGGCTACCCTACCAGAAAACTCTCCTGTGGGATCGAAAAGAATGCACTTTCCTCCAATTCGAACAACTTCATTTGCAAGCCGCGAAACCGTCCAGCTCTTGCCTCCGCCAGTCGCGCCGAACACCCCACAGTGGCGTCCAAACAGTTTCTCCGGAGGGATGCTGAGGGCCGCGTCATCTAGCCCCGATAGATGACCAAGCTCGACAAGTAATCGCTGACCCTCGGGTTTTACGTCTCCCTCCAGGGCGTCCTTGATAGAGTTCGATAAAGCAGCGCCTTCCGCGAGATATACCCCGTCGCCCACGCGCGGATGAGTGCTAATCCCGCGTGTCACCTTCCGGGTGGTCTTACTGACAGTCGCGAGCAACTGAACACGTCCCTGCGGCTCTACAGAGGCATCGACCTCGCTCTGATGTTCAAGTGCGTTACGCTGCCGATCCGGAACACCGACCTCAGTCACGCGACCCAAGATTGCCGCGCGGTCGCAATCAACAAAAACAAAATCTCCGACAGACCCTTTCGCCAGACCGCGCCGCCCAAGGGCAGCAAGCGCGTCCGGCAACGTGAGTTCAACAGCGCTAGCGGTCACGCGCGTAACTGTTCCAATACGCTTTGACGGATCAACCAGGGCTACAAGCTCTGTCATGCGCTGTCGCCTATGCGTAGCTTCTCAAGACGATCCTGCAGAAGCTGGCGGTCGGTCTTCCCTGAGATCATCGGAAGAGCGCTGGAAAGGTCTTCAAAGCGCCCATTCAGCATTGTGATGCGCGTATCACCCTGCTGAACCATCCGTGCTATTTTTCGTTGGTATGGGCGTTGGCTGCCAAGGTCGATTTCAATTTCCTGTCTATCTTCGTCAAATAGCTTACGAGAATCCAAGAATCCGCGGTCACAGAGCACGAGACGCAGTGATAGGTTCGTTTCGATTGCCGACCAGATTGGGGCGCTGATGTGGTCATCCGCGAAGCCAAAGCCCGAAACGATCAACGTAGTGTCGGGTTCCCGCAATGCAGCCTGCAGGGCTGCAAACATGTCGAGAAAGGGGCTTTCGAACGCTTCCTGATACTTTGAAGACCGCGGATAGATTAGCACTGGTTTGCGGTCGACGTTGGGATCTTCGAGGCTACGAATGACCACCTCGTCCGGACGCCGTCGCCAATCTACGGAACCGTGTAGCTTGTGGAGGTGAAACACACCGTCAAGATAATCGACCTTCGTGCTGGATGAGGCTCGCCGCACGATGTCATGATCGAAGTGATCACGGTTGAAACGCTGCTCGGCGCTATGCGAAAACCCATCAATCAATACCACACCCAGCCGAAGACCCGCGGTCTCGATGCAAAGATCGTAGTTAGTCGTAAAAAGTTTCACTCGGGGTTTTTCCGGCGAGCGCCGCGCAAACTTCCGCAGGAAGCTCTCATGCGCTGGCAGCTCGGTATCACTTCGCACGAACCCGACCTGCGCTAAAATTGCTTTCTCCGCGGCGGCCACGAAGCTCTTGAGCTGCTCGAGTCTCTGCTTGTCAGGAAATTCAGAATCCTTCTCAGCTCTGACTTCAAGCAGTTCGATGGACATTTTGCAGAGACTTAACAGGGCCTCGATGTTCTCTTCACCTTCCGCTGGCACATGCCCAATTACCGAATTTGCGATGTCATTAAACGCACTCTCCCCGACGCCCTCCTTTACCGCCTGCCAAAGGTGCCACATCCCTGGCGGGTTCGGCCCACCATCATTCTTGGCCGAGAACGATGCTCCTGACCCGAGCAGCACGACGACGTTGGTTGAGTGAAGCGCCGCCAACAGTGCGTCTTCCACTTGTCCCTTGCATCCTGCTTTGGGCTTTTTGCTGGGGTCGTCGGGATCTTCCTTTTCACCCTCCCACCGCAGCCATTTGCCTTCGCGGGTCAGTAGACGAAGGAGTTTTTCATCACCGTAAGGGAAATGTTCCCAATACTCGCTCATGTAGCATTCACTTCGCTAATTGTATCGATGGGTGACGTGTCCCGATAGTTGAACATGATTCGGAGTAAACTTGTGAGTCATTGCACTCAACACGTCGAGATAGAGAGTTGCCATCTTTAGGCAGCGCTCTCGGGCGCGTCGGATTCGCAGGAACTCCTTGATCCGCCAGGATCTCCTCATGCCCATTACAGACACCCAGACGCGCCCCATCGTCTCCCGGCACAATCTGATCACACTGGACTCCGGAAACGTCCTTGGCGGCTCCGGAGGGGCATCCTACGCGTTAGAGGCACAAAACAAGGAGGTGCTTCATGGCGACGATCCGACGGCTCAGAGGCAAATGGCAAGCTCAGGTTAGACGTAAAGGAATTCCCCCGCGTGCCAAGGGCTTTGAGACCAAGGCCGACGCCGAGAAGTGGGCACGGACCCTTGAAGCGGAACTCGACCGGTGCGGGTCGTTGCAGGACACGCGTCTCGCAGAGCGCATGACGGTGAAGGAGCTTCTGCAGCGTTATCTGCAGGAGATCACGCCTCATAAGCGCAGCGCGACAACCGAAGGCTACCGCATCAAGGCGCTGATGAAACGCGACATCGCACACCGGACGGTCGCCATGCTGTCGTCGGCTGACGTGGCTACCTATCGAGACATGCGCCTCAAGTCCGTCTCAACCTCGAGCGTCATCCGTGAGCTAAACACCCTGGCCCACGCCATTGACGTAGGACGCAAGGAGTGGGGCCTTCACATACTGCAGAACCCTGTCCGTATGATACGTCGCCCTGCGCCGCCACGTGGTCGTGACCGCCGCCTTGAAGCCGGTGAGGAGCAGCGCCTTCTCGACGCAGCCGACAATGGACGCAGCGAATACATGCTCCCGCTCATCATCCTCGCCATCGAGACCGCCATGCGTCAGGGAGAGATGCTGTCATTGACGTGGTCTGACATCGACCTCGACAAACGCATCGCACACTTGGACATGACCAAGAACGGGGAGAGCCGGGATGTGCCGTTGAGCACTCGCGCACTTGAAGCGCTTCAGACGCTCAAGGGCATGCAGATTGATGCTCGTGTTATCCCCTCCACCAGGAGCGCCGTGCAACAGGCCTGGGGACATCTGCGCCGGCGCACTGGTATCCCAGACCTCCGATTTCACGATCTGCGCCACGAGGGCGTCTCTCGTCTCCTTGAGCGTGGACTGAACGTCATCGAGACTGCGACCATCTCCGGACACAAGGAACTGCGCATGCTTCAACGCTACAGCCATCTGCGCGCCGTCGACCTTGTCGACCGCCTTGACTGAAGCTTAGTGCCTAATTCAACAGTGTTTCCATTCACGACGACTGCCGACATCAACATGGATGATGCCATTGCAATACCGACCGATACCACCGATCCCTGGCGCACTTCGTGCAATCCGGACCAGACGTTTGTCAGACACGCCGGGAACTCTGATATCAGCAGCTTTGCAATGTCGATGCATCGATTTCTTGCGTCCGTGCCTTCTATGTCCGGATGTCAGGATCGGTCTCACACCAGTTTCCTTTCGGATGTGTCCGAGTATCTTAAGGAGCTTGGTCGGCATGCACTTGGCTACAACCCGCTTAGTCTGGCGCTTGTAATAGTAAGTCACGTCATGCGTGAGCTTGGAATGAGACCGTTCCTCGCTGTGCAGTGACAACACCGGTAACGGACCGCCGCCCAGAAAGAGAGCGGTCATGACGATTAGAGTTATATGTTTGAGCATGGGATCCGGAAGGCAACGACGCGCGGGACGCCAAGATTATTGTGCGATGCAGCATGCACTAGACAGCGAGTGTGGCGCGAATGTGATCCGCCAGGACTCCGACGCTCGCTTAAGTGTTTCCAAACATCACAACCGTGCGCCAGACATCAGCTCAGCGCAGATGCTGCGCCGCCATCTCATGCCTTCCGTTTGTCACCCACCGTAACAAGCGCGTCACTTGCTTTCTCTAGCGACGACCCTGTCCAAGCGATCGATGATGTCAGAGAAGACCAGGGAAGCGAAGTCCTAGAAAATACAAGCGCCAATCAAGGGGATGCCTTCTGGTGCCACCGAACTCCGGAGACGGCTATCCACCTCTTTCGGCGGGAGGCTGAGCGGTTCGACGAACTTTACATAATGTCAACTTCGACCTTGCAGATCGGCCAAAAACACAGGCCTTCGGCTTGCATCAGGCCACCAACGACTTGCCTGCTTCTATGTCCGACATAGAAGCACTTAACGCTAACTTTACCTTAAATTGACAAAAAACGCCGGATTTTGATTTTTCCTCCTTGATGTAAAGGTCGCATCCGCGCCCCACGGACCGAAGTCGGCGTCCAGGACGCTTACACTGACGACCTCGCTGAAGTTCACCACACCGGCCACAATGGGTATTTGCTCTATCAGAAGCCCGCGGCGTCGAATTCGCTGATTTCGCTGTGGGAAGCCTTACTGTGCAACAGATGATAGGTATTTCGTCTCCATCGAATACTTGCCCGCAGCGTCTCTCTGTGCACCGGCATCGTATTTCGACCGTGACAAGTCTCACAGCGATCTTCATACGGGCTCGGCGTCGGACGGCTGTCTGCTGCAAATACGAAATGTTGATGAGGATCGCAGGTCAGTCGTGAAGATCGAGCGATCGTCCTCTTCGTTCTGTGCCGGTCGTTCCTGGACCACCTGTTTACAGCAGCGCAACTAGCAAATTGACGCCATGGCCAGGTCGAACGGATGCTGTCCTGAACCGGACAACGGTCACAGATTGATCGCGAAACCGACACCATTGTCGTTGCTCAGTCCTGCTGAGACGTTTCAGCGAGCGAATTCAGCGACTGAGCAGCTTTCTTTCTCGCTCGGTTCAGCTTCTTGTTGCGGTTGTTCTGCTCTCGCTTATAGGCCTTCAGTTCCTCTTCACTCATCGCCGACAGATCGTTATAGTCGCGGACCTGGCGTCCGTCAGCTTCAGCTTTGGCGTGATACGACATCCGCTTGTATTCGCGGTCGCGCCGGCGCACATATTCATACGCGGCTTCGGACTTACCTTGCCGTATGTGTCGGTGGACATATGGCCGGACGCCCTCGCCTTTTGCCGCTTTCTCCTGCTTATACAATTCCCGTTTGACGGCGTTCAAAATCTCCGCCGTCTTTTCATATCGGTCGCGCCGCCACTGAGCGTGTTTTTCGCGCCATTGCTGCATGGCCTCGCGCACGCCGCCCCAATACTCGTCTCTGCCACCCCTGGCCTGCATTGCCGGTGCTTGTGGGATGGACCGGGCGTCCAGCTCAACCTCACCATTCTCGGACATAAGACGGGCGTCTAGCTCAACCATTTTCTTCTCCAGATGCTGATACTCGCCAATATAGCAAGCACGTCGCCGGGCATCAGACGAAAGTTCGGAATTCTTCGCGGCACGCTTCCAGTCTCACCGGAAGCGTGCCTCACCTCACCGGAGCCTGAGAAACCAAACAGCGTCCCCTTTTTCTCCGTTTTCGTGCTATATAAGATAGTAATAGAAGATATATATAACACGGAAACGGAGAAAAGCAGGACACGCCCTTTCTTATATCCTCCGGATCACCTTTGCGCCGCGCGGCGCAATACTCCTCGACTTGAAAAGATCCGTCCGGCTCGACCCACTCTGCGGGCGACAGGATTGGTGGTTTCCTGGCCCCGGCTCAGTGTCCAGGTCCGCGGGCTACGGTTTCCATTCTTCGCATTGGTTTTGGCGGCCGAGAGATACTCTCAGCGAAAAATCGACACAGAGACTCACTGGCGAGCGCCAGCCTCCCGGATGGCAAATCCCTCATCGCACACCCCAAACGCCCGTCAGCGAGCTTCTCTGAGTCATACAGAACGCGTCCGACATCAGATTGAAGGCCGCGGTCGACGCCCGTAAGCCTGACGGCATCATTTCAGCAATGGAGCCGCCCTCCAGTTTGATACGAGCTGCTCAACGGAACATCGATGCGCTGGACCGGCGGCCCGGAAGCTTGAAGGCAAGCCTGGTTCTCGTGTCTCGTGCGGACCTGACGGAGAGTGCGAGATTTCCGTGTCCCGCATTTCTCGCGTCTGTGCTGTCTATACCTACTACCAGTAACTTATTAATAGCACAGAGGCGATAATTACGGGTAAACCGTAAGCCGTTGAAAAACAAAGATTCTCCGGAACACCGGCGAAGCCCGCTGCTCTCACCCAAAAACAGGACGTCGGGCGTCCAGGTTCCGGCTTCGGTGCGTTCGCGGATCCGGTCATCGGTTGGCGTGGAACCGGCTCGACGCCCACGTCGACACGTGACGACCTGAGCATGTCGCCCGGCATCCTGGACGCCGTCAGCGCCGAATTGATCAGAAGACCCAGTGAGGCGCACCAGCGTCGCGGATGATGAATTCCTTATCTGACGCGCCAAACGCCCGCCAGTGAGCTTCCCTGAGTCAAACAGAACATGTTGAGCACCAGCTGGAAATACTCAAGTGCAGCGCGGACTGCACGATTGCGCAATCCCGATCTACTGACGCGGTGAACGCCACCCGATCCCAGCCACCACCCAGGCACCAGAGCAATGCTGCGTTGACGTGTCTACCGAACGCTCTTGTTGGCCTTGATCCATCGCTCAAGCTCAAACGCCAGGCCGTTGGAGATTCGGGTTGGCTTGCGGGACCGCAGGGCACCTCCAAGAGAAGCATCGCGTGGGTTCAGACCTAGGTCCTTCATCACATCGCCAATCTTCAGCCCGCGCCCTTTCATGATCTGCTCAATACGCGCCCGGGCCGACGGCTGTAGATACCCATCGCCGTCAACGACCTTGGTGTTGGTTCTGGCCGCCTTGGGTGTTCGGGGGACCACAGGCACTGGCGAACCAAAATGAGCCCCTGGCCTTACGGTAACCGGCGCGCTGATTACGCTCACCGAGGACGGGCCGGACAACGCTCGTATCCAGCGCCGGAATTCAGCCTGCTCGTCAGCGCTTGCCTTCGACCAGGCGTTCTTGAGCACGTTCAACTGTTTCGGCGGTTGCTTCAGTCCGGCTTTGATCAGCGCCTCACGAGGAGACTTGAACTTGCCGGCTTGCCAGTCAGCGAAGATGGCGGGGTGCTCTTTTTCCAGTCGCCTCAACAGATATTCGTTGTCACGCTTTTGCTTTTTCATCATCCACCCGACCGTCGGCGATCTCCATAGTGATTCCGTAGACACATCTACGGTTCCGGTCAACCTAAGCGTCGCCGGCGAGCACCAACCCGCAGACGACGGATTTCCTTATCGGCGCCCAAAAAGCTCGCCACGGAGCTCCTGTTAGTCACACAGAGCACACCTATTCGCAGCGCACTCGTTCAGTCGCTTGATGACGCTGACGAGCTTTACGAAACCGATTTCTCCACAAGATACTGTGAGGTATCGGTCAGCAGATCTCGGTTATCGGCTGCAATGCCGGCTGCTTAAATCCGGCGCCATCTTGCGTGGATGTCATTGTCGTGAATAACTCGAGCACTATCGGGAGGATCAGGCGACGCGATGGCTGTTACCCAGGGACACGGAAACCCTCATTGGACGCGAGAGGAAACGCTTCTTGCTCTTGATCTGTTTCTGAGCCTGGACGGAACCGTTCCGTCGCCGAAGGCTCCGGAGATTACAAGCTTGTCAGCGCTGCTTCGATCTCTTCCCTATCACGCTGAGGCCGCCAAGCGCTCAACGTTTCGAAATCCGGATGGGGTTGGCTTCAAGCTCATGAACATACGCCAGGTGGCGACTGGCCGAGGCTTGGGTAACGTCTCCAATATGGATCGCCAGATTTGGGCGGAATATGGTAGTCGACCGGACGAAGTGCGCCGGATCGCTGCTGCGATCAGATCAGGGATCGTGACCGCCGGCGCGGAGCAACTGCCGGAAGTGGACCAGGAGCTCCCGGAAGGACGGCTATTGACAGCGCTGCACATTCGCCGAGAGCGAAATCCCAAAGTTCGAAAGCTCTTACTTGATGACCGACGTCCGACTGGCCTTCGATGCGAGATGTGCGACCTGACCAGGCCGGACCTGGAAGTCTCCTTGCAAGAGGCGATGTTCGAAGCCCATCACCTGGTTCCATTGGCTAAGGCCGGCGAGCGCAGGACGCGGCTTGCAGATCTCGCACTCCTATGTGCCTGCTGCCATCGACTCATTCACAGAGCTATGGTTGTGCAGTCTGGGTTTGTCAGCGTTGAGGATGCTCGCCAGATCATCACCAAAGGTTAGCTCCCAGCGCCGGCTGCGATGTCTGCCGACACCCTCCAGGGCTCCGGCACTCACCACCGGCATACTCCACCATAACACACACTGTCGCAGTGAAGCGTGCTTACAAGTATCCCACGACGGCCGCGACGGCATCAAAACTGATTAAGAACGGCCTGACGCAAGTCATCGAAAAACGGATGGCTCACCGTGGTTAAAAGATCCTTCGCGCGGGTGTGTGGATTCTGAAAAATGATGCGAACGCGCGCGCCCTCCTCCGCCTTCACGCGAATCCAGGCAATGTCGTCACCGCAGTAGATTGCAACAACAGACTGGATCTGGACGGATCCGAGATGACGGTTAGCCCGCTCGACCATTTCAAGCAGGGTATTGGACCGCGAATGACTATGAAATCCAACCGCGTAATCCTCGGTTTTGTCTTTTCCGAGGGTCGGCGTCAGTTCGGCAACCGCCTTGATGCCCGCATCCCCATCCTCGGCGACCCAAACGAACGCCTGGTCTTGGCATGGGATGATATCGCGCGCACCGTCGTCGATGGTGAGGGCTTTGTCGATCTTCAGGTGCCCAGCTTGCATTATACTCTCCGTGATCATGTGAGACCCTACGATTTTGGTAGCAAACCATATGGTCGGAAATGTTTAAAGGGTAGACAATTAAGCCCAGCCGTGCGCTCAAGCAATGACAAGGTCGTCCTCCAACGGTAACAACCACAAGAGCTCCCAACAAGGCTATGCCTATCCAATCTTGCAGAGAGGTGCCGACGTCGACAAGGGTATGGAGGCGCTGTCACCGTCGGATCAACGACGTCGCCACAATCTTGGCACACCCGACAGGCTTAGCTCCTAGAGCAACTGCCAGCGAATTCGAACCGGACACAGCAATTTCGGCGTTGATGCGCGGCACCGGATCAGCTAGAAGACCGCTTGTCAGCTGCTTTGCGGGGCTGAACCACGCGAACCCCGGTTTGCCCCTCCCCGCCAGGCGCCACGGATGCACCCGTAGCTCAGCTGGATAGAGCGCTGCCCTCCGAAGGCAGAGGTCACAGGTTCGAATCCTGTCGGGTGCGCCACTTCATCATCTCCGGTCTACGAGAGTTTTGTGACTTCGCGCAGGGAACCTTGCGTTGCTTCCAGTGCGCCGGTGGCTACGGGGCTTGGGTAGGCTGATCGTGGCCGCGACAGGGCGCGAGCCGGGTGTGGCGGGGTCTGGTTTGCGGTGGACACCGGCCACGGTCGGCTCGTCACAGAGCTGCTCATTGCTGTCTGTGGCGCTCACTGGCCGGATTCGACTGCCTCCGCCGGGCCGGCATCTGGGTCCGGCGTGGGCCACTGATCGATCCGGATGTCGCTGGCAGCAAGCTCGGCGATGATCTTTGATACCCGGATCGCACGGTTTTCGGACCAGCTGCCCCCTTCGGCAAAGCCGTAGTGATGCAGGCCGACCAGCATTCCCGCCTCGTTGAAGACCGGAGAACCGGAAGATCCCCCCAGCGTGTCGCAGCTGTGGGAAAAGTCGGAGTCCGGCGCCAGACCGTCAACCGGGAGCTGGGCAATCAGGCAATTGGTGCGGGCGATCTTCTTGGGCAGGCCGGCCGGGTGCTGAATGATCAGAAGCGGGCTGCCGCCCGCTATCGGCCGAGCAGCTTCATCGGCGAGAGCATCCAGGGATATGGTGCCGAACCGGACGCCGGGCTTGCCCTCGACCCGGACAAAGGCGTAGTCCAGCTGCTCGCTGGTGAGTTGCGGGTCAAAGCCGATGCAGTCGCGCTGCGTGACTTCGCCGATGCGTCCAAGTTCGGTCATGTAATAGTTGAACTGAACCTTCATGTCGTCACATTCGAGCTGAGACCGGACACAGTGAAAATTGGTCATCATCACCGAGTCCGAAACCATGAAGCCGGTGCAGGACGCGGTCAGGTGGTCCTGTATCAGGAGCAGCCGGGCAACGGGAGACTGCAGCTCCCAGATCAGCGGGGAGTCCCTGTAAAGGACGATATCCTCCGTATCGTCATCGCCGATGATTGAGAGAGCTGCACTGGTTTGGTTCTGAACCGCCACCCGCCGGATGTCGATTGCGGTGTCCGCAGCGGGGCTGGTGACCCTGAAGGTGACCAGCACATAGTCCCCGTCAACCGCATCGCTCCATTGCAGCCCTTCCTTTCGCAACTCCTCAAGGCCGAGCCTGCGGACAAGACGACCGGACTGGTCCCAGAACGACAGGTTTGCCGATAGGTCCGCGCCGTCAAGCCCGACCGGCCGGAACTGGACACGGAGATAGTTGGCGCCGGGATACGAGAATTCCCATTGCCAGAAGGCCCCGCCCTGAGCATTGACGACAAGGGGCGAAAGCGGTTCGTCGACATCGAGAACGATCCCGGTGACCTGCGCCGCCCGGGGAGCGGCGGGCGCCGCCTGCTCCTGGGCCTGATCCTTGGCCTGATCCTTGGCCTGATCCTTGGCCTGATCCTTGGCCTGATCCTGGGCCAAGTCCTGGGCAAGGGCAAGGGGCGCAATGCACAGGCTCAATGCACAAACGGCGGCTGCAAGGGGGGTCCACACTTTGTTTCCTCAACTCTCCTGCGGCTGTCTCACCGCTCCGGCCTCAAAACGTGCGTCCAGCCTTAAAACATGGGTGAAACGTAGCTGCGGATATCGCGCAACTGGAATGACAGCTGGCCATTGGCTTGGTCGGAATCGAACGTCGCGACATTGTAGCGGGTGGTCAGGCGGCAATCATTGACGCGGATCAGCGGCGAGTCGCGGCTTTCCCCCTGGGCCTGGTAGATCACCACGTGCTTGCGGCGCGCAGAATCGTATTCCAGTCGGCGCAAGTGACGCAGACGGATCTGCAGGACATCGCCCTGCGGCCCGGTCAGGCACTCGATATAGGGATTTGCGCCCATCGACGGCACGTCGAGCAGGTTGCCGGGATGATGCTCCAGCCCCCCCTCGCGCTCAAGCGTCAGATGCGCCCGGGCCATGTCCAGGGCCCGGGACACGTTGAGCCGACCGCCCTTGAGCTTGCCGTTGATCGAGGGGAACAGGTCTGAGGTGTAGATCAGGCGGTTCTTGATCCGGATGGGAAGCAGCCGCGGTTGCTCGACAGAGAACTGCGCCTCGAACCGGGACTGGACAAGGGAAGCGGCGGCGGCCACTTGCGGGGCCGCCTGGGAGGTGCCGCTCATGGGTGCTGTATAGCCCCCAAAAACCGTGCTTGTGATATCGGACGCGATGGCGCCGATGCCGAATTCCGGATTGGTGTTGGATCCCCCTTCCCCCGAGGCAACCCACACGCCGGGCCTGTCATGGTCGCGGTCGAGACCGACCACCGTGAGCACATTGTCGAAAGCGTAGAAGCAGGCCGGTTGATCGGGGCAATAGGCGGAGTAGTTCTGTCCGTCATTGCCGGCAGCAACCACGAACAGCATGACCTCGTCGTTTTCCCGGATCGACTGCCTGATCGCATCGGGGCCGTTGAAGTTCGGCTGATACTTCCAGCTAATGTTGACGATGCCCGTGGTCTCCAGATCCTGATCCAGGGAGATGTCGCGGATCTTCTTGCGGATCTGCTGGATATAGCGGGCATCGCGCATCGCCGGCTGGTCGAGCGGAACATATCTGAGCTTGGCAAAGGGGTTGAGGCCGACATGGCCCTTGCCCTGAAAGCTGGACGCAATGATGCCGCTCACATGGGTGCCATGGTCATGCGCCCTGTTGGCCGGCTCCGATGACGGTGCCCCGCAATCGGTCGTCCGCTCCCGGTCGAGCTGCGGCTGGTGTGACGGCCACAGGCTGTTGTCGAGGTCGAAATGGCCCACAAGTCCGCAATGCTGGCTGTCGAAGGCAAAGTCGAATACCGTGATCCCCACCGGCCTTTTCAGATAGTCGGGAAACGGTTGGTCCGGATGCTTGAACGGATGGTTGATAAGGTCGAACAGTTCGGCGTCGGACGGGTCCAGTGCGGCCACGACAACGCCGGGGTTTTCAACTTGACCGGGATCGGTCGGGCCGGCATCGGTGCCCCCAGTTACGTGGCTCGACTGCGGCCGGACGGAATTGACCGAGGTGATGTTGTCGGCGAGTGTCGTCGTGAGCAGCTCCACGGCGCCAAGCTGCCGGAGCGTCTGCTGCCATGCCGGGCTGAACTGTTGCGAGGTGCTGACATTGCTGGCGACAAGCTGCTTGGTGAACCGGGCATCGGAGAACTTGTCCGGCAGGCCCGTGCTTCCCAGTTCGTGGATCGCGAGCTCGGCAATCAGCTCGGTTTTCGGCAGCTTGATGGTTCCGCCCTGCGCCTCGTCTGAGCGTTTGGGATCGAACCAGACCCGGTTCAACCGTTGCACCACCTCGAAACAGGACCGGTTCCAGTCGGAACAGTCGACACTGGGCACCCCGTCTATGGCGGAGGTGGATTGCCGCTCGATGGTGTCTTGCTGCAGCAATTCAGGCCGGAAGGCCTGTTCGACGATTGCCGCCCCGACCTCGAAACTGATTGCGGGAACGACCAGGGGCACCGATCCATCCTGCGACCACACCCCCTTGGACGCGACATAGCCACCCACGTGACCAATGGCAGACCGGATGGCTTCCGGACCGGCAGGCACGCGCTCCCGCTTGCACACGGACGGGTTCAGATCACACAGCAAGGCATCCAGCCGGACCGAAAAGGAGCGCCCGAAATAGATGCCTTCGGAGCGAAACAGGTTGACGATCGGCTGGGCCGCCAGTTGCGGATCATCGACCAGCGTGAGCGGCAGGTTGACCGTGTTGTAGAGGGCGACATAGAGGTTTTCGAGGTCGGTCTCGAAGCGATAATCGCCGCTGTCGACGGTGTGCCAGCTTACGGGCAGAGCCACGTCGGCAATGCCCTGGATCGATTCGGAACGGTCCGCCGCCGTGATCTCCTCCGCCCGGGCCAGCGAAAGGCTGGCCAGGATCAGTCCGGCGCAGACGGTAAGGGACATTGCCCGTCGTGGGTTGGAACCAGCGTGTGTTCGCATTAGAGCCTCCCGCTCGGTCGATCAGGGTTTCACATAGGTGATGGCCAGATTGAAATTCGCCGCCTCGTAGCCCCGGACCATGACGTAGGCGCGCGAGGCACCGGCCGGGACATCGACAACGCATTCCTCGTCCGCACCTTCCGTGTAGGGCCGGCAATCATAGTCGGCGCGGCTGGCCGGGGTGTCGAATTTCAAATAGAGGTCCGGATCGCCGGTCCCGCTCATGACGGCCGAGAACTCGGAGCCTTCCTTGACGGAGACAGGCAGGCCCTGTGGCTCCCATTCCTTGTTTGCAGCCACCGTCACATCCTCGAAGGCCAGGCTCTGGGTCGGCGCCGCACCGCCCTGCGGCCGGCATACACTGGGATCGATGGAGAACCCAGCAGCGGGGCCGTAGAGACAGGCAATGCCGTTCTTGTCGAGATGGGTCAGCGTCAGAGACCAGTCGCCCTGGCCGTTGCACTGCGGATAATGCATCACCGAGAAGGCGTCATAATCGGTTACCGGGCGCCAGTTTTCATCTTCGTAGCAAGTGCCTGAATCGTGCCGCGTGTGCTCGTGGCGGATGCCGATGACATGACCCAGTTCATGGCGCAGGATACCGCGCAAGCTCAGCTTGCGCATCGGATCGAGTGTGTAGCTTGAATCGTCGATCAGCACGTTGCGGGCGGCGCGGCTGTCATTGGGAAAGAAGGCCCGTGCGAGATAGCGGCCGCCGCTGACCGGGCGGACGTCGAACACAACGCTGGTATTGTTGGGGGTGCAACTGGCGTCCTGGTCCAGCCGATGGATGAATTTCAGGTCGGCCGCAGCTTCCCATGCCGCTGCCGCCTCCCGCATGGCCTGCACGGTTTCCTGGTACCGGCTGCCGAAGGACAGGCTGACGCAATAGCTCAGCGCGCGTCTTTCCGACTGGCTCCAGGTCGCATCAAGGCCGCCGACCGTGATCACTGCAAGCTCGGGAACCTTCGGATCGACGCTGTTTGCAGCTTCGTTCCTGAGAAGGGCGAAATACTCCCGCAACTGCTTTTCATTGGCGATCGCGGTGTCACCATTGACGATGTACTTGCCGTTCTCTCCCGGCTCCTTGTAGAGGCTGTCGCGGAATTGCTCGAAGGTCATTTTCAGCAGTTTCTGGCGTTTGGCTTCCGCTGCTTCCGCGAGTTTCTTGCGGGCTTCGAGCAGCTCACCGCTGATCTCGGAGCTGCCCATGAAGTGAGCCTCTTCGTCCTCCGCTGCCTGGACCGCAGT